>Ga0194044_10000990_pt1 | contig 14365 bp, 7 predicted proteins | sample JunL4417m_MetaG_FD_155460 | JGI IMG/M metagenome (GOLD analysis project Ga0194044, IMG submission 155460) | Anoxic zone freshwater microbial communities from boreal shield lake in IISD Experimental Lakes Area, Ontario, Canada - Jun2016-L442-17m | ecosystem: Environmental > Aquatic > Freshwater >...
CAGCCTCCGCCGCCTCCCGCGCAGCCTCCTCCGCCTCCTCCCGCGCAGCCTCCGCCTCCTCCCGCGCAGCCTCCGCGGCAGCTAACTCAGTCATAAGCCTTTGTATTTCTTTCTCCGCCTTTTGCGCATTATCCGCATCCCCACTATGTTTATTCAACCCATCCTCAAGCTTTTTTATTTTAGCATTAAGCTCATTTATTTCCTCCGAATTATCCGGCTTCCCCGACGCGGCCTGCGCCGCAGCCTCAAGCCGTTCTATTTCAGCATTAAGCTTTTCTATTTTTTTGGTCGCTTCCTCCGCCTGAGTATTCACTTTATTCAACTCACTCTCAAGCCTATTTACTTCCTCCGAATTATCCGGCTTCCCCGACGCGGCCGCCGCAGCAGCCTCAAGCCTTGTTATTTTAGTCAATGCGTCATTTTTTTCTTTTTCTATTCTCTTAGTCTCATCTTTAACTTTTTCTAGATCAACGCAGCATTTTTTGTTTTTGTTTATTTCAGCAATAAATTCATTGAGTGTTTCCAGACTGCCTATATGATTTTCAGTTAATAATTGTTCAATTACTTTAAGGTAATCTATAAACTTGTCACGGTCATTATTAAGGTCTAAATTCAAATTAAACATTTTATTGACAACAATTTTAATATCATCATACCGCGAAGGAGCTTCGGTTCCGACCGACGCGTCGTTTTGCGGCTTACCGCCTCGTTTTTCCATCTCCTCCTTAAATTTTTTCAAGGCGGCAATAATCCCAAGTCCATCACAATCAGGTATTAGGCCAAGCACTTCTTTAATTTGCTCAAGTTGTTTTTTATATTCATCTAGTTGACCTTGGAGAGGATTAGACGTGTCTCTCAATTCATCTAATTCTTTTTTCTTGGACTCCAATTCATCTTTCAGTCTTTCGATATTGCTGCTTGTTTGGCCGGTACTCGCCATGTTTTGAATCTTTATTATTAAATTCTTAATTTCATTGGTGAGGTTTGTTGTTTGTGAATTCATACTACTTACCTGTTGTGAAATTTGAGTAATATTGCCAACTCCCCCCATTAAACTACCCAATTTATCGCTTATATAAGACAGTCGACGAGTCACCTCATCACAACTGTTATTCTGCGTAATAATACTATTCTTCAAATTCTCAAGAATACCGTTCGCGCCTTCATAATCACCTTTCCGAAATGTTTGTAGAAATTCATATACTTCATCACAAGTATGCGCATGTTTCGCTACCTCCGCTGTTTTAACATGAGCGTCGACGCTTTGCGCCGTATCGACGCTTCGCGTCGAAGCATACGGCGAAGCCGTATCGACGCTTCGCGTCGAAGCATACGGCGAAGCCGTATGTTGTGATTTAAGGATATTTATAATTTCATCAAGTTTCCCCATAAACTTATCATCTGTCGTCTGTGTCGCCGCGCCGGTGATAGTGTTAGTATTATTGTTAATCGCCGTTGTTCCTCCGAAAATATCCGAAACGTCAAACCCGAGACCCTTGAGGAGTTTCATCTTGATAATGAAATCAAGCAACGCGGAAGAATCACCACCATCCTTACCGCCACCCAACAATTTCTCAAACATCGCTAACTTTTGATTCTCCTGTGGCTTCTGTTGGGACTTTTGTTCATCCGATAAAATGGAGGCCAAAATGTCACGCTTGTTGTCATAATCACCTTTGTCCCTCCCAGTGGGTAAAAGTTCATCGCGGTTTCTCTGCATCTCCTGCATCTTGAGAACGTTAGCACTCGAAGTTTCCGGGAGGTCCCACTTGGTGGGCTCCGACTTGCGTTCAGCGGGCTTTTCAAGTACCATACGGGTAAGATTACTTATCATAGTCTTTAGTTCATCCAACCCCGCCTTAGTGTCACCCGCATTATTTATAACAGCAGGTGACTGAGGCGCCTGTTGCTGTTGCTGCTGTTTGGAGAGTACGAGGTCGGTCAGGCGTTCAAATTGTTTCTGTAGGGATTCGCGTTCTGAGTTTTTCAGAACCTGTGCTATTTCAGACGACTGTTGCGGGTAAGACCTTGGGTCGTATGAGGTGCGAGCCTGGTCAAAGCGACGCTCTGGATCGTATGACCTTTGGCGATCGTCGTACGACCTGCGGTCGACGCGGTTCTCCGAACCGTACTGGCCGAACATGCTCTGTTTTTCGTAAATTTTCTGTAGTTCCCTAATTGAATCCTTGAGCTGGGCGTTTGTTTCTTCAGGTACTTGTTGTAACCTAAGTGTAGCCGGGACGAGGGCCTCTATGAGTCCGTCCTTTTCGTTGGCAACCCTTTCAATTCCCTTTGCCCATTCCATAAGATCTGTCTTGGATACCTGTGCCGAGTTTGTAATATTTGTTAGGATCTTTTCTTGGGTGTCGAACAATTGTCCCTGTAATTCAAACGCAGAGGAAACTTTCTTGAGGATACCGTGTATTTCACCCCGAAGCCTATCAATTTTCGTATGTTCTTCTTGTTTTGACTGATTGTATTTTCCAATAAATTCTTGCATTAGTTGTACGTAATTATTGTGTTGGTTTTCTTCCGTGCGTAGCTCTCCAATACGTTTTTCTATTTTTACCAACTGGTTGTTATTGACTGCACGTTCGGGGGTTCTTGATTTACGGCATTTCATTAGCTGTGCTTCTAATAATCTATGAATATGTTCCATATCTACCATTCTTTGTTTTAGCGCAGCTACATTTTCACCAAGATGTTCCGGTATCTTTTTCAAGAATACCTCGCGTCTATAGGCAATGTGCTCATGCGGTACCATAATTTCTTGCGGTGAGCGAATACCGCGTACCATATTCGAGAAATCATCATAAGGTTTCTTTAAATTCGCAGAATAAGATGGGTAGGGCGAATAAATGGGTACGGCGTTCTGCGCCGGCGTTTCGCGCCGTACGACCGGAGGTCGACGCGGCGCTTCGCGCCGTACAATGGGTTTTTTAAACGACCGTTTGGGGGAGAGACGAACCGGATTGGACCTCCGCACCTTCTTAAAGAAAGAGGGCGGCTTTGCAATTACTTTCTTTACGCTCCTTCTTCTCTTGCGTGGCGAAGCCACCATCCGACACGGTGTCGAAGCCGGCGAAGCCACCATCCTACGCGGTGTCGAAGCCGGCGAAGCCACCAACCGACGCGGTTTCGAAGCCGGCGAAGCCACCATCCGACGCGGTGTCGAAGCCGGCGAAGCCACCGTCCGACGCGGTGGCGAAGCCACCATCCTACGCGGTGACGAAGGTGACTTTACAATCCGACGCGGTGTCGAAGGTGGCGAAGCCACCGTCCGACGCGGTGAAGATTTTCTTCTAATTTTGCGTGCCGGCCTGTCGGCCTTTCTAACGGGCATTTTGCAAACTTGTTCAAGCTCGGAAAGAGATTTGTAAACCGTGATTTTTTTTGTCAAATTTACCCCCTTTTGGTCACATGATTTAATAATTTTACTAGGAGGCTTTTCCCCAATAATCATCTTCTACTAATGTCCGTATATTTTATTTTTATAATTAAATTGAAGATTTAAAGATTAAATTAAATCTTCAATTTAAAAAGTCACAATCGGGACCGGCGTCGCTTAAAAGTTATCACTAGGAACAAAAGTGCGTTCCGAAACATTGCTTACAGAATAGGCGCGCTGATATTCAGTAACCCTCGCCTCAAAGAAATTAGTCTTCCCTTGCATGTTATTAAGGTCCATAAACGGGAAGGGATTCTCAATATTGTATATCTTGCCATATCCTAGGCGTTCAATGTGTACATCCGCAACAAACTTAATATAATCGCACATGAGTTCGCTATTCATCCCAATCAACCTACACGGAAGAGAATCGCAAATAAATTCACGTTCAATCTCAACAGCCTCTTTGAATATATCGTGAACGGTTTTCTCATCGCATTTCAAAATCAACTCATGGTAAATCATCGTACCAAATTGCGCATGCATACCCTCATCCCGTGCAATTAGTTCATTGCTCTTACCAAGAGCCTTGGTCATCTTGCCACGCGAAATCATCCAAAAAATGGAACAAAAACTCCCGCTAAAAAACACACCCTCCACCACAATAAAACCCAAGAGCCTCTCGCGAAATGGCTTTGTCTTGGGGTCCATCCATTTCAGAGCCCACTTGGCTTTTTTGGAAACGCACGGAATTGTTTCAATCGCATTGAAGAGTTCGTGTTTGCGAACCGGGTCCTTAATAAACGTATCAATAAGTTGGGAATATACTTGCGAATGGACTACTTCAATATAGTTTTGCACGGCATAAAACGCCCTGGCTTCGGGCCACTGAACCTCCGTTGAAAAGGTCGACATGAGATTCTCCAGCACAATACCATCACTACCAGCAAAAAAAGCAAGAATATGCTCCAGAAAATAACGCTCATCGTCCGTAAGAGACTCCCAATCCTTGATATCGGCAGAATAGTCGAGTTCCTCCGCCGTCCACAGCGCAGCCTCTGCTTTTTTATAAAATTTCCAAATATCCGTATGCTTAATGGGGAAGGTCGTAAACCGACTGGGGTCGGGGTGCAATACGGGTTCGACTGCCGAAGGCAGTTCTATCGGCGTAGATTCGACTTTAATAAGGGGGGCGGTAAGATCTACGTTATGCATTCCGTCTACGTTTTCTTCGTATTGTGTGCCCGAAAGATAATCAATCATCCTCAACATTCTTTACTGATTTTACGTCCTTAATAGCCTTTCTTTTATTATCTAGCTTTTTCTGCCGAGAATTCAACTTCCTAATTTCAAAATCAATTGCCCTCTTAAACCCCGCACTCTCCACCAACCTATCCGTCTGCGGCGTCTGGAAACTCTGGTTCTTAGGTACACTATGAACCAAAACCCTAAACTGCTTTTCCTCCTTGAAGTTGTTTTTCTTCCTTTGTTCAAGTTGGCCAACCGCCTTACACAGTTCCTGTATCCTAAAGGTCTTGTGTGCAAATTCGGCCATATCCTCGAGTGTTTCTGGCTCGGTACCGGTCTCAAACTTCTTGGTCATAAAGTCCACGTCCAACTTGAGGGAATCTATCTCAACCTGGTAATTATCTATAGAAATCTCCACAGGCATCTTGAACACCTTCTTGGGCGCCACAGCCACGCCTTGGTCCAAAAACTGCTCACAGTGTTGCCAACAGTAATTACTTTCATCCGACTTATTCTTCCTATTACACTTGGACCCATCCCTGTTGAACCCCTTGCATTGATGCGACATTCTAACGTTTCTTACATTTTTATTTTGAGACAAATCCCTAAATTGATTCTAGGTTCGGCGCTGCCTTCGGCTATTGGATAATCGGTCCAGTGTCGTACCTGCAATTAGTTCTATTATTTTGAGTATCCAAAAAACGGGTGTGATGATTAGGGCCAGTAGTAGGCTTATGAGTATGTTGTTTGCTATTGGGTACCTGATGGCAACAAATATGGTAAATATGGCATATGTGATGAGAAGTAATACGAAACTTATGTATGTAGCGTCGACGCTTGGATCATTCGCGAAATGTTCTTTTTGTAGGTGATGCGCTAAAAACGTCTCCAATATCATCTTTCTAAGTAATCAAAGATTTATTTTTAGGCTGTGCAACTCGCACATGCTGATTCTCCATCGTCGTCCGACGCTACGCTTTGAGTCGAAGCCGCTTCGCGGCCGCCTTCGGGCGTCGTAACCTTAACGTTTGTAATATCATCTGAATCAACGGCAGACTTACTTCTAATATAATACGAACCTGTCTTTAGACCCTTGCCCCAACCGTAAAAGTGAGCGCTGTATAGTAAATTAAAGTCGGGATTAACAAAAAACAAATTTAGACTCTGACTCTGGTCAATATACAGACTCCGCTGAGCCGATAGGTTGATAACCACCCTTTGTTTAATTTCCCACATCGTTTTGTACAGGTCCTTAATATTTTGCGGGATGGATGGAATATTTTGCACCGACCCACCCGCCTTCATAATCTGGTATTGCATATTTTTATCCCAAAGACCAAGACTCAGCAAATCCTTGAGAAGATGCTTGTTTACAACAGGAAACTCTCCCGCAAGTGTCCTACGTTTATAAACATTACTCGTAGGCATTTCAACACATTCGTAATTACCCAAGATCTGCGAAGTAGATGCAGTAGGCATGACACTCGTCAACAAACTATTACGCGTTCCATACTTCATTACATCCTGTCTGAGCTTTTCCCAGTCAAGGTCCCCGTCCCGAACGGGCGTCGAAGGTGCCTTCGGCAGCTTTGCCGTATCGTACTCCTTGCACAAATCAAATTGGAACTTCCCTTGCGAGAATGGGCTGCCTTTAAATGTCGAGTATGGCCCATCCTTACGTGCAAGTTCTACACTCTTTTCAATCGCGCCATAGTAAATAACTTCGAATATCCTCTGGTTTAGGATTTCGGCCTCCTTTGATTCAAATGGTATACGCATCATCATAAATGTATCTGCGAGACCTTGGACCCCAATACCAATTGGCCTGTGACGCAAATTGCCATTCTTTGTCTCATCGGTGGGGTAGAAGTTAATATCGATGACACGATTTAGGTTTTCCGTCACATGGTGGGCAATTTCGCGCAGTTTCTTGAAATCAAAAGACACAGATCCATTGGCGTCGACACTAACAAACTTTGGGAGAGAAATGGAAGCCAAGTTGCATACACTATACTCGGAATTGTCCGAGTATATATTGATCTCGCAGCACAAATTCGAACTCTTAATCGTACCAATATTTTTTTGATTACTTTTATTATTTACCGCATCCTTGTATGCCATATATGGTCCTCCTGTCTCAATCTGTGAATTGATAATTTCATTAAACAACTCCCTAGCGGGAATCTGCTTAACAAATTTACCATCCTCCTCATACTTTTCATAGAGCTCACGGAATTTATCCGCATAAACATCCGGCAACCCAGGTGACTCATTAGGACACATGAGTGACCACGTTCCATTATCGCGCACCCGCTCCATAAACAAATCTGGGATCCACAACCCATAAAACAAGTCACGCGCTCGCTGAGACTCCGCCCCGTGGTTTTTCTTACAATTCAAAAACTCGAAAACGTCAGCGTGCCAGGGTTCTAGGTACATAGCAAAAGACCCAAACCTCTTGCCGCCCTGATTAACATATCTAGCAGTGTCGTTATAAACACGTAGCATAGGTAGGATACCATCCGAGCGACCTCCCGTACCATTTATATAAGAATTATTAGCGCGGATATTGCTAATGTGAACACCTATACCGCCAGACCATTTCGAAATACGAGCGCAATCCGTAATGGTTTTATATATACCCTCAATACTGTCATCCGTGTACAAAACAAAACAAGACGATAGCTGCGGTCGAATGTTTCCAGCATTGAACAAAGTAGGCGTGGCATGTATAAAATACTTTTGTGACATATAATTATAGGTTTTGCAAACATTGTGAAGATCTGACATGTGAATACCTACTGAAACACGAAGAAACATATACTGCGACGTTTCAAGTATTTTCTTGCCGTTACGAAGAAAATAGCTCTTATGGAGAGTCTTGAAACCAAAATAATCGATATCGAAATCACGATCATGCCGAATCATCTGGTTGAGAAATTCCTGGTTCCTGTCGCAAATTTCGTAAACCTCATTTGAAATGAGTGGAATATGCTTTCCATGTTTGTCGTAATTCCCCCACAACCCATTAATCGAATCTATAAAAGTAGGACAATAGTGCAATACGTTCTTCTGATGATCGTTAATCGCAATCCTAGAAGCCAAAATACCATAATCCGGATGCTTCATCGCCTTTACCGCACAAAACTCCGCAGTAAGCTGGTCCAACTCACTCGTCGTAATACCGTCATGAATACTACGAGAAATATCCTGAGTGATGGTGACAGGGTCTATGCAAGAGTCCAACCCGGTGCATAGCTTAGCAATTCGGTCCGTGATTTCATCGAACCGCACATCGGCAAGTGTACCATTTCGCTTTAGGACCTTCATACGGCTTCGCTTCGATCTTCCTTTAACAATTGTTAACGTTTTATCTTTAAATTAATTGTTCATATCGACGCTCTGCGTCGAAGGTGCCTTCGGCAGCTTTGCCGTATCGACGCTCTGCGTCGAAGGTGCCTTCGGCAGCTTTGCCGTATCGACGCTCTGCGTCGAAGGTGCCTTCGGCAGCTTTGCCGTATACTAGAACATACGACGAAGGACTCGTGAATAGGTTTCTGTTGTTTTGATCGGTCCTATATATATTACTATCATCTATATTTACCCATTCGTTTTTAAATGATGAAATACATGTATAATGGCCACTATTTGGATTCGCACCAAAATGATTGACAATACACTTGAGTTTGTACCTAACTTCGTTCCCATTTGGGGTGGCCTTGCCACGGAATACCAAATTCTCTGAAGTTTCTACCATGACGTTATTTATAGCAGACCCTCGCGGCTTCGCCGTATACCTTTTTAAATGTAAAATAAGCACCTTTGGAAAAATCCACAATTTCATATATTTTATCGTAGGCGTCTTTGTCCTGCAATGATCGCAGGTTAACATATCCTCAAGTTGCTCGGGTGCAAAAAAACTACTGAAACAGTCTACAATATCGACGCTGCCATCATTGTTCTTCTGCATTGCAATTGGCAGGCTAAGATTATTAATCGTCTCGTAGGAATCTCTAGACTTATTACAAATCTGACACACCAGGGTTGATTTAATCTGACCCCCGAATATATCCGTTATAAAAGATCCCCCAAACAATTGTATATATCGATCCCACGCAGCTTTACTTGCTTTATCGGTGTCCGTGATTTTCATGGCTTTGCCGTTGTATACGACGGAACCGTATCGTACATGAATTATATCAATTATTCTCATGAGACATTCGTGAGAATCTTGTTGCATATTATTCCGAAAGAAAGAATCATACTTACCGAATATTTGTTTTACCATTAAGGGGTTCGCCAACGGAACACTCGGATCCTCATACTTATTGCATAGTTCACTGAGCGAACTAACCGTGTCTTCTTTGTTTGCGCCGCGCACAAAATCTCTAAATTCGCGTATACTTAAAAGACACTGAAGTGCGCTATTCAAATAACACAGATTACCCATGTTTTGGAGCGCAAGTACGTTACTATACTCCATAGCAAATCGCGTATATAAGTTTGCAAGTTTATAAAATATATATATATATATCTACCAAATTGTGCGATCGAAAGATTAAAAATTAAAATGTATAAATATTTATAATAGTAAACATAATGGACTCCATCGAGGACAGATACACTGTCATGAAAACAATAACATGCGTTGCATTGGCAATCGCATTCATGATATCCTTCGGATCACTCATCATCAAGGAAAACGTAAAAATTATCAGCCTAGGCCATTAATTTTGTAAATTTTATTTAATCAACGCGAAGCGTGCCACCGTCGACGCGAAGCGTGCCACCAGAGGTGGCGTCGACGCGAAGCGTGCCACCAGAGGTGGCGTCGACGCGAAGCGTGCCACCGTCGACGCGAAGCGTCGACATCTTTTGTTCCAGCTCCATTAGCTTGCGTGAGTACAGTTGCAGCGTTGGGTAGGTGCGTACTTGGTCGTCTTCCTTTTCAACCACCACGTAGTTTTCGTAAACACCGTCCGGTGGGATGAAGAATGTATAGATTTTGTACTTCATAGCTCCGAGCTTGTCAAACTCACTCGTCCTAGACTGTGTCTTCTTGTGCTCACGCATCAGTTGCATATTATACTGAATCTGCTTTGATACATAAATATCATGCGTGTCTGGACCACTGTAAACAGGTTCGGGAACCTCGTCGTCATAGAACGTCTGGTAGTACTGGCATTGCTCAGGGAGGAAAAACTTCAACCGCTCCTGAACTAATTCCCACTTTTTATAATTATTCCACTTCTCCTTCCACTCAGTCACGCGAAGCGGGACCAAAACCGTCTTAGGAATATCACCAATAGCATAGAGGCTGCTCTTTGTGGTATACTTATCATAGATTGAGAATACAAAATGGCTGTTTACCTGATACTTGTGCCCGGTAAAATTTTCAACAATCAGCGCATCCTTGTTGGGCAACTGGCAGATAATAATACCCTTCCTGACAACCCCATCATAGTAAAAATCACAACACACGTTGTCCAAAATCAAATCCTCCGTCGTAGGATCAGAAGGATACCGAGTACCCCACACCTTACGATGCAAAAGCTTACTCAAAATAACCTTCCAACGCTTCTCCACCCTATCTACCTTCTTCGCCGTCTCGTCATCATAACACAACCCAAGATCCTGCAGATTCATCGTAGAATCTGAATAACCAGACAGAGTATCCACCAAGTTCTGATTAAACCGAATTTTTATCTCATGGCATACCTTGCAATATGTACCACTATATTCCTTATTTTCCCGATCATGAGCATAGTAAGGGCTCGCATGTTTCTCCAAAGAAGTTTGCAAAGTACCACGAGTCCAGATATGTATGTGCAGACTGTGCGGGTCATAAAAAGGAGCCTTTGCATTCGGCGTACCATACAAGGGCTTTTTCTGACGAGAACGCACATCAACCACATGAACCTTTTTTTTCTTAGTCTGTACATTAGTCTGCCCATAGGAATCATCAAAGGATATACGCTTCATTCTTGCTTGCACTTACCATATTATCCACACATATCCTAATGATGTTTTTCTTTTGACTTTTTTTGTGTTCAATCAATCGAAGCTTAAATTAAATATATATATATATTAATAAAAGAGATGAATTCCCCGGCTGGCGCCGATTTTAGTGTTTACCGCTGCCCCGATCCCCGCAAGGTCAAGACCGGGGAACCTTGGTACCCCATTTCAAACGTATGCCCGTGCGACCCACAGTTTGGCAATATATCCGGTAGGGGGTTTACCCCGTGCGCATTTGGGATTACCACAAACCAAAGTGAAATAGCTGCAGGAATTCAGTCCCGCTTCGCCAAACCAGCTGGGGGATTGCCTACTGGCTCTTTGTTTCAAACCGGCCAGTTCTCACCCCCCCAACTTGATCCCAGGCAAAATGTAAGAATCGAGAACCAATGGCGGAACGCATTTTAAACACGCACATTGCAATTTGTGGGGTCCCCATTGCATTTTCCTGTGTCGCTTGTGAGCCAATCGATTCCAAACTTGTATATTACACCACCGTCTAAAATACCCGGATTGGTGTTTCTCCCATTACAGGTAGTTTGATTTTGATATGTACTACATACAACATTGTTTGCCCTCGCAACTCCGTACGATGATGGATTGTAAGCACCTCCGGTATTGTATTGAATGTCGCCCACAGAGTTTGTATTATATACTGTACACCCCTCCTTTGCCTCCGTGCAATACTCACAAAACGCCCCTGTGTCACCACCCTGAAAGTACTGTGATGAATCTGTGCACCCCTTGCAAACTTGACCACCGCATTTCTTTGTTGGATCGTCGCCACAATCTTGGCATGTATCGCATATATATTGGTAGCCATTGATTGTGGAATTATATACCCAGTTGCACCCCTGGCAATTTCGGCATTTGCGGAGAACAGATAGATCCGGCGGATTTACCTTTTCTACACATTTACCATTAGGACATGTCTTCAAGTCATAACTAGGGACATAGGCCTGAAAAACAATATTGTTGTTATTATATGTTATTTTCTTGAATATTTCCACGCAAGTACCTACTCCCGGGTATTCTCTCCTTGACGCAAATACACCCTTTTCGTTTATCCACATCTTAAACCCAGTCATCTCATTCACAATATAATAAAGTGATTCCGATTCCAAATACGGCACAAACCTCCATAAAGATCCATACTTTACCTTCGCTACTATACCATTCATCGTGCTACCTTGTTGAGGACACTTGTACACTGCGGGGGTAAAAGAACTCGTACATGAATCGGTTGTCTCTGCGTCGTCACAACATACAGATACCCTACCTCGATCAGCCAAACCCACGTTATTGGAGTCAAAAGTATCATCTGATCTACATTTCAATTTATCATAACCCCTAACACTTTGTATAGCACAAAGTCCGTCCCCGGTCACCAAATTTATCCTCCACATCTGACTAACCATTAACAATGCATTATTTGTTAAATAAACATTTGCATCCGTATCTGTTGTAGATAATTTCATCGAGCTATTCCGTGCACTATTGCACAAATCAGTCTTACATTCCGAAAGGTATTGAGTGAGTTTTGGTAATTGGTAATAACCCTGTAACTGACCATTCAAGTTGATCTTACCCCACGTATACAGCTTTGGAAGACATTTCTTTGAACACTCCTCCTGGTTATTGTATTTACGAATACATTCCCACGCACATTGGTACTCATTCACTCCGCGATACTCATTTGACTCTTTACAGTCCGCATCCATAGACGCCTGACTTGTATAATTCAACTGGCTACGCAACTGATCATAATAATAGTCGGCGTCCAACTCACCCAACTTACACTCATACCTCTTACCAGGATACTCTACCAAATTCTCAATAAGCGGCTCATTCGGATCACATACCATCGTACCCGCACAGCCGCCTTTTAACTTTGGCGTATTTATACAGGATGGGCACCCTATTTTACTCCCAGGTACCCGTGGTTTAAATGGGTGGACACACAAGCCCCCCACCGGACAATAACCATCTGCACATGCACAGGCACTCTTATTCTGCATAGACCTGCAATATACACGATGTTCTGAGTCTACATCGTTTATACTTTTACCCGAACAATTGATAGCCGTGCCGCCTCTCCACCCAGCACAATCTCCGCACGCACAACCTACTCCTATGGTCTCGTCATAATTGTCCGAAATTGTTTTTGTACACGTTTCACCCCCAGACTCTAACCACTGGGCATACCACGGTTGAATAGGTTCATTTGGGGTATTGGGCACAATTGGTTGCGATGGTTCCACATACATTGCACGGACCGAAGCGGATGGGCTTGCACCTCGCACAGGCAAAATCCTTTTCGTATTTACAAGCGCATCAATTTTGGGTTCCAAATCAGACAGAGGAAGTGGGTTAATTACGCACTCCTTGGCCACACCATTTATAATATTCGACTTTGTTCCCGGTCCACAAAATGGAGTAGCATCTATTATGGGGACTGACGTAGGGGCTCCTATAATAGGCGCCATGGTGGGCGCATTCGTTGTAGGTGCTGGGTTTATAACCGGTGGGCGTGTAGGCGGTGATGTCACAGGCGGTGCCGCAGGCGGTGCCACAGGTGTATCATTTTTTACAGTTTCATAAATACCCCAACTGATAAGCCCTACTATTGTTGAAATAATTATGGCTAGGCCTATATATATTGCGATTAGACGCCCCGGCTCGATGGAAGACATTCTAACGAATTACAATATTTTATTTTAAAAAAACAAAAAAAAATTCGAGCAGTCTCACATTACAACACAACCTCCACCACTACTATCCGCAGGGCGTGTATATGCCGGGCCCTCGCCGCAATATCCGGAGACCGAGCACGTGCGAATTCCGCTGCAATCCAGATCGGACGAGCATGTGTACGCCCCGCCGGGGTTAATCGTCTCGTCATGGACATAGCATGCCCCCTTGATCGTTGGGTCAATTCCTACACACGCAATTTCATTGGCTGTGAGGACTCTATTATATAAGGAGAGGTAGTTGAGGTTCATGTTTGTATAGTTATCACCAGTCCAATTTGAACGACCAATGTAGCCATTTGACAGTGTTCTATTGTCTGTAACCGCCAAAGGAAGGACAAACTCACCAACCTTTACACCATTTATAAACGTACTCATCGTTTTTATTGATGGATCATATACACCTACAAAATTTTGAAACGTATTGTACGTTATCGTCCCCCCATCACACGCGTATTCAATCGTCCCATTAAATACACTAAACCGGAAAGTACTGCTATTGCTATTCTGCGTAAAGAGTATATTATTAAAGGGGGAACCGCTACCGAAATCAAAAACTCTCTGCCAACTAGCGCTCGCCGTAAAACAGAAAAACGCCACGAACGAAAACCCCTTTGACATATCGTATGTCTGATTGGGATAGTTCAACCAATTGCCTGACACATTCGTGTTTCCTCTAAATTGCAGAGTCGACCCCGAAACCGTAGGAGCCGAACCAACCGTATATTGCGGATAATAACCAGACGTTGCCAAATAAAGTTTAGGGGCATTGGGTGCCAAGGTAGGCGCAGCCGTTGTAGGCGCAAGGGTAGGCGCAATGGTAGGCGCCGCCGTTGTGGGTGCACGGGTAGGCGCAGCCGTTGTGGGCGCAAGGGTAGGCGCAATGGTAGGCGCCGCCGTTGTGGGTGCACGGGTAGGCGCAGCCGTTGTGGGCGCAAGGGTAGGCGCAGCCGTTGTGGGC
>Ga0194044_10000991_pt1 | contig 14360 bp, 11 predicted proteins | sample JunL4417m_MetaG_FD_155460 | JGI IMG/M metagenome (GOLD analysis project Ga0194044, IMG submission 155460) | Anoxic zone freshwater microbial communities from boreal shield lake in IISD Experimental Lakes Area, Ontario, Canada - Jun2016-L442-17m | ecosystem: Environmental > Aquatic > Freshwater...
AGCAAGAATGACGCAACCCCGTTGGGGTTGGAAATCCATGCGTGAAATCATTCCCAGGGTAGCGACGTTGTCGCAACCCTGGGCTATGAGACGAAATCCCGTTGGGATTCAATAAGAACTGTGAATCCTTTGAAAGTGTAAACCGGAACATGAAGGATGCCAAATAAATTAATAAATTCTGAACGATCGTATTCCGGTGATAAAAATGATTGTACTTCCAGACACGGGATTTATGGTTCCTGAACCAACAAATGTTCATAGGAAACCATGTGAGGACCCGCATACAAAAACCTGATCGGACAATGCTGATTATTTTTAGGAATTTAATTATTAAAATTCGGAGAATCTTTTGTGCATCAATAAAAGTATCCCTGCTGATTTTTCATCTTCAGGATAAAAACACTAAGGACGCTGATGGCGAATCCAGGTTGTTATGATTTTTGGGGTAAAGCCGAAAAAAACGGATCCGATTTTCATCCGGCTGTATGCCACATGCTGGACGTGGGCATCATGGCCCGTGAACTGCTGACCACTCTCCCTGCTCAGCTTCAAACCCGCATCCGGAATATCTTTGGTGATACCTGTGAATGCGGCCTGGCCTTTTTTTCAGCGATTCATGATATCGGAAAGATCAGCCCAGGGTTTGTAGGCAAGCGGATGGATCTTTGTGATTCCCTGAAAGCACAAGGGCTGAACTTTCCAAAGTATGTCGAAACAAATCACGGAAAGATTGCAGCATACTGTTTACCGGATATTCTGATGGAAACATTCGACTGTTCGGAGGATAGCTCGGCTGTCTTTTCACAGGTTCTGGCAGCACATCATGGCGTGTTCTTCGGCCACAGCCCAGTGCTTGCAGGTGGAAAGCAATGGAATCAATCGCGAATAGATATCGCCTGTTTTCTTGCGGAGGTGTTTGAGCTGTCCTCACTTTCTTCAATTCCCATGCCTTCCACCGCTGATGCCCTTCTTTTTGCCGGCATGTTAACTCTATCTGACTGGCTGGGTTCATCGGAGAAGCACTTTCCGTTTGTCGGCGCTGAAACAATCGATATTCACGCCTACATAGAAGACCGAACAGATCGTGCCGGATCACTGCTTAAAGAACTGCAGATGATGGCCATGATTCCGGCCGAAAAAACTTTCGCTGAACTTTTCCCCTTTTCTCCAAACCCTTGCCAGGAAGCTGTTCTCAGTGTCGCACAAAAGCTACAACATCCCATGCTCATTGTTGTGGAGAGCCCGATGGGAACCGGAAAAACCGAAGCTGCCCAGGCTGCGTATTCTCTTCTGGCGCCTCGGAACCATCTGCGTGGCATGTATTACGCCCTTCCAACCCAGGCCACGGGAAACGCAATGTTTTCACGCATGAAGGACTTTCTTGATCAGTTAAATCTGTCGGGACAAACGGAACTCCATCTTCTGCATGCCAATGCCGATCTCAATCCGGAGTATGAAGCTCTGAAGCTTAAAAATATAGGCGATCCCGGGGAAACCGGTGAAGGAAGCGTCGTTGCATCCGCATGGTTCACAGCCAGGAAGCGTGGTCTCCTTGCCTGCTATGGCGTGGGAACCATTGATCAGGCGCTCATGGCGGTTTTAAAGGTCAGACATTTTTTCCTCCGGCTGTTTGGCCTTGCAGGCAAGCTCCTCGTTTTGGACGAAGTTCATGCCTATGACGCCTACATGTCCGAGGAGATTACCTGTCTTGTCAGTTGGCTTCGTCACTTCGAATCATCTGTTATTCTTCTCTCCGCCACACTTCCCAAAACAAAAAGACAAAAATTACTCAATGCTTTTACAACGTCATTTGAAATTCCTAATGAACTCCGGTATCCGTGCGTCATTGGAATCGATGGAAACGGAGAAATCGCATGGGAGGAAATCAGGGGTCTGGATCAGTCATCAGTGACCTTCAATCCCATTGTTTGTTCACAGGAAGAGAAGGCAAAAAATATCATTTCTCTTATCACAAAAAATCTTGTCAAAGGCGGCTGCGCCGCCTGTATTCTCAACACAGTTTCGGAAGCGCAGGAAGTTTACGAAGCCGTTAAAAAGAACATCACAGATGCCGAGGTTATTCTGTTTCATTCACGATTCACTATGACACGTAGACTCGAAATTGAGAGTAAAATTCTTGGCTGCTACAGGAACGACGGAATCCGGCCCTTCAAAGGAATAGTTGTGGCCACCCAGGTGCTGGAACAGAGCCTGGATATTGATTTTGATTTCATGGTGAGCGATCTTGCGCCTATCGACCTTTTACTCCAGCGCGCCGGCCGTTTGCACCGCCATCTGAATATTCGACCGTCACTGTTAAAAGAACGGATACTTCATGTTCTGTTGCCGAAAGTTCTTGGCAGCTCACTCAGCTTTGGAGGCAGCGGTTTTGTTTATTTTCCGGACATCCTGGCAAAAACCGCACTTCTGTTTATCGAACATGATAAAAACAGACCGTTTACTGCAAATCTGCCTTACGATATCAGTCAACTGATTGAAACCGTCTATGGACAGGACGAAGCATTGCTTAATGAAGGTTTGCAGCAGGTAATTGATAAATGGGCCGAAGAACGAATCGGCAAGGAACTGGCTGGCAGTTTCACCGCACGCGAAGCAACCTTGGCTAACGCTAACGATTTTTTGGATGACCCGGTTTTTTATCTCCAAAATTTGGCCAATGATCACGATGAAGAACGTCTTTACAGCTCCCGATTGGGTCGTCCGAACATTACTGTGGTAATTCTGGAATCTGGGGAAGATATCCAGGTTAGGGACAAAGCGGATGCCAGGCGATTGTATGGCAAAAGCCTTGTTACCGACAATCCACATCTTGTTAGGCATTTTCAGAAGAACAGCTCACCCGAAGCGTGGAAGGATGTCGCGCAGTTGCGGCATTGCTGCCCGATTTTCCTGTCCGACGGGACAATTGAGGTGAACGGAAAGCAAATTTTCTATGACGATTATTATGGACTGCGCATTCATCAAAAAAATAAGGATAAATAATGTCAGATTTATCATTTAATCTCATGGATGAACCCTGGATACCCTGCTGCGATCTTGCCGGCAATTATCTCACCCTTGGCATCCGCGACCTGCTGTTGCGGTCGCATGAGTTGCGTTCCATTCAGCATCAGAATCCATTAACTGAGGTAGCGCTGTTGCGAATTCTACTGGCGGCGATCCATCGGGCGGTGGATGGACCGCGTAATAGTAATGACTGGAAAATGCTTTATAAATCAGGGCAATTCGATGAGCGTATCATAAAATATCTGGATAAATGGCGCCACCGTTTTGACCTTTTTTCACTCGATAAACCCTTCTATCAGACACCTGAATTGGAGGTGATTAGAGATGGGAACTCAGTGCCGCAACCCATTTGCTCGCTCATGCTGGAGAGATCCAGTGGAAACAATAAAACGCTCTTCGATCACACCTTTGATTCAACGCCTGTCAAGCTTCAACCAGCCGCAGCCGCTCATGCCCTCATTACTGCTCAAATGTTTTCTTTATACGGGACCAACAATAAAATAACGAACATCTTTGGTTATCAGCAGAGTTTTCTGAGCAGTGTGATGGTCAGCGGTATTTTCATTGTTCTTACCGGTAACAATCTGTTCCAGACGCTGCTGCTGAACCTGCTGGTGTATCGCGACAACGAACCGATACCTTACACATCAGAAGATTGCCCGGTTTGGGAAAGCCATGGTATCGGCAAATCAGAAGCAACCACCCCAAAAGGTTATCTGGATTTTCTGACATGCAAATGCCGCCATATTCGATTATTGCCGCAACAGGATGGAGACAGCGTTTGTGTGGAGTATATGCATATTGCCCAAGGCGAGGCTTTCCCGGATGTCACCAATCCAGGATTCTTCAAGAAAAAGAAGAAAGATGAGAGTTGGTATTATCCACAGCTCGATATCAACCGGATGGTCTGGCGTGACAGCACTGCCCTTTTTTCTTTTGCTGAGAATATTGATGAACGGCCGAAAGCATTCCGGCAGATTCAGGCCATGCGAGGCGCTGTGGCGCTTCCCGACCGTTATGTCTGCCGGGCTTATGCGATTGCCAATGAAGATGGCAATCCGCTGGCATGGTGCAAGGAAAAAATAAATGTGCCATTGTCGTTGCTTGCTGATAGCCAGGTGGCTGCGTGCATGGAAAGAGGAATGAAGCTGTCCGAAAAAGGGGAAATGGCTCTGGACAGTGCCGTAAAATGTTTCATGCGCAAGGTTCTGCCTGACAAATCAAAGGACGTGGCAAAAAAGGCTAAGGCAACTGGCACCGTCCGCATGTACTGGGACCATTTGGAGAAACATTTTCAAAGGTTTCTTCTTGATATTGACGACCCGGAAACAGCGCTTGAAAAATGGGAGAATTCGCTGAAGCAAACAGCTCGCGATTCTCTCAACCTATGCATCAACGGCAGATATCGGGGAAACGCCAACTTCTACCGGGCATGGACAGCGGCAACTGACGATCTTGACTCCCACTTGGGGAAGAAAGGAAAAAATGTGAAAGAAAACAAAGAATATCCGTTTGTAAGCTATCTGGAGAATCTGAGGGATACAAAAAACAGGGCGGCTCTTGCAAATCTGCGCCGGGGTCTGGGTAAGAAGATGGGAACACCGGAAATGTATCCTTATGTTGTGCCCTTCCTGCCAGCCGAAGCAACGCGTATTGAGCAGGAGCAATATTTTCTGATTGCATCTCTCTTTGCGCTCCATCCAACAGAATCTCCAAATCGTATTTCCATTGGCTTTGCATTTCGCAGGATATGTAAAGGTAGCGAAAGTATCGAAAAGAGATTTATTAATCTTCTCTCCGCCGATCCAGCCGACATCAGCGAACACCTTCGGCACGCCGTTTCACTCGCCAGAAGCCATAAGGCCCCTATCGACTACCACCAACTTCTATATGACTTAAAGTTTTGGAACCATCCGGACCGTTTTGTCCAGCTTAACTGGGCGCGGGATTTCTGGGGTAAACCAAAATCCGTTAATGATAACCTGCAGAAAGGAGAAGACTCATGATCGTCGAATTTCATATTATTCAGAATTTTGCTCCGTCCAACCTCAACCGTGACGACTCCAACACCCCCAAAGACTGTGAATTCGGGGGCTATCGCAGGGCTCGGATTTCGAGCCAGTGTATCAAACGATCCGTACGAAATCATGATTCTTTTAAAAATGCTGTCCGTAATGCCGGTGGTTCGTTCGGCACACGGACAAAGCGGATTATCGACAAAATTAGTAACTTATTGATACAGCAGCATGGAAAGCCGGAAGATGAATCTCTTGTCGTGGCAAAAAGGGCAATAGCCCTTTTCGGAGTGAAGCGGGATGATAAACAGCCTGAAAAAACAAGTATCCTGCTTTATCTGGGCGAAAACGAAATATGTGACATAGCAGAGATAGCGTCAAAAAACGATATTTCTCTGCTTGCCTCGGAAATCTCGGTCGAGGAAGAAATTGATGAATCAGTGGAGGAAGAAAAAGGTGGTGGAAAAAAGAAAAAAAAGTCACCAAAACCTACGCTGACTTCAGAGCAAAAGGCGATACAAAAAGAATTACAAAAAGTCGTGGGTGAAGCGCGGCTTAAAAATGCGGCTTATGCCGCAGACATAGCACTCTACGGAAGAATGGTGGCTGATAAAAATGTTAAAAATATGAATGTTGTTGCAGCCTGTCAGGTCGCCCATGCAATTTCCACTCATAAAGTAGAGATGGAGATGGACTATTTCACGGCTGTGGATGACCTGTTACCGGGTGAAGACACCGGTTCGGATATGATCGGGGTGGTGGAATTCAACAGCTCATGTTTTTATCGCTATTCTCTCATCGACATCAATAAACTTCAAAAGAACCTCGGTTTCAATGACGATTTGCTGAAAGCCACGGTACTCGGTTATCTGGAGGCGTCTGTAAAGGCGATTCCAACGGGCAAGCAGAACAGCATGGCAGCTCAGAATCCGCCTGCCTTCGCACGGGTTATCATCCGCAAAGACGCCTTTCCCTGGTCGCTGGCGAACGCCTTTCAAAAACCTGTTTTTTCCAGTCGGGATGCATCCATTGAGGAAAAATCTATCAATGCACTGAACAGTTACTTCGACAAACTGACTAAAACCTATGGCGGTGAGTCTGTTGTCTGCGACACCTGTTTCAACCTTTATGACCCGGATAGCCAAACCCTCCAAAATGTTTTGCAGAATGTGGCTTTTGCTCTTTTGCCAAAGGTGACGGCATGAGCGCCGTGCTTCTCCTGAGACTGGCTGGACCCATGCAGTCATGGGGCACCCGAAGTCGTTTCCAGGAGCGTGATACGGAGCGTGAGCCCAGCAAGAGCGGTGTCATAGGTTTGTTGTGTGCTGCCATCGGCAGAGACAGATCGCTTCCAGTCGCTGATTTATCCGCCCTGAAAATGGGCGTTCGGGCAGACCGGGAAGGAAACTTAAAAAAGGATTTTCAGACAGCGCAGAACGTGGTTGTGGCAAGAGGCGGTTCACTCGAAGATATGATATCCAATCGCCACTATCTGGCAGATGCGGAGTTTCTGGTGAGTTTTGAAGGTGATGCTGGACTTCTCAAATATCTACATTCAGCCTTGATGCGGCCTGTCTGGCCTCTTTTTTTGGGCAGAAAGTCTTATGTGCCATCATTACCGATCTATCTAACGGATGGTTATCGTGAAAACGTCTCCCTGCGGGAATCCCTTATGGCGTACCCCCTTCAGGTGCGTCATACGCATAAAACTATCCGGTTGCTCCTTGAATCCTCCACCCCCACCCATGAATCACGGATGGATAGCCCTGTCTCATTTGAGTTTGGACATCGGGAATTTCGGGAACGTTTTGTGGTGACGGAATTTGTTCCGGTCGAAACCTTTTCAGTAAAGGAGGATGAGGATGTACCTGTCTCAGCTCATACTTGACCGAATAAATCGCCAGATCATGAAGGATTTGTCTGACATATACCGGTTGCATCAGCTCATTATGTTCGGATTTTCAGAATATAATCAGCCAGATCGCATTTTATTCCGTGTTGAACCGGAGACGCGCGAGCAAACTGTGCGAATTCTTGTTCAAAGCCAAGTCAAGCCAACATGGGAAGCAAAAAGTTATATGCAAAATGGGATCGGAGCAGTTGAAACCAAAAAGATTGACTTTCATATTCAGCCGGGCCGCTTGTACCGCTTTCGCCTTCGCGCCAATCCGGTTGTTACCCGAAAAGGCAAACGTTACGGATTGATCCGGGATGAATCTCTCGTTGACTGGTTGCGAAAAAAGGAAAGTAATATCGGTGTTTCATTTACCTCAATATTACCGATAGATGAAGGATATATAACTGGCGTTAAACCAAAGGTTGGCCGGACTGACCGCATTAATATCAAGATAGCGCGGTTTGAAGGGATGTTGAAGGTGAATGATCCACCATCTTTTAACGAGGCGTTAAAAGATGGCATAGGTTCTGCAAAAGCATTTGGATGCGGATTGTTGTCGCTGGCAAAGGCATAGCCACTGAGCATATATCTAAACCGTCGGGTTTTATTTGAAAATGAATGGTATTTCTCTGTGGTCGATATTATTTCCGATTTGATCGATACTGAAAAACCGCGCGATTACTGGTATCAAATGAAGTGACGGGAACTCGAAAGCAGCAGTATTGAGTTGGCATGATGCCAGGCGATTTAAACCTAAAAAAGATTTAACTGGAGGCGTTATGACCGAACCTATTTTGCCACCGCTGAAGCCCATCCCCATCAAAGATCGCATTTCGATTCTCTTTGTTGAAAAAGGAAACCTGGATGTACTGGACGGCGCGTTTGTCGTAGTGGATAAAAACGGCATCCGCACCCATATCCCCGTGGGAAGCGTGGCTTGCCTGATGCTGGAGCCTGGAACACGGGTTTCCCATGCTGCCGTGACTTTGGCGGCGCGTGTCGGGTGCTTGCTGGTTTGGGTTGGCGAGGCCGGCGTCAGGTTGTATGCATCAGGGCAGCCGGGAGGAGCAAGAGCCGATCGTCTGCTGTATCAGGCCAGATTAGCACTGGATGATGATGCCAGACTCAAAGTCGTCAGAAAAATGTACACCATGCGATTTAAGGAAGAACCGCCATCTCGGCGCAGCGTTGAGCAGCTTAGAGGTATTGAAGGTGCGCGAGTGCGTAAACTCTACGAACTTTTGGCCACACAATACAAGGTTGAGTGGAAAATGCGTAATTATGACGCGGACAACTGGGGTAGTGGGGACATTCCAAACAGATGCCTCAGTTCTGCTACTGCTTGTCTTTATGGTGTCTGTGAAGCCGCGATACTGGCGGCTGGATATGCACCGGCAATTGGATTCATTCACACTGGAAAGCCCCAGTCATTTGTATATGACATTGCAGATGTGTTTAAATTCGATACGGTCGTACCCGTGGCATTTCGTATTGCCGCCAGGAAACCATCAGACCCGGAGCGGGATGTCAGGCTGGCATGCCGGGAAGCATTCCGGCAAACCCGACTTGTGAGGCATATCATTCCGGCTATCGAGGAAATCCTTTCGGCTGGCGGCCTTTCCGTTCCTGGTGCTCATGAGGAGGCTGTAGCTGTTGCAATTCCCAACAAGGAGAATATTGGCGATGCTGGTCACCGTGGTTGAAAATGCGCCGCCCCGGCTCAGGGGACGACTGGCGATCTGGTTATTGGAAGTGAGAGCAGGTGTCTATGTGGGACATGTGTCCAGAAGAGTAAGGGAGATGATATGGAATCAAGTTGAAAAAGGGATTGGCGATGGCAATGCGGTCATGGCATGGAGTACCAATACCGAATCCGGTTTTGACTTTATGACTCTTGGCGTTAACAGAAGAATTCCGAAAGATATGGATGGGATAAGATTGGTATCTTTTTTGCCCATTGCAGACCAAAACGTCTGCAAATCACTTGATAATATAACAAGCTGATATCATTGATGTAAAAATTGGTGGATTTGTTAACAGCTAAAAACATCTGTATTTTTAGCAAGATAGAAGAAGAGTGTTCCCCACATGCGTGGGGATGAACCGTTGTAATGAATCTCCCACCTGGCGTGAACGGAGTGTTCCCCACATGCGTGGGGATGAACCGCCTGAACTGGAAAGCCTGCGGAGGTTACGCAAGTGTTCCCCACATGCGTGGGGATGAACCGTACTGTGATTGTCCCATCATCACTTATGGTAAGTGTTCCCCACATGCGTGGGGATGAACCGACGCTATCCAGCATGATTGGGTATCAAAAGAAGTGTTCCCCACATGCGTGGGGATGAACCGCGAGATCAATTTTCTCTCCGGGCCGTAGATATGTGTTCCCCACATGCGTGGGGATGAACCGACCTCGTTGGTTATTCAATTCAATCTCTGAAAGTGTTCCCCACATGCGTGGGGATGAACCGCCATGTTCCCGCCACCGCCGAAGAAGAAAGCAGTGTTCCCCACATGCGTGGGGATGAACCGCGCATCAGCAATCGGCGCTGTACCTGGCGAAGGTGTTCCCCACATGCGTGGGGATGAACCGATGACTACTGCGGATGTCTCATGTTCCCAGTCGTGTTCCCCACATGCGTGGGGATGAACCGAATGGTGTGCTACCGGATCAGTACCGGATTTCGTGTTCCCCACATGCGTGGGGATGAACCGAAATTGTCCTGGAGGATGTTACATACCGGATGGTGTTCCCCACATGCGTGGGGATGAACCGTCCATGACGACCGGGACAGGTTTTCCAGCCGTGTGTTCCCCACATGCGTGGGGATGAACCGCGAAAACATGGCCTGAATCAATGGTTCCCATAGTGTTCCCCACATGCGTGGGGATGAACCGACACTTCTGGATAAATTGGGTGCTGAGCTAACGTGTTCCCCACATGCGTGGGGATGAACCGAATCAGTGAGATATTACAATTGACATGGGAAGGTGTTCCCCACATGCGTGGGGATGAACCGGCGACAATAGGGTTCTGGAAATCAAAACGGCTGTGTTCCCCACATGCGTGGGGATGAACCGGCAATCTGTCATTACATGAACCGTCATGACATGTGTTCCCCACATGCGTGGGGATGAACCGCCTTCGTATTCGAGGCCCGCCTTATCGGCAAAGTGTTCCCCACATGCGTGGGGATGAACCGTCCACCATTGGCTCGTTGTCCATTGCAGATTTGTGTTCCCCACATGCGTGGGGATGAACCGTTTCAGGTAACGACGAACTGTCCTGGCATCTTGTGTTCCCCACATGCGTGGGGATGAACCGTCCTTCGCTATCTGGTATCCTGTTGCTACACTGTGTTCCCCACATGCGTGGGGATGAACCGATTTATTAGACGTATTCGAGTATGCAGCAAGAGTGTTCCCCACATGCGTGGGGATGAACCGGTTATCGTAAAATTGCTTAAATGCCCTGGTCGTGTTCCCCACATGCGTGGGGATGAACCGGAATTCGGTAACCACAGTAGGGGGAAACGCATGTGTTCCCCACATGCGTGGGGATGAACCGGAGCGAGGCCATGGATAATTTCAGCATTGGCAGTGTTCCCCACATGCGTGGGGATGAACCGCCGGTGAAATATTTGCTGAGTTGAACCGAATCGTGTTCCCCACATGCGTGGGGATGAACCGCAATCTCTAATAAATTGGCTGGAGATCACTGAGTGTTCCCCACATGCGTGGGGATGAACCGAATTGATTGATGCAATCAGAATGAATCTGATGGTGTTCCCCACATGCGTGGGGATGAACCGGTCGGACGCGGTAAAGGCCATAATCATCCTGTGTGTTCCCCACATGCGTGGGGATGAACCGGTAGAAGAATTATGCCGAGCTGCAAACATATCGTGTTCCCCACATGCGTGGGGATGAACCGGAGAAAACCTATGAATCAATCTGAGGTGGTTTGTGTTCCCCACATGCGTGGGGATGAACCGTCTGAGAGTCTTCTGCAAAAGGTTGCGGTGCCGTGTTCCCCACATGCGTGGGGATGAACCGAAACAACATGGCTTATGACATGGGAACAGGCTGTGTTCCCCACATGCGTGGGGATGAACCGGCATTTCAGCAATACGGAGTACAGAAAACATAGTGTTCCCCACATGCGTGGGGATGAACCGGAATGCGGTCTTGAAACGATTGATGTGGAATAGTGTTCCCCACATGCGTGGGGATGAACCGATTGCTGAATACTTGATTCAAAATCCATGCGAGTGTTCCCCACATGCGTGGGGATGAACCGTCCGATGCTTTTTCGGGCTTGGGGCAGGTAGTGTGTTCCCCACATGCGTGGGGATGAACCGGCTTCGAGCGCCCGCTGATCCAGCTCTTCCAGGTGTTCCCCACATGCGTGGGGATGAACCGTACACCAAATCCTGCTCGAAATCGGGCGGCAAGTGTTCCCCACATGCGTGGGGATGAACCGTTTCCGCTGGAGTGTTTATGGCAATCTTGCTTGTGTTCCCCACATGCGTGGGGATGAACCGTTTCAAATGGGTTTGTTTGGCAGACACAATCGGTGTTCCCCACATGCGTGGGGATGAACCGGCGTTTCGTGATCTTACCGCATATTCTGTTGTGTGTTCCCCACATGCGTGGGGATGAACCGGATATTCCGCCAGAATGCACAACTCCCGGTGAGTGTTCCCCACATGCGTGGGGATGAACCGGTTTATACTAAAATGATAGGTGACACAATGTCGTGTTCCCCACATGCGTGGGGATGAACCGCTATGGATAGGATACTTCAGGCATGTGCAAGAGTGTTCCCCACATGCGTGGGGATGAACCGTTGGAAATATCAAATAGGCTGAGGAACCTTGCGTGTTCCCCACATGCGTGGGGATGAACCGGCGCAATGCGCACTCAGCGGATACATAGAATCGTGTTCCCCACATGCGTGGGGATGAACCGTTTGCAGGAAAGAAGAGGCAGATGGATACCGAGTGTTCCCCACATGCGTGGGGATGAACCGTCACATTCATTTGGTGGCGCATCCTCGAAAGGGTGTTCCCCACATGCGTGGGGATGAACCGTAGAGCGAGGCGAGTCGCGGCATGGCGAGTCGTGTTCCCCACATGCGTGGGGATGAACCGAATCAGGCTGGCAGCGCTGATCCGGAGCCTATGTGTTCCCCACATGCGTGGGGATGAACCGGCCGCCCACCAGGAAAACATGGCCCGTATTTGGTGTTCCCCACATGCGTGGGGATGAACCGTGTAGGATATAATATCGTTTGGTTTATCCAGTGTGTTCCCCACATGCGTGGGGATGAACCGACCTGAACATGATGCGGCAGTTTCGTAAAATGGTGTTCCCCACATGCGTGGGGATGAACCGATGCGTCACGTATTCGGGCAATGGAGCTGTTTGTGTTCCCCACATGCGTGGGGATGAACCGACATCAGCGGTTTCTTGTGCGACGTGGTAATCGTGTTCCCCACATGCGTGGGGATGAACCGATCAGGTGCTCGTTTTCGGCGGGCGGAAGAAAGTGTTCCCCACATGCGTGGGGATGAACCGGCATTTACCGGAAACCTCAGTGAGGCTGTCCAGTGTTCCCCACATGCGTGGGGATGAACCGAAAGACGATGGCCGCGCTGAGTCTATGCTGATGTGTTCCCCACATGCGTGGGGATGAACCGCCATTGAGATTATACTGGAAGAACTCAAACACATGTTCCCCACATGCGTGGGGATGAACCGAGAACTCCTTACCGATTGCGAAGTGATTCAAAGTGTTCCCCACATGCGTGGGGATGAACCGTCGTCTATCCGTGAGCAGCGAACCTATTTTTAGTGTTCCCCACATGCGTGGGGATGAACCGCGCACCATCAGACAGTGACGACAATACCCAAAGTGTTCCCCACATGCGTGGGGATGAACCGATAAAATGACAAATGAAATGACAGTTTTCAACGTGTTCCCCACATGTGTGGGGATGAACCGGTGCTGGAGATACTATACCCATCTGGGGTGTTGTGTTCCCCACATGCGTGGGGATGAACCGCGCAAGGACAATATTGATTATGCTGCATTCAGGTGTTCCCCACATGCGTGGGGATGAACCGATCGTGTCCGCCAGCCTCTCACCGAATGGGAAGTGTTCCCCACATGCGTGGGGATGAACCACAGGCATCTTGGGTCTGTCATTCCAAACCCCCGTGTTCCTCACATGCGTGGGGATGAACCGATCGCTCTGGCAAACTTGCACCGATTGAAAAAGTGTTCCCCACATGCGTGGGGATGAACCGGTAAAACACCTTTATGAACAGAGAGGTGGAAGAAAGTTGCTCCTGCGTGTCGCGCACGCTGATGATCCTGACCAATCACCTTCGTTTCCTGCCCCCGTGGAAGAACCCGGCCAGCCGAAGGCAGCAGACGCTCGAATGAGAGCAACCTTGAAGGCGATATACCCCCCGAATAAGCGAATGTCAAGGTGTTCCCATGCGTGGGGATGAACCGAAAAAACAACTGGATGGTGCTTGCCATCCAGTAAAAACACCTGAGAGAACTAATATGCTTACACATGACCAAATAATAAAATATCTTGAAGAGCTCAACCATGCGTTAAAGGATATGAGCGCTATTGGCGAAGTCTGCATTTATGGGGGAGCTGTGATGTGCTTAGTGTTCAAGTCGCGGCCTGCAACAATTGATGTTGATGCTGTTTTTGAACCTTCCAGGAAAATCAGGGATGCGGCAGCCGTGATAGCCGAAGCCAATGGACTAAGAAAAGACTGGTTGAATGACGGAGTAAAGGAGTTCGTCGTAAAACATGGCCAAAAAATTTTATTTAATTGGCCCAACCTAAAGGTCTATTATCCGGAACCTGAATATCTTTTGGCCATGAAAGCGATTGCTTCAAGGGTGGACACAACGGATAAAAAAGATATCCAGTTTTTGATAAAAGAGCTCAAAATAAAATCTGCCGATAAAGTGTTCCAAATCATCGAAAAATATTACCGAAAAAACCAGATAAAACCCGTTGTTCAATATTTCATCATGGAGTTATTCTGATATGAACACTATCCGCCAAACACAATCATTGATGCTGGAAGATCCGGAAAACAATTGGATTTACATGATGGATTTTGTTGATGACTTCAGGTACTATAAGGAATCGGATGCTATTAAAGACGCGATAGTTACTGGGAGGGATGCCGATCTTGATGCTCTTTTGGCGTCTGTTGTGGAATATCTTTGCGATGAGATTGGATCAGATGCCCCTGGATGGACAGCCAGCATTTCAGCCTGCAAAGACCCATACTTTGTGCATGGCATGGAAAACTTAAAGGCTATTTCAGTTGTGGAAAGCCCGTTACGGTTTAGAATACGAAAAATATTTGTGTTGGAGAACTT
>Ga0194044_10000992_pt1 | contig 14353 bp, 16 predicted proteins | sample JunL4417m_MetaG_FD_155460 | JGI IMG/M metagenome (GOLD analysis project Ga0194044, IMG submission 155460) | Anoxic zone freshwater microbial communities from boreal shield lake in IISD Experimental Lakes Area, Ontario, Canada - Jun2016-L442-17m | ecosystem: Environmental > Aquatic > Freshwater...
GCTTTAGATTAGTCTTTAAAAATGGTACTAACTTTTATGCTAAAACTGAAAGCACCAACGCGGTTGCCCTAACTGCGCCTGTTCTAGCCAGCCCGACAGCTAGCTCTATTACCAGTTCTGGGGCTACACTTGGCTCAACTATCTCCTCAGATGGCGGTGCTACTATAACTGGGTCTGGTACTTGTTGGGGAACAAGTGCTAATCCAACTACAAATTGCTCTACTATAACCCCAGGCCTTTTATTAGCTTTAAGCACCCCAACAATTGCTTCCGGAAGTGCACCTATGGGTATAGCTATATCACCTGACGGTAATTCTGTATATACTGCAAATAGCGGCAGTAATAATGTGTCGATGTATAGTCGTAATATAAACACTGGTTCCCTAACCGCACTAGCCACTCCGACGATTACTGCAGGTACTTCACCAAGAGGAATAGTTGTTTCTCCAAATGGCGCACAGGTATATGTATCGAGTAGAAATAGCGGTACTGTTTCGATGTTTAGCCGCAATACTAGTACTGGTGCTTTGACACTTATTGGCACTGATTATAATGCTTCATATGGTCAAGGAATAACTATATCTCCAGATGGAACTTCGGTTTATGCAGCAGGCGATACAGGTTATGTGTATCAATACAGTCGGAACACTACTGACGGGTTACTAACATACTTAGGCAGAATAGCAGCAGGAGCAAGCACATGGGGTATAGTTGTATCTTCAGACAGTAAGACCGTGTACGCTAATGAATACTATGGCACAGTTCTTATCTACAATCGCAACACTAGTACTGGAGTTTTGACTAGTGGAGGTAGTATTTCAACTGGTGGTTCTCAACCATGGAGCGGTATAGCCACCTCGGGTGACGGGACATCGGTTTATTCAGCGAATTGGAGTAGTAGTAATATTTCCATGTTTAGTCGCAATACTGGAACTGGTGCATTAACGGCATTAGCCACACCAAGAATCAGTTCTGACTCATCTCCGAGAGGTATTATTGTATCATCCGATGGTATATCGGTTTACTCAGCCAATCAAAATAGTGATAGTGTATCAGTTTACAGTCGTAACACTAGCACTGGAGCGTTGACTAGTGTAGGATCAGTTGCTTCAGGAAATGCACCACAAGCTATAGTTGCAAGTAGTGATGGAACATCGGTTTATGTTTTATCCTCTGGATCAAGCAATAATATTACGATGTATAACCGCAGTACGATTGGTACTATTGGGATTCCATTTATCCAAGCTAGGACTGGAATGACGTCTGGTAGTACGTACCACTACCGAGGCTATGCAGTCAATGCCGTAGGTACAGGCTATTCGTCTGACGCGACATTTATAACTCTATAAAATATATTTATATTTGACACATAAAGCGTGATTGCTATGCTAGATGTTTTTTGATATAATATCAGATGAGTTTACTCTTATCGGACTAACGATTATTTTTTGAATGTGTACAAAATCGTTAGGGTTGGTAAGTATGAAACAGTGAAGACATGCTGAGTTTGATCTGTAAATATCGGACGTATTCTCGTCCAAATGATAAAATATGTAATTTTTCTCTTAAGGAGTATTAATGCCAACAATTAATCAATTAGTGCGAAAACCTCGCAAGACTGCTTTGAAAAAGTCAAAGTCTCCTGCGTTAGGCAAGATATATAATGCACTTAAAACTCATTACTATGAGCAACAAAGCCCACTAAAACGTGGTGTTTGTATTCGTGTTACAACAAAAACACCTAAAAAACCTAACTCTGCTCTTCGAAAAGTTGCTCGTGTTCGTCTAACGAATCAGCAAGAAGTCTGGGCTTATATTGGTGGTGAAGGTCATAATCTTCAAGAACATGCTGTTGTGCTTGTTCGTGGTGGTCGTGTTCCAGATTTGCCGGGTGTTCGTTATCATATCGTTCGTGGCGCGCTTGACCTTCAAGGTGTTGCAAAACGACAACAAGGCCGTTCAAAGTACGGCGCTAAAAAGGAGGATAAATAGATGCCTCGTAAAGTAACTGTATCCCTACAGCGTATAATTCCAGCTGATCGTAAGTACCAGAGTGTATTAGTTCAACGACTTATAAACAAATCAATGCTAAATGGTAAAAAACTACTTGCAGAACGTGCTGTCTATGACGCACTTGAAGTTGCTGCAAAAAAACTAAATAGTGAAAATCCTCTTGAAGTTTTTGAAAAAGCTATGAAAAATGTAATGCCAAACTTCGAAGTTAAATCACGTCGTGTTGGTGGTGCAAACTACCAAATTCCTTTCCCAATTCAGGGACATCGTCAACTTCATTACGCATTCAGCTGGATGGTTCAAGCCGCTCGTGCTCGTCGTGGTATGTCTTACTCTCAATGTCTTGCATTAGAGATTATAGATGCTTATAACGAAGCAGGTGGCGCATTTAAGAAAAAAGAAGATACTCACAAGATGGCCGAAGCGAACCGTGCTTTTGCTCATTTCGCTCGTACATAAAATTAATTAAAAGGATTATAGGACAAGTAATGGCAGAAAAACATGTTCCCCTAGATAAACTTCGTAATATTGGTATTATTGCTCATATTGACGCAGGTAAAACAACTGTAACTGAAGGTGTTTTATACCGAACGGGTCTATCACACAAAATTGGTGTCGTTCACGAAGGTGAAACTACAACTGATTGGATGGAACAAGAACGTGAACGAGGTATCACAATTACTTCGGCTGCCGTAACTACTTTTTGGCGCGATCACAAAATTAATATTATAGATACGCCAGGACATATTGACTTTACTGCTGAAGTTGAACGTTCTCTTCGTGTTCTTGACGGCGCTGTAACAGTATTTGATGGAAAAATGGGTGTTGAGGCTCAATCTGAAACAGTTTGGCGTCAGGCAAACAAATATAAAGTTCCACGTATATGTTTTATTAACAAAATTAATCAAACTGGTGGTGATTTTTACAAATCACTTGATAGCATACATAAACGTCTAACTAAAAATGCACTTCCTATTCATCTTCCAATTGGTTTTGAAAAGGACATTAACGGTGTTGTAGACCTTATTGATATGAAATCATATACATATAAAGATTACACCGATCACGAACTTATTGTTGGCGAAGTACCAGCTGATATGTTAGATAAAGCCAAAAACGCTCGTAGTTTACTCGTTGAAGCAGCTGTTGAAGCCGACGATGAATTATTTGAACGTTTCCTTGAAAAAGGTGAAGAATCAATTACAATTGACGAATTAAAAGTAGCACTCCGAAAACGTGTACTTGCTGGTGATTTTTATCTTGTAACTGGTGGTGATGGCCGTGGTGTTATTGTTGAAAAAGTACTTGATCTTGGTGTTGATTATCTACCATCACCACTTGATGTTGAAGCTGTTTGGGGCCAAAATCCAAAAACAGGTGACGAAGTTAAACGAAAACCAGACGTAAAAGAACCACTTGCAAGCATTGCCTTTAAGGTTGCTACTGATCCATTTGTTGGAAAATTGATTTTTGTACGAGTTTACAGTGGTGTAATGACTGCTGGTTCGTACGTATTAAACACAACTACAGGCAAAAAAGAGCGTGTTGGACGTATCGTACGTATGCATGCTGATAAGCGTGAAGATATTGAATATATCGAAGCGGGTGATATCGCTGCAGTTGTAGGACTAAAAGATACCTTCACAGGTGCTACACTATCTGATATTGCGCATCCAATTACTCTTGAATCTATAACTTTCCCTGAACCACCTGTATCAATTGCGGTTGAACCAAAGACTAAATCAGATCAAGAAAAGATGGGTATTGCCTTGCAACGACTTGCTGAAGAAGACCCAACTTTCCGTGTAAAAACAGATGAAGAAACCGGTCAGACAATCATGTCGGGAATGGGTGAACTACATCTAGATATCCTAATTGACCGTATGAAACGAGAGTTCAAGGTTGAGGCTAATATTGGTGAGCCGCAAGTTGCTTTCCGTGAATCAATTAAGGGTACTTCTGATGTTCAGGGTAAACACATCAAGCAGTCTGGTGGACGTGGTCAGTATGGTGATGTTTGGATTCGATTCGAACCAAATGAACCAGGTAAGGGTTTTGAATTTTTTGATGAGATTAAAGGTGGAGTTGTTCCACAAGAATATCGTAAACCAGTTGAAGCTGGTGTTCGCGAAACTCTTGATGGTGGTGTAATCGCTGGTTATCCAGTCGTAGATATCAAAGCTACACTTCATGATGGAAGCTATCATGATGTTGACTCAAGTGAATTAGCCTTTAAGTTAGCTGGTAGCTTAGCTGCACGTGAAGGTATTAGACAGGCAAAACCTATCCTATTAGAGCCTGTTATGCATGTCGAAGTAACTACTCCAGAGGAATTTATGGGTGACGTTATTGGTGACTTAAACTCACGTCGTGGCCGAATTGAAGCAATGGAAGACTTAAGCGGTGGCGCAAAACTTGTAAAAGCACTTGTTCCACTTGCTAGTATGTTTGGGTATACTAATGATATACGATCAATGAGTCAAGGACGTGCAGCAAGCACAATGGAGTTAGCTCAGTATGAAGAAGTTCCACCAAATGTCTCAAAAGAAATCATTGAGAAACGTTCAAGTAAATAAATTACTAAGTCTGAATATAGTCTCAAAATTAGATAGTATAAAACTTTTATACTTATTTATAACAGTATTACTTTCAGGAGCTATAATTAGTGGATCATTAACGACTGACGCTCGTTGGATGAATTGGCATTTTAGTAGATTAGGTGAAGGCGGAATGACATCAGCCATTTTTTTCAATATCACTGTATTTATTTCGGCATTAGTAATGTTTATGATAGCACTTTCACTAAGTAATATCGTTTCACATATACCAAAAAATAAAGACGTTGATATTGGTCGTGCAAATATTATAATATATCGTTCTTTCACTGCTGTTACTGTATGCTTAATAGGAGTAGCAATATTTCCTTTTGATCGATTTCCTGTAGTACATAATATTTGTGGGTATTCAATGCTGATGATATTTATGTACTTATGTATATCAGCACCAAAGTTCTTGCCAATATTTTCAAAAGCATTTTATATTTATAGTAAATTAGTAATCTTATCAGTGATAATTTGCTATACGTTGTTCATAGTATTAAATGTAATTTCGCTACTTACTGTAGAGTTTATTATATTTACATTTCTATATGCTTGGTTACTGTTATTTGTTAAAGGTATTCGTCAATACAGTTATAGTTATAATAATCAAAAAAATACTTTACTGAACGAATAATATTCTGTATAATGTCAGATATACGTCGTGAGGTAATATTACTCTCGTCTGAAAAATAATTATTCGCCGTAGGGCGAAAGGAGAATAAATTAATGGCAGATTTCGATCGAACAAAGCCTCACGTAAATGTCGGCACAATGGGTCATGTTGACCATGGTAAAACAACTCTAACTGCTGCAATCACATCAGTTCTTGCAAAAAGAATGCCAAGTGATGTCAATAAAGTAGTCACTTACGCGCAAATCGATAACGCTCCTGAAGAGCGCGCACGTGGTATTACAATTGCTTCATCTCACCAAGAGTATGAAACTGATAAACGTCACTACGCTCACGTTGATATGCCAGGACACGCAGATTATATTAAAAACATGATTACTGGTGCTGCTCAGATTGACGGTGCAATTCTAGTAGTTGCCGCTAATGATGGTCCGCTTCCACAAACTCGTGAACACGTTCTACTTGCAAAGCAAGTTGGTGTTCCAAAGATTCTTGTTTTCCTAAACAAGATGGATCTTGCTGACCCTGAACTAGTTGAACTAGTTGAAATGGATATTCGTGAACTTCTTGCAAAGAACGGATTTGACGAAGATGCTCCAATCATCAAAGGTTCTGCTACAAAAGCCTTAGAAGGCGACAAAGAATCAGAAGATGCAATTATGGAACTAGTCCAAGCTCTTGATGATTATATCCCTGAACCAACACGTGACCTTGATAAACCATTCCTAATGCCAATTGAGGACGTTTTCTCAATTAAAGGTCGTGGAACTGTTGCTACTGGTCGTATCGAACAAGGTGTCATTAAAATTAATGACCCAGTCGAAATCGTAGGTATCCACCCATCACAAAATACAGTCGTAACTGGCATAGAAGCTTTTAAAAAGAATCTTAACCAAGGACAAGCTGGTGATAATGCTGGACTATTACTTCGTGGTATCGAACGTGATCAAGTTGAACGCGGTCAAGTTATCGTAAAACCAGGCAGCTTAACTCCTCATACAGAATTTGAAGCAGAAGTATATATCCTTAAAAAAGAAGAAGGTGGTCGTCACACACCATTCTCTAAAGGCTATAAACCACAGTTTTACTTCCGTACAACTGATGTCACTGGTGAGGTTGAACTTCCTGCTGACAAAGAATTGGTTATCCCCGGCGATACATTAACATTCAAAGTCACTTTACTTGCACCAATTGCAATGGAGCAAGGTCTTAACTTCGCAATACGTGAAGGTGGCAAGACTGTTGGTGCTGGTGTTGTAACTAAAATCGTTAAATAAATTATATTTTTGATTTATTAAATACTCCTTATTCAAAAAGGAGTATTTAATTTTGATTGTGTTTATGCTAAGCTAAATCTAATTGTCGAGATAATTCAAGGAAATATATGAAATCAAAAAATAATTCAAATAAACCAGCTTTCACAATCGTTGAACTACTTGTTGTTATAGTGGTAATAGGTATACTAGCAGCCATAACAATTATTAGTTATACAGGTATTTCTAAAAAAGCTACAGAAGTTTCACTACAATCTGATTTATCAGGTGCCTCAAGACAAATAGAGATGTATAAGACTGATAATGGTTATTATCCATCAACTATTGATGGCAATAAATGTTTAGTTGACGCTGTCGGTGTAGTCGATAACAGGTATTGTCTAAAGTTTAGTGGTAATAACCAATTAGTTTCATATGACATTACTAGTACTGGCTTTAGATTAGTCTTTAAAAATGGTACTAACTTTTATGCTAAAACTGAAAGCACCAACGCGGTTGCCCTAACTGCGCCTGTTCTAGCCAGCCCGACAGCTAGCTCTATTACCAGTTCTGGGGCTACTATAGGTGCCACCATTCAATCTGACGGTGGAGCCGCAATTACCGTGACTGGCACTTGCTGGGGGACAACGAATAACCCTACTACTAACTGCAGCGCATTACCTGTAGGGTTATTAACGTCTATCGGAAGCGTTGCTGCAGGTACGAGCCCCTACGCAATAGTAATTTCCCGTGATGGTAACTCTGTTTACGCTACCAATATGACAAGCAATACAGTCTCTATGTATAATCGTAATACCACCACAGGTGCGCTGACTGCACTGGCGACTCCAACGATAGGTACAGGTGCTAGCCCGCGAGGAATAACTATCTCCCCAGATGGATCTTCTGTATATGTAACGAATTTTTCTCAATCTACCATTTCTATGTATAGCCGCAATACCACCACTGGGGCTTTAACCGCACTAGCCACTCCTATAATATATGCCGACTCTAGTCCATTAGGGCTAACAGTTTCAACAGACGGTAAGAACGTATACGCAGCTAATGCAAGCGGGACCACCATTTCAATGTATAGCCGCAATTCCACCACAGGTGCATTAACATCACTAGCGACACCAACAGTAGCAACAGGTTCCAGCCCATATGATATAGCAATCTCACCGGATGGATTATCAGCATATGTAGTTAATGCCAGTCCAAATAACACTATTTCTATGTTTAACCGAGATTCTGGCACAGGTGCACTGACTGCATTGGCGACTCCAACGATATCTACCGGAGCAAGTCCATACAGCGTTTTTGTATCTCCAAATGGTTTATCTGTTTATACTGCGAATACAAGCGGGGCTACTATATCCATGTATAGCCGAGATGCTGGCACAGGTGCGCTAACTGCACTAGCTACTCCGACAATAGCTACAGGCCTTACACCTGGTAATATTAAGATATCAAACGATGGATTATCAGCGTACGCAACCAGCTTTGGTAGTTCGAATATTTATATGTATAGCCGCAATACCAGTACAGGTGCGTTGACCGCATTAGCCACTCCAACAATAGCTTCTGGAGCAGGCTCACGTAATATTGCAGTATCATTCGATGGAGCATCCGCTTATGCAACAAATGGTTCAGGTAATTCGTTATCTATGTATAATCGTAACGGTGGCAGCGGTGCAACTATCGGAATGCCATTTAGTAGTGCTCGTGTGTCAATTCCATCAGGCACGACTATAAATTACAGAGGTTATGCTATCAATGTTGTTGGTACAGGTTACTCTCCTGAAGCTACATTTACAACTCTATAAAGCAGCGTATATTTGGTATATAAAAGTATAGGATTGACACGTGACATCACTGCGATATAATAGTTCTATCGAACAAGCCCGGGTACGCAGTACACGAGCTTTATCTGATTTGATATTACTCTTTACCTTATCTTATCCATAGTGTATAATTGTGAGCTGTAACTTATGACTAGTTTAAAAGAAGTAATTAAATTGCAAGGTAAGGTGGTGGAATCACTGCCTAATACTCAATTTAAGGTAGAACTTGAAAACGGTCATAGTATAATTGCCCACATTTCAGGTAAAATGCGCAAGCATTATATCCGACTTGTACCAGGCGATAAAGTGGAAGTCGAGTTGACTCCTTACGATCTTAGTAAGGGAAGAATCACTTTCCGCTTGAAAGATTAAATCAAATTTAATAGGAGTTCTTGAAACTTATGAAAGTTCGTGCAAGTGTCAAAAAAATAAGTCCTGATGATCAGTTAGTTCGCCGTAAGGGTGTGCTGCGGGTTATCAACAAGAAAAAACCTAAGAACAAGCAAAGGCAGGGTTAAGTATGGCTCGAATTGCTGGAATTGTTATTCCATCAGAAAAGCAAGTTGAAACCGCATTGACGTATATTTACGGCATCGGTCCAAAATTTGCAAAGAGTATCCTTGCGGCGGCCAAGATTGAGCCGACCACTCGGGTGAAAGATCTCACCGAGGCTGAAGAACAACGTTTACGCGAGATAATCGATGCCGATTATACCGTAGAAGGCGATTTACAGCGTCAGGTAACAAATAATATCAAACGCATAAAGGATATCAACTCATATCGTGGTTTACGCCACAAGAGTGGACTTCCTGTTCATGGACAACGCACACGTACAAATGCACGTACTCGTAAGGGTAAAGGTGTGGCTGTTGGTGGAACTCAAAAGAAAGCAGCGTCAAAGACGTAGAAGGGATTAGATTATGGCAGATGTAAAAACAACGAACAAGAAAAAACAACGCCGATCAGTTCCTGCTGGTCAACTTCACATTCAATCAACATTTAATAATACAATTGTAACTTTTTCAGATAAATCAGGTAATGCACTTGCCGCTTCAAGCGCTGGCGCAACTGGTTTTCGTGGTAGTAAAAAAGGTACTGCATATGCAGCCCAAATTGCATCAGAAAAAGTTGCTGAAATTGCAAAAAGCCAATTTGGTGCAAATTCCGTAGATGTTTTCGTCAAAGGCGTTGGTCTTGGACGAGATGCAGCTATTCGCGCACTTGGTAGTTATGAAATTTCAGTTGATAGTATAAAAGACGTTACGGGTGTACCACACGGTGGTTGTCGTCCACGTAAAGCGAGAAGGGCATAAGCTATGGCACGAGATACTTCACCTATTGTTAAACAAAGCCGACGAGAAGGGTATGCAATGCATCCCAAAGCTCATAAGGTTATGGCAAAAAAGACTGGTATACCAGGTCAACATGCTCATGGACGTCAAGGAAAACCAAGTCTGTACTTAACACAGCTTCGTGAAAAGCAAAAAGTACGTCGTACATATGGTTTACTTGAAAAACAGTTTGCAAAGTTAATGCAAGAAGCTGACAGATCAAAAAATCGTGGTGGTTTACTACCTGGCGAGTTTTTACTTCAATTACTTGAACTTCGTATTGATAATGCTGTATATCGCGCTGGTTTTGCAACTAGCCGACGTTCTGCAAGACAATTAGTTGGTCACGGCCATTTCCTGTTAAACGGACGACGTGTAGATATTCCTTCAATCCGACTAAAAGCTGGTGACGAGCTAGTCGTACGACCGAAAAGTACAAAATCAGGATATTTTAGTCAAATCGATGAAGTGGTTAGCAATACTTTCCAAGGTCCCCTTGGTTGGATAAAAAGTGACCATAAAAAATTAACTATTTCTATTACCGGTTTGCCAACTCGAGAAGAGGCAGAACCAGATATCAAAGAACAGCTAATCGTTGAGTATTACTCACGTTAATAGGTAAGGAGCCTAAATTATGACAAAAGTTATTTACAACCCAGCACTTGCAAGTATTGACGAACATAGCGCAACAAATGCGACATTTGATATCGAACCACTACATGCCGGTTACGGTAACACACTAGGAAACAGTTTACGACGTGTTTTACTTTCTAGTATCGAAGGTGCTGCAGTAGTAGCATTCCGTATCGATGGTTCAAGTCACGAATTTACAACAATCGCAGGTGTAAAAGAAGATGTAATTGATATTATGTTAAATATCAAAAACATTCGTCTTAAATCATTTAGCGATGAACCAGTTGAATTACGTCTAGAGAAAAAAGGCGCAGGTCCAGTTACTGCAAAAGATATTAAAACAACAGCAGATATTGAAGTGATTAATCCAAATCAAATCATTTGTAATATTGACGACCCAAAGAAATCAATATTAATTGATCTTGTAGTTGAAGCAGGACGAGGTTACCAAACTATTGAAACTTCCAGCTCTAAAAGAGTTCACAGTGATATGATTGCAGTTGATGCGATTTTTAGCCCAGTACTTCGCGTACGTTATAAAGTAGAAAATACTCGTGTTGGTCAAGAAACTAACCTTGATAAGTTACTTCTTACAATCGAAACAGATGGATCAATTACACCACGCGAAGCATTTGAAGAAGCTGCAGCAATTCTGGTTAATCAATACACAGCTCTCTCAGGATCAACAGTAGTTGAAGCTGCGCCAGCTCTTGGTCAAGAAGTTGATACTGAAAAGAATGAATTGAATACACCAGTTGAAGAATTGAATCTTACAGCGCGTACAGCTAATGCATTGATTAATAACGAAATTCGAACAGTTCATGACCTTGTTACTTTAAGTGAACAAGATCTACGTGAATTAAAAGGTTTTGGATCAAAAGCACTTGATGAAGTTAATGATAAATTGGCGGAATTGGAACTTTAATTATGCATCGACACGGATATATAGGACGCAAATTTGGTCGCAAACGTGATCAAAGACGCGCACTTTTGAAAGGCTTGGCAACAAGTCTGGTTATTCATGGCAAAATTGAAACTACTTTGCCAAAAGCCAAAGAATTAGTGCGTTATATTGAAAAAATCATCACCAAAGCAAAAAAAGGTGGTTTACATAATCGTCGTCAAGTTATTGCATCTCTTAGTACACAAGAAGCTGCTTTCAGACTATTTGACGTGATTGCACCTCAGTTAACTGGACGAAAAAGTGGTCATGTTCGAGTCGAACGAACTGCGCTTCGTGTAGGTGATGGTACTCAGATGGCAACGATTGCTTTTGTTGATGAAATTAAAGAAGTTCCTGTTGAATCAGAAACTAAGGAGGTGAAAGCGTAATGGTTAATTCTAAAACGTACTCACAGAAACAAAGCGAAGTTAGTCATAAATGGATTTTAATTGATGCATCTTCAGCTCCACTTGGACGTGTTGCAACTGCTATCGCAAAATACTTAATTGGTAAATATAAACCAACTTACACACCTCATATTGATAACGGTGATTACGTTGTCGTTATAAATGCCGAAAAGGTAGTTGTTACTGGCGCCAAAGAAACTGACAAGAAGTATTACAAACACTCTGGTTTTCCAGGTGGCTTAACCGAAAAGACTCTTGGCCAAATGCGTGAAAAATTTCCTGAAAGAATCATAACAGAGGCTGTTAAGGGTATGATACCTCGCAACAAACTTGCAGCAGAACGTTTAAAGCGTCTGCGAGTATTTGTTGGGGAAGATCACACACATACTGCACAGACACCACAGAAAGTTGAGGTTATGTAATAATGGCTGAATCAAAATATCTATACGGCCTAGGACGACGTAAAAGTGCAACTGCATCTGCTCGTTTATATAAAGGTAAGGGCAAAATTACTATTAATAATAAACCTGCCGAGGATTACCTAAGTAATAATAAGTCACTTTTGGCTGAAATTACTGATCCACTAGCTCTTGTAAGTAAACAAAAAGATTTTGATATTACTGTGCTAGTTAAAGGTGGTGGTGTTGCAGGTCAAGTCGATGCAATTAAACTTGCTATCGCTAAGGCAATTACTGCTGGATTTGCTGATTTACGTACAGTTCTTAAGAAAGCTGAGTTCCTAAAACGTGATTCACGAGAGAAAGAACGTAAAAAATACGGACTTCGTTCGGCACGTAAACGCGAGCAATTCTCGAAACGTTAATCAATTGATTAAAAAACATAAAACACACCAGAGATGGTGTGTTTTTGTATTAATATTCCACTAATGTTAAAATAACCTTATGGAAAGAAGCGGTTCACATCTATTAAACATGTCTAAGTATCGCTCTAAATCTAACTCAAATGCCTTCACTATAGTCGAACTTCTAGTAGTCATAGTAGTAATAGGAATACTAGCAGCTATTACCGTAGTATCGTATACAGGCATCTCTCAAAAAGCCATAGTATCATCATTACAAACAGATCTCAATAATGCATCAAAGTTACTAAAAATGGATCAGGTTATAAGTAGTGCATACCCTGCAACACTTGCTGCAGCCAATGCTGGTAAAGGTATACCATCAAGCCCTGATACAACATACCAATATGTAGTTAATAATAACATCTCACCACAATCTTATTGTTTATCAGCAACAAAAAACTCTATAACATACATAACAACCGAGAGTGCAACATCAGCAATAGGTAATTGTACTAACTATTTACCAGTTCTATATTTAGACGCTGGTAACACCGCTTCATACCCAGGTACTGGTACTACCTGGAATGATTTAAGTGGGTTTAATAACAATGGCACCTTAATGAAAGGTGCTTCTTTCACTTCAAATAATGGCGGAGTGATAGTTTTTGATGGAGTCGATGATTATGTACGTATATTAAATTCTTCAACAGTTAGTCCTGGCTCAAATTCCTTTTCGATTTCAATGTGGTTTAAAATGAATGCAGTAGGTGTAAATTCAGCAAGTATATTGATAAATAAAGAAAATTCTTATGAGTCATCTGCGGGTGGTGGAAGATTTACATATGCTTGGCAACCATACTGGGCTTGGGTTGATTCTTTTGCGGTAAATGTTGGTGATTGGTATAACGCAGTTATAGTTTATAACAATGTAAATCAATCAGTGTACAAGAATGGGGTTTTTGCTTATTCAAGATTACAAACTGGAGTTATGGGGCCAAATACAAATGAACTAGATATTGGGGCTAGAGGCGCAGGTACGTCAAGTTTTTTACCTGGAACAGTAGGCACTGTTCAAATTTACCAAAGAGTCCTATCTGTTGATGAAATATCTCAATACTTCAACGCCACAAAGGCTCGCTATGGTCTCTAGGAGTAAACCAGCCTTCACTATAGTCGAACTTCTAGTAGTCATAGTAGTAATAGGAATACTAGCAGCTATTACCGTAGTATCGTATACAGGCATCTCTCAAAAAGCCATAGTATCATCATTACAAACAGATTTAACTAATGCCTCGAAACTTCTTAAAATGGATCAAGTTATTAATAGTGCTTATCCGGCAACACTAGCAGCAGCTAATGGTGGTAAAGGTATACCATCAAGTTCTGATACGACATATCAATACGTATTTAATAACAGTATTACTCCACCAGGCTTTTGTATTACTGCTACTAAATCATTTACTACCTACAAAGTAACTGAAAACACAGCACCTGAAATAGGTGACTGTACTGATTATGGATTAGTACTATATCTAGATGCTGGTAACACAGCTTCATACCCATCACCATTTACTGGCACTACTTGGTATGATTTGAGCGGGATGGGGAATAATGCTTCGTTAGTCAATGGGGTTACTTATAGTGGGATTAATGGTGGCTCATTACTTTTTGACGGAGTTGATGATTATGGCTATGTTTCAAGTAACTTTTTTCAAAAAACACAAAATGAATTTACCATAGAGATTGTAAGTAACTCGTTATTTCAACTTGTTACTAGAGGTGGTAGTGGTGGTTGGTGGACAACTACAAATCAATTTACACTAGGAGTAATAGCTGACTATCCTCTTTCGTACGCATTTAATTCTAATACACCATATATTATCAATTATATAATTA
>Ga0194044_10000993_pt1 | contig 14349 bp, 15 predicted proteins | sample JunL4417m_MetaG_FD_155460 | JGI IMG/M metagenome (GOLD analysis project Ga0194044, IMG submission 155460) | Anoxic zone freshwater microbial communities from boreal shield lake in IISD Experimental Lakes Area, Ontario, Canada - Jun2016-L442-17m | ecosystem: Environmental > Aquatic > Freshwater...
CGGAGATCGCCGGACTGTGTCGCGCCAGTGACAAAGACATCGACCGGTGTTGGGAAGCGCTCGCGCCTGCCGGTGAGAAAGGCCGGATCCACACCTTCATCGCTACCTCGGACATCCACATGAAGTACAAGTTGCGAATGTCACCTGTTCAAGTACTCGAAGCTGCAGTTAAAGCGGTTAAGCGTGCGGCCAGCTATACTCCAAACGTAGAATTTTCCTGTGAGGATGCTGTCCGTACCAATCTGCCGTTTCTGGCCGAAGTAGTCGAGGCTGTTATTGCCGCCGGGGCTACTACGGTCAACATTCCAGACACCGTCGGTTATACGGTGCCCAGCGAGTACGGTAATATCATGCGGTATCTTCGGGAATTCGTTTCGAATATCGACAAGGCCGTTATCTCGGTCCATTGTCATAATGATCTCGGCTTGGCTGTGGCCAATTCAATCGCTGCCATTAGCGGTGGTGCTCGACAAGTCGAATGTACCATCAATGGCATCGGAGAACGGGCCGGTAACTGCTCACTGGAAGAGTTCGTGATGATACTCAAAACCAGGAGCGACATCTTGCCATTCCGCACGAACGTAGTATCGGAACAACTCACCCCAGCCAGTCGGCTCCTCACAACCATCACTGGCACTATGGTGCAGTCGAACAAGGCGGTGGTCGGTGCTAATGCGTTTGCCCACGAATCGGGAATCCACCAGCACGGGATGATCATGGATAACTCCACCTATGAGATAATGACTCCCGAATCAGTTGGTCTCAAGGCCAATGCGCTGGTGTTAGGAAAACACTCCGGTAGTCATGCTTTTAATAAGCGACTTAGGGAGATGGGGTACGACCTGAACGAAGAAGACCTCAAAAAGGCCTTTGTCAAATTCAAAGATCTGGCCGACCTCAAGAAAGAAGTCTTTGATGAGGATCTCGATGCCATCGTGGCGGAAGAGGTGATGCGGCCGGCGGAGAAGTATAAGCTGGATCACATTACCGTCACCTGCGGTTCATTTTCTGTGGCAACTGCTACTGTGCAACTGGAAATTGACGGTGTACCGGTTCGAACGGCCGAGTTGGGAGACGGACCGGTTGATGCCACCTTCAAGGCAATTAAAAAGTTGACCAAGAGCAAAGCCAAACTTGAACGGTACAATGTGGGAGCAATTACGGGTGGCACCGACGCTCAGGGTGAGGCTACGGTAAAGTTGAAGTATGGTGATGTAACCGTAAATGGTCGTGGTGCTTCAACTGATATTATCGAAGCCTCGGCCAAAGCTTACGTCGACGCCCTGAATCGGCTTATTCGCAAAGAAGGCCGTTCAGTCGGTGATCCCTTGTGCCATGTCGATGGTGAGATTGAACGTATCTGGGCAACTCCTGCCGAAGTCATGGCTGCACAGTATGCAGCCGCATAACCCTTTCTTAAACTCCTGCGCTATCGCGGGAAAACCACGGTGGAAGGCACGATAACGAAGTTCCCACTTTCCGAAAGTGGCTAATTCTTATCGAGTATTTCTAAAGGCGGTGAGCCTTGCGGAGGGATGAAACCACTCATCCCTCCGCCCGACCAAACTCTTAACACCAATCTGGTGTTTTTTTATTGTTCAAAATCAGTTTTAAATTTTGCCTCGTCAAACATGTTTGCATCACCAAAAAAGCCGGCAATTTTTTTAGCCGTATCGCGGGCATTGGCCATGCAAGAAGTGGCGCCAGGGGAGGGGGTAATTTGGAATAAAATCTTGTCGCCCACGATTTCCGTTTCACCCATCAAGAGTTTACCGGTTTTCACATCGATTAGTTGCGGTCTGATGCCGGCTTTTGATTTGCCGTTTTTTAAATCTTTATCTGTTAGCGTTGGCACGATTTTTTTCGCCAGACGGGAGAAAGACCGTTCACCAAAATAGGGTAGCTCATAAACCAGGCTTTGCCAGAGAAAGGGAAAGAGTGTTCGCTCAAAAATAACTTTTAAGAGCGCAATAAAAGTTCGAGGTGTGTTGGCTGAAGATTTAATGAATTCAAAAAACGTTTTCAGTTGTCTGCGTTCGAGTAATGGCATTATAGTTGAGGTTGGGCCGAAACGGGAATGCGTTTCATTGCCTAAGACTGGGTCGCCATGGACTGCGGCAAAAGGCAGCTTACCGCTTTGCATGGTATAAACTTTACCGTTTAAAACTTTGCGCTGGGCCGTGAAGAAATTACCGCCCACCGGCAAGATGCCAAGATGGTGGCCATAGTCGAGCTGCTTGGCGAACATCAAGCTGTGGGCGCACATTGCCACCACAATCGTATCAGCGCTAATCGTGCCGGTGTTGGTGGTAATTATAAAATGTTTAGCTTCTTTTTTAATGGTTATCACCTCGGTATTAAGTAGTATTTCCGCTTGTGGCTTGGCTTGTTTAGCCTCCTTTATTAGCACTTGTGATAACTTCCCAAAATCAACTACATAGCCCTGGTCGGAATAAAAGGCGAGCAGTTCTTCATCTACTGGACGTCCTTTGACAATTTCTGGTTCGACTGCGGCAAGTTGTTCTCGGTTATATAGTTTAAGCTCGGGGAAGAGGGGGAGAAATTCTTGATAGCGAGCACGGAGTTGTTCGGTTTCTGCTTGGCCGACCGCCAAGGCCATCTTGTGTCGAATCGCAAAAATATCTTTTGCCTTTTCACCTAAATTTTTTAATAGTTTCACAACTAATTCTGACGCCGCTTTGGTTTTTTTGGCTTTCTCCAGAGAATAATTCGTTTCAATATCGCCAAAATGCAAAGTTTGACTGTTGTTATCGCCCCGAGAATTAACATGGCCAATCTGGGCATGTTTTTCAATTAAGGCGATTGACTTTAAATTGGAGTAGTGGCAAAGCGTGTAAAAAATCGCGCTGCCAGTAATCCCGCCTCCTAAAATAGCGACTTGAACCTGTTTTTGAGCTTCATTGGGCATAGTATCAATAAATTTATTTAATATTAGATAAAAATAAAAAACCGGCTCAACCGAGTCGGTTTTGTTTGGCTTGGCTGTGGATGACTTAGCCTAAACAAAACCGGCAGCAATCAGTATTGCCGTTATTACAATCGATGGTGGTAAAAGTAATTATTTTCATAGATTCTATAGATAATATTAGCTAAAAAGTATAATATTGGCAATAGCAGGCTTCGTCTTGCCAAATTTTTAAATTATGCTATAATAATTTCAATATGAACAAGACAATACAAAATGCTTATTTTTGGTTTAGCTTTTACGGACTCTCACGGAGATCAGCGTTTTGTGGTGTTTTGACTAGTTAGAAGGTTAAAACTCACTAGGGAAAACAAGAGCTGACTCCGAAGGGAGTCAGTTTTTGTTTTATGCAGATATTTGTTAAATAATGGATATTTAATAACCATGTGCATTAAACAAAGCAGGTACCTTTAATTATTTACGGAAGATAACATTCATCATCCACCGGCTAGTCGCCAGAACAGGAGGCAGTGTAATGAGCACTAAAGAGCATTTAATTGTATTAAGTAATGCGGGTTTTGGCACAAACGTCAACGATTTTTTGGCCAGGGAAGCTGAAATTGCCCTTGTAACAAAAGGGTTTGATCCAGGTGATCTTGACGCCATAACACAGATGGCAAATTTTCTACACGAAACTGCCAAACAAGGAGAACTGTCATGACGGAACAACTGAAAGCATTGTATGGTGTTGGTTATGAAGTATTGGAAGAGATGCTGCCTATACGAGTTGGCGGCATGGGTCGGTGTGAGTGTGGTGTTTCGACTACCAAATTACCCGAGTTTAAAACGGGTGAGCATGAAAAGGTAGTTGCTTGCATGGAGTGTGGACGTATGAGTCCACCGTTCATTCTGAGGTAAAGTGTTCGCAAGGACAAGACGATTATGGGGGGGCAGAGTAATCTGCCCCCTCTTTCTTTTTAAAAAAAATTATGATAATTTATATGGGCGGAGGAGATTTATTTCGTCCGTAAAACTCTTCGCCAAGTGCTGATGCAAGTTTTGGCTCAAACAAAACTAATTGGCAAACCGTGTCAGTCTAGACCTTGGTCTCGGCTGTAGGGGTCAAGGGTAAATTGGTAATTGGCCGTTATGAGAGTTTACTTTTGTTTCGTCCAATTTGCCATCTCGCGTTTACGCGAGAACCTATTTTATCTTTGCCAATTCTTGTTCGGCGCCTTGGTGAAGAGTTTTTACAGCGGGGTATAGTATAGTGGTAGTACGCAAGGCTGGGGGTCTTGTAGTTGGGGTTCGATTCTCCATACCCCGACAATAAAATAGTATCAATATCTGGGTCTTGTAGTTGGGGTTCCCCGCCCATAGGCGGGCAGGGATTCTCCATACCCCGAACATTAAAAAGGGCACCATCGCTGGTGCCCTCAGGGGTTACTGGTCATAACGTGACCGGTTCGCGCCATCTCAGAATGGCACAGTGTAGATTGTTTGAACCAATGAGGTTGCGACCAGTTTGTGAGACGGTAATTTTATTACCTTCTCGATAAATAGTGGGTGAATAATCACCCGCTTTCCAGGTAACTTGGTCAGCATGGATAATCCTGGCAAAGCTGTTTTGCAGTTCAATTGAAACAGCTTCGGCCGGTGTTAATTTTAACCATGAAGCAGAAGAGTTGTCATCTAGCCAGTCTGTAGACATTCGAAAGATGTTTGGTTGATCAAAACATGCTTCAAAGCCAAGCCAGATTGGTGGCGCTGAACAACTGCCGTCATTCAATAATCTACCTGGATCATCGAGTACAAAAACTCGATTTTTGTGGAGCATTTTAAGTGTTGCACAATTGAAGGAGAAGAAATAGGATACGGTTGGGTTGTTCCATTCGTCACTCATTTTTTTTAGTGTTGAAGCTAAAATGTTGCCACAGGCTACTTCGAATTTTTCGCGATCAAGTTTGAGCAATTCGAAAATACGTAGTTCGGATAAGTGGTTGAGGTGGAAAGGGAGCAATTTTAGAAGAAAATCAATTTCACTGTTCAATAATTTTCTGCGCATGATAACACCTCCTAATTTTTTGGTTGTGGATAAAGGGCTATAAGAATTTTCTTATGATAAAGCTTCTTCCGGTTCTTGATAGTTGCCAGTTAAATCTGAAATTAATTCTTTGACCATAGCAATATGCCGTTTTTCGTCTTCAATGACATTACTAATAGTTTCTTGCTCGGCATCGGAATCTAATAAGTCAACGATCATCTGATAAGATTCGAGGGCTCGTTCCTCGGCTTTTAAGGCTTGATTTAAATCAAAGATTGCATCTTTTTGATTAAGCGAGCAGGTGACTGGCTTAATTTCGGTTGTATTAGACGTCATATTTTTTAATCAAAGTTTGAATTATTTGGCGGTGCTTGATTGATTCGTCATAAATCAATTGCAAGCTGGCACGAAACGATGCCCGTCGCTCTGGCAAGAGGCAGCCTTCAATGCCAACATCCAAGAGGGTGAGATACAGGGAAATCATTTGATTTTCAGCCTGTTCTTCCTCGTGTAGGTTGTTAATGATTTCGCGCAGAGCGGTTTCGCGCATAAAATTTATTTAAAAGTTAGCTAATAATCTTAGGATAATTATACTTCTATTTTAATAAAAATCAATATTGCGCCACTACCCATTTTTTAATTCAGAAAACTTTGTTAAATATTCCTCAAGAATTGTCTTGTTGCCGTTTATTTCTTCTAATCTTGAGTTGAATTCAATCACTAGCTTGTTGTATGCAGCTATTCCATCTGGGTCGCATACGTTTAAAAATTCCTTAACTTGATCTTCTGAAAATCCTCGTGTGCGCTTAGCCTCTACATACTCTTCAAACGTCATTATGGGTTTTAAATTTATATTATGATCTATTTTGCCTCTTATGGTTCCAAAAACGGCATTAATTAAATCACTATGCAAGACAGATTTTTTTTTGTTCTTTTACAGACTCTGCGATTTTATTAAAATCATTCATGGGGGTAATTATTTAAGATTATTAATTTGGCCATTTTAAAATCTCGACTTAACTTCTTCAATATTGTAAAATTCCGTTACCTCCAAAAGCGTGACAGAAAATTGATTACTTCTTGTTATAAATCAATAAAGATTACTTCATATCCCAAATTTTTTTAACCTGGTGCACACTGTTAGACGATGTGCCACCCCCTAATTTCCTTATGGCACTTCGTCTAACGTTCAGGAATATCTGAAGTCACGAGAAGCGAAGCGAATCGGGATTTGGGTGAAGTACAAAATTATTTTATTTATTATTTTTATATTTTTTAATTTCAACAATAAAAATAACCCAGCTTATAACCAGTAGAATAACAAAAAAAGACATACCCCAAAATCCTACTTGCGAGTAAAGTTCTTTTAAGGTCATCCATTTGGCAATATAAATTAAGTAAATCTCGCAAATAAGTATAGACGTTAATAACAAAGGCCAAATGAGCGATAATTTTATTTTTAATGTTTTTGGTACTTTGATCATAAAATAATAAATAAAAAAATTTGTTAGTAATCAGATATTCCTTGTTAGGCGATGTGCTTTACCCTTTTCTCCTAAAGCATTTCGCCTAACGTTTCGGCATATGAGAAGCGCAAAGCGTTTGGGTGGAGGTTTTCGGAGAAAACCGCAACCTCATATGCCGTGTTATATGATGTTTGCTTTTTCTTTTCATTCCTCGGCAGAGGAATAGTATTTACATAATGAAAAAAATGAATATCGTCTTTGTTTTGGGCAGAGGGGTTAGGGGTGAATGCCCAAAGCAAAGACACCTTATTTGTTCGGTCTAAACTTATTCAGGACATCATTTATTTTAGTTATGTATTCCTTATTCTTTTCAAAACTTGGGCGTTTGTCGTTTCGCCAAGATTTGCCTATCTCCGTAATGTTGTCAGTTAGTAATTCGAATTGGTCATCCGGTAGTTTTTTGAAGGACATATCATAGGGAAATGGATAAAGCAGTCTATCGCCCAGTAAACTCAGTTCTTTGCTGATACTTTTTTCAAGATCTTCTCGTGGAGCTATCTCTTTTTTAATTTCAGTTCTGATTGAGTCAATTTTTTCTGCTTCTGTTTTTGTAACGTCCTCTCTGCCGTATAATTCTTTTTGAAGCCTATCTCTGACTAATTGTAATTGGTAAACCAATTTAGCGCTTTCAACAACATCACTTCTGTGAGTTTCGGCAATGCCAAATTCTTGGTCTCGCATGTCATTTTCACCAAAATTTCCAGCGCCAATAATACTGTCTCCTGCTCGTAGTATATAATTATCAATCTTTTCAATAGTTTTAGGAATATCTCCTGTTGAGCTGGAAATATTTTCCATCTCAGCGCGAATTGTAGTGCCGAAACTCGTTACATCTTTGGATGTTTTTGAAAGGTTGCTCAACGCACTAGAACAATCCTCAATGGTTGTTGGCGGTTGAATTTCAGGGAATAATTTTTTTGCAGTGGACATAAAAACATCATCCCTGGTTTGTCGCATCTCATTTTCTTTTTTTATCTCCTCTGCCAAAAATACATCGGGTGAAAATTCCGCGTTTTTTGTTACGCTAAATCGATTAACAAGTATAGCAAGTCCATTAGCAAAATCTTCAGTTTCATTGAATCGATGAACATCCTTTAATCCCTTGGCTGTTGATAGTCTTTTAAGTTGACCGACTGACTCGTGAAAGAAGTCTTTTAATTCGGCAGCTTGGTCGTCATTTTTCGGCTGCCAATTATTTGCGACTTCACCTTCAATTAGCCCGATTGCCTGACTATACTTTGTATCGTAAGCTGGCGAGGTATTATTTGTCTCAAGCTTGGGTTTATTTGTTTCAACGTCGCTGGTTGTATCCTCAAGTTGTTCGCTCATAAATTTATGTTTTATTCGTTTTTCTGACTCTTAAAGGCAGAAAAACACCTTTTATCCCCCTCATTAATAAATAAAATTCATTTTTTTCATTATGTAAATACGTCAGCCGTTAGGCGAAAAGAAAAAGCAAATTTCGTCCAACGTTTCTCGATATCAGACGTCCTAATGAAGCGGAGCGAATTAGGATGTGGCTTTAGCCCTTGCTGATATCGCGTGTTAGACGACCCGAAGGGCTTGAGTTCTGCCCAATAATTAATTTTTATTCATTGGAAATTTTTTCAGCCATTCTCATAATAAAATCCTCAATCCAATCTTTGTCTATTTGCTCATCAACGCGAGATTCATTGAGTTCGCTAAAAAATTTTTCTATACCAGCCGCTTTCAATGCCTCATATTCTGATTTATCTTGTTCTTCCTCGTCTTTTATTTCAGGGGTTGTAGCAAGGGTGTTATTAATAACCATAGAACCCTGTAGAAAATTATATAATTCTTCAAAGGTAGAAAAATTTTTTAGCTTTCCTTGATTTTTATATTCTTGAAATTTTTTTTCAATTTCATCCAATACTTCTGGAAAATATTTTTTCGCCCTTACTAAACCTCTTTGATAGGCATCTTTTTCTTTGTCAATTATTTCGATAGCTGGATTTAATTCTTCCTGCCCAAGATGTCCAAGCTCATGGATTGTAACACCGAATGAAAGAAAAAGATCGCCAGCCGGATAGTATAATTCAAAATCTTTAGTACCTTCTTTAACTCTACCGGTACCTTGTAACTCCATTGGCCAACCTAAAGATTTTTTTCTTTCACTTAGAGAATCTGGTAATTTAGTCAGCGAAAAAATATTTTCCTTTTTTAAGGAATAGTTTGGCTGAAAAAATTTCTCTTCTGTATTCATAAAAATTAATTATTGGGCAGAATTTCGTCTAACGTCCGCGTGTATGCGATGTTAGGCGATGTAATAATTAATTTCCTTAATTAATTTGGGACGAATTTATTTTTTGTCGTCCATGCAATACCATAACAATATAATACAAGGGTTGCTAAGTTGAAAATAATCAAAGGCAGGCTTGTAAAAAAGAGGGTCTGATTTTCGGAAACGGTTTCTAGCCATGGAGCAATCGCCACCAAAATTAATGTTTGGATGAAAACTAAAAACTTGTAAATCAAAAGCGTGTAAATTGCAATATTTATTAATTTCCACAAACTTATATTTTTTTTAAACAATTTTAACACTTTCTGGACAATATAATTTGTGATGGTTAATAGTGCAGTGTAAATAACCAAATACAACACTGCCATAAAAACCATGTCGGTGATGACACTAAACCACGCCGTTAAACGATCAGATCCGTTTATTTGATTAAGTGGGGCAAATGTTGTCTTGATAAGGTTTACACCGCCGCCAGCAAAAACGAACATGCCAATCACAAAAGTTAAAATTGCCAGGCCAAGTAGCCAGAAGAGCGGTTCTGCGTCAATTTTGTCTTTTGACAAAGCATGGACATAAGACTTAGGTTTGAACAAGTTTTTGGTTTTCATAGTTTTATATGTCAGACAAAAGATAAATTCGTCCCAAATTAATTAAGGAAATTAATTATTATTTCGCCTAACGTTACTCACATGCGAAGTTCGTTTGAAACGTAGTGAAAACGAATTTGGGTGGAGGCTTTCGGAGAAATCCACAACCGCATGTGAGTTGTTGTGCGATGTGCATGTTTTCCTTTTGGTCGCCTTAAGGCGAACGGCTCAAAAAATAATCTAATTTTGTTTTTCTCGTCTTGGATTTAGGGCAGAGGGGTAAGGGGTGAATGCCAAAAATCCAAAACTCCTTATTGGTTTTTTATTTTATCGTAGAATGCATTTATCTGATTATATGTCATTGGTTGTAAATATAACTCTCTAAAAAATTTCTGCCTTTGCTTTGGATTGAGATTTTTTGCAGCATTTTTGAAAAATATTAAGCTAGAACCATACACATATCTATTTGCACGCAAGAATGAATCATCGCAAACCTGAATAAGTGATTTCTCGATTGATTTTTTATCTTTTAATATATTTCGTTCTGAATAATACTTCACAACTTTATCCAATTTTTGACCAGAATTTATCATTATGTAGGCATTGTTTTGGACAATATGATCAAGTTCGTCCATCATGAGCTCTATCTCTAAATCACCTTTGATTTCATTCTCAAAAACGTAATAAAAAATTGACTCGCCTACACCTTCAAGTGAGAATATTTCTGGGCCATAATCTTCTTCACAACCACAGACTTCACTGACCTTGCCGCTTTTGATTTGTTTTTTCCATGAGCTCAATTGTAGAGCGTGTCCACAAATTTCATGCATGATGGCATATTCAAGTGCACCTCGTTTGTGATTTACTTTTTCTGGGTTAGTATTAATTTTTAAAGCAAAGCTGTTACGTTTAATGTTGATGCAATAATGCCAATGCTCCTCATTTACTAATTTAATATAAACTTTCTCCGACAATTTGATATTCAGATATTTTTCGGCTTGTTTTATCAATTCAGTCTTTTTCTTTTTTAACTCTGTGACAAATCGTTTATCTAGGGTTTTGATAATTAACTTTTCCTCAATATCTTTTTTTGTGTAGTTAACTCCAATCTTTAGTAATTTCTTGGAAATTTCACTTGATAACTTTTCAATATCTTTTTCTGGTGTCAAAGATGGCACAACTCCAATGGTATTTTTTACATATTCCGAATAATCAATTTTTTCACCAAACTTATGACGTAAATAATAAATCGAAGCAACAAGCTTGGCTTTAATATATTCGTCCTGAGAGGATTTGATTTTAAGCAAACCGTATAACTCGATAAATTTATCCAATATTTCCTTATGATTCTTGAATTTGAAAAATCCTTTTGTCATGACAAAATTATCGGCAAATCGTCGTTTTTCAAATTTTCGCCAACCACGATATGATTTTACAATGTCTTGATAGATTGTCATGAAAAAAATTATTAAAGATTATTCCTTATACACCCTCTTTTAAATAAATAAAAAACAAAATTAGATTCTTTTTTGAGCCAGGGCGTTAGCTCAAATGGAAAACATGCATTTCGCACAACGTTACTCATATCTGAAGTTTTTGCGGAACGTAGTGAGGCAAAAATTTGGGTGGAGGAAAATTGACATTCCGCTTTTATATAATTGTGTCAATTTTTTGTAACCAGATATGAGTTGTTGTCGGATGTAAATTTTTTATCTCGGTTTTTATTGAACTAATTCTTGTTTTACGTATAGAAAATTTGATAAAATTCTTTTCGGCTTTTGTCTTTAGGCGAAAGATTTAATCGGGGTGAATTTATTTTTTATCTCGATATTTATCCATTCGACGCTCTCTGTCAAATTTATCTTGAGCATTTCGAAGCGCACTGTCAAAAGGATAGTTAATTGCGTTTTCAAGTGCTAACCCTGATATATTATTTGCCTCTCTAATTTTTTCAACCAATTCACCACCTCCATGACTCATATTCATCAATTCATTTTGAAATGAAATTATCTGATCAGCTGCATTGCCACTTCCGCTTTTTTGATAATATTCATTTAATACTTTTAAAATTTCTCCAGTAAAAAACTCATTTAATTCATTTTTTCTTTGATTTTTTTCTTGAATTTGTGCATTTGTGCTTGTGTGATCATGATGATGCGAATAATGCACGGCATCGTTTTCCCGTAATTGGATTAATACATCATAAATTTTTTGAGCCGCTTCTGCAAAATCAAAATCGTCTTTTTTTGCTAATTTTAAAGCCCCTTTCCTTATGTGCAGTTGAATGGTACCATTATTACCGAGATATTGCTTTTCTATCATTTTGTCTAGCCACTTATTCTCTGCTGATTTGTAAAATTCGATATAATCTTCATGCGTTCCAGCCTCCTCAGCAATCCAACTTAAAAATTCTTTTTTTCTCTTTAAGTCTTGTTCTGATATTTCCAATACTTCACCATAGTTTTGCTCCGAAGATTTTTCCCTTTGCATTTGATTCCCCAACTCCAAGGCATCATCATTATTCATTTGTGTTATTTCATTGTGATTCATGATGTTTGTATTTAAAAATAAATTTACCCCGATAAATGCCCGAAGGGCCGAAAAGAATTTTATCAAATTTTCGCCGTTTTTTAACGAACTAAACGCTTGATTTCAGTATAGATAAAAAATTTATTTCCGACAACGTTACTCACATGCGAAGTTCGTTTGAAACGTAGTGAAAACGAATTTGGGTGGAGGTTTTCGAAAAAACCGTAACCGCATGTGAGTTGTTGTGCGATGTGCATGTTTTCCTTTTGGTCGTCGTAGACGAACGGCTCAAAAAAGAATCTAATTTTGTTTTTCTCGTCTTTGATTCAGGGCAGAGGGGTCAGGGGTGAATGCCCTGGAGCCAAGACTCCTTATTATGACTTTTGCGGAAATTCTTTGTCTAGCTCAGCTTTTGTTTTATTGTCAGGCCAAATCATATTCCCTAGCGTGTCGTAAAGAGGTCTAGATAATTCAGGATTTTTTCTAAATATAATTTTAGCTTTTTCAACAAAATAATTGCCAAGCCGTAGTGGAGCGCCATTTATTACTAATCCTTCAATGCAATCTGGTTCTGCAGTAATTAATGATTCATTTCCAGGAAGATAACCACTACCCGATTTGTTAATTTTAGCGTAGTCAACAATATATGCCATGTCGTAAAGCTGCCCTCCATAAAAATTTTTCACAACATTCTTGCCATAATGATTTACAAAACTTGTATAGAAATTGTCTATTTCTTGAAAATTCCAACTATCAGGAGATGTTCCTTTGAGTAAGTTGATAATAATAGCCTTATTTAAATCAGGTGATATTTCAACATTTTGGTTTAATATTTCCGTTATGCTTTCGATATCAATAAAAATATTTTGATAACTTTCAAGCTTATTACTCCATTCATTGCCAAAGTCATTATTCTTTTCAAGTTCATCTAACTCAAAACGAAGCTGCTCTTCCTTTTGGCAAAAAATTTCATACGCTTCGGGATATTCCTGCCGTATTATTGATTTATATGCAGTTATCGCCTCTTTTTTATCAGAGTACCGTTTTCCATCTTCTTTTTTCAAAAAATATTCAACAGGCGTCGGAGTACCATCCAGGTTTCCATCGAATGCATTACACATTGCCTCGCTACAACCTCGATCAAATGCGTCATTTCTTGTCCAGTTTATGATATCTGAAAAGTTAAAATAATTCAAAGTTCTGTCATAAATAAAGGAATTTTCCTTAAATCCATTTTCTATTGTATTGTTTAAAAAACCAGAATACGCAACTCTTACTGCCATAGGTTTTTTCCAGTGCACAAGATTAAATTCATGTTGTCGAGCGACAACTTCACAAATTCTGTCTAGTTTTTCTTGATTATTTTCGTCCTTTGCTAATTTAATATAACTATCTGCATGGGAATAGTCTATTGTTGTTGGTTCGCCCTTGTAACTTGAATCATTTAACAAGTCAATAGCAAGGGCACGAATCATACTTGCCTCATCATGAGCTTTATTTTTTATATTCAACTTCTCATCAGAACTCAAATCATTAAATATTTCTTGGTCTTTAGGTTTTGAAAAATTGAATTTAAATTTTTCCATATGTGATTGAATAATATAATAAAGTTTCGCAGCGTAGCGGAGAAATTTCCTTCTACCCCTCTTTAAATTAAAGAAAAACAAAATTAGATTCTTTTTTGAGCCAGGGCATTAGCCCAAAAGGAAATCATGCATTTCGCACAACGTTTGGGATATGCGATGTTTTAATGTTGTATATCCCGTGTTATATGATGTTAAACAAAATTAATTCTTTTCATGACACTCGCTTTGACCATCCCACAATGTTTGTGTTTTTTCGTCATAACCACCAGTTCCAGTTTTATTACAATAATTTGGACAGTCGATATTGCCATGTGGGTAGTAAGAACAAGGTTTTTTAAACATGTAAACCTTAATATAGAAATACGCGTTTAATAAAACGATCAAAAGAAAAAACACAGCCACAAGAGCAAAAATATATATTACAACTTTTTTAATTTTGTTTAATTTCATATAACGTTACTCATATCTGAAGTCCTGTCGCTCGAGAGCGACGGGATTTGGGTCGAAAGAAATTGACTATCCTTCGAAATATTAAAGTGTCAATTTCTTGAGCCAGATATGAGTTGTTGTCGGATGTAAATTTTTTATCTCGGTATTTATTGAACAAAACTTTATTTTACGTATAGAAAATTTGATAAAATTCTTTTCGGCTTTTGCCTTTAGGTAAAAGATTTAATCGGGGTGAATTTATTTTTTCCTTCTGGATTTCTCCATTTCTAACCGTGATTGAAAATTAATTTTTGCCTCTTGCAACGGTAAGTCAAAAGCATAATGTACAATATTTTCAACTGTTATACCGACATTTTCTACTTCCCGCCTTTTTTCTAATAACGCACCACCTGTTTGATTACGACTTAAGTCCATAAGATTATTTTCAATAGACTTTAATTC
>Ga0194044_10000994_pt1 | contig 14341 bp, 9 predicted proteins | sample JunL4417m_MetaG_FD_155460 | JGI IMG/M metagenome (GOLD analysis project Ga0194044, IMG submission 155460) | Anoxic zone freshwater microbial communities from boreal shield lake in IISD Experimental Lakes Area, Ontario, Canada - Jun2016-L442-17m | ecosystem: Environmental > Aquatic > Freshwater >...
ACCTTGAACATCGAACCTCGAACCTTGAACATCGAACCTCGAACCTTGAACATCGAACCTCGAACCTTGAACATCGAACCTCGAACCTTGAACATCGAACCTCGAACCTTGAACATCGAACCTTGAACCCTGAACCCTGAACCTTGAACCTTGAACATCGAACATTGAACCTTGAACCTTGAACATCGAACATCGAACCTCGAACCTTGAACATCGAACCTCGAACCTTGAACATCGAACCTTGAACCCTGAACCTTGAACCCTGAACCCTGAACCTTGAACATCGAACCTTGAACCTTGAACCCTGAACCTTGAACCCTGAACCTTGAACCCTGAACCCTGAACCTTGAACATCGAACCTTGAACCTTGAACCCTGAACCTTGAACCCTGAACCTCGAACCTTGAACATCGAACCTCGAACCTCGAACCTCGAACCTCGAACCTCGAACCTCGAACACTGAACCTTGAACCTTGAACCTTGAACCTTGAACACTGAACACTGAACTCTGATCCCTGAACCATGAGCTCTGAAGACAGAATAGCAACCAACTCGCTGCGAGGTGGCCGATCGAGTGAACAGCGGACGCCAACAGAACAGAAATATGATCTGGAGGAGCGGTTGCTGGAGTTTGCGGTGGCGGTGATCGACGTGTCCGAGAAGTTGCCGGATACGCGCGCAGGCAATCATCTCGCCGGACAGTTCCTGCGCGCAGGCACTTCGCCGTACGGAAATCATGGCGAAGCCCAAGCTCCTGAATCGGCAGAGGACTTTATCCATAAGATGAAAATCTGTCTTAAAGAGCTTCGTGAAGCCTTACGGTGGGCACGGCTAATTGACCGCAAGCAATGGCTGGGCGGTGATGGTCATCTCGCATTCGCGCTCCGCGAAGGTGACGAACTGATTCGTATCTTCAAAGCCAGCGTTCAAACCGCCGAGCGGAACCGCGCCAGCACCAAGCGAAGCAACGCTTCGGTCCCACCCATCAACCGGCCATGAGAATTCTTCCATTTCAAGATTCAACCTTCGATGTTCAGGGTTCAGGGTTCGAGGTTCGATGTTCAGGGTTCAGGGTTCAGGGTTCGAGGTTCGAGGTTCAAGGTTCAAGGTTCAAGGTTCAAGGTTCAAGCTTCGATGTTCAGGGTTCAGGGTTCGAGGTTCGATGTTCAAGGTTCAAGGTTCAAGGTTCAAGGTTCAAGCTTCGATGTTCAAGGTTCGAGGTTCAAGGTTCGAGGTTCAAGGTTCAAGGTTCGATGTTCGAGGTTCAAGGTTCGATGTTCGAGGTTCAAGGTTCGAGGTTCAAGGTTCAAGGTTCAAGGTTCGAGGTTCAAGGTTCAAGGTTCGATGTTCAAGGTTCGATGTTCAAGGTTCGAGGTTCGAGGTTCAAGGTTCAAGGTTCAAGGTTCAAGGTTCAGGGTTCAAGGTTCAAGGCTCAAGGTTCAAGGTTCAGGGTTCAAGGTTCAGGGTTCAAGGTTCAAGGTTCGAGGTTCAGGGTTCAAGGTTCAAGGTTCAAGGTTCGATGTTCAAGGTTCGATGTTCAAGGTTCGAGGTTCAGGGTTCAGGGTTCAGGGTTCGATGTTCAACGTTCGCTATTGTGACCCCGATGTTTGACACCCTTTCCAAGTGGGCTTCCTTCGTGACGTTCTCGCACACCGTCTTCGCCCTTCCCTTCGCGCTGGCGGCCATGGCGGTGGCGGCGCGGGAGAGCCGAGGCTGGCCTGGCTTGCGGATTTTCAGCCTCATTATTGCGGCAATGGTCTGCGCCCGAACTTGCGCGATGGCCTTCAACCGCATTGCCGACCGCAAGTTCGATGCGCTGAACCCGCGCACCGCCAGCCGCCAACTGCCGGCTGGTCAGATCAGTCTGTTGGGTGCCATGACCCTTTGCGCACTGGCGGGGGCGGGGCTCGTGGTCGCCAGCTTTCTGCTGAATCCGCTCTGTTTCTATTTGTCGCCGATTGCGCTGCTGGTGATTTGCTTTTATTCGCTGACGAAACGTTTCACGGACTACACGCATTTCTATCTTGGCTTGGCGCTGGCGCTGGCGCCGGTCGGGGCTTGGCTGGCCGTGCGGGGAACCAACGTCTCGGTCATGGAAATTCTTCAAATGGTTGTACTGGCTGCGGTTGTTGTGCTGTGGCTTGTCGGCTTCGACATCATCTACGCGCTTCAGGACTATGAGTTCGACCGCAAACATGGCCTGCACTCGCTGGTGGTGGCGTGGGGGCCAAAGAACGCTCTACAAGCCGCCTTTTTGGCGCATCTCCTTATGTGCGGACTGCTGTTTGCTTTCGGACTGCTTTGCCGCTTCCGCGTCGCCTACCTGGTCGGCTGGATGCTTATCGTAGGTTGCCTGGTGTTGGAGCACTGGATCGCCCGCCGCCGCAGCCTCAACTGGATCAACGTCGCCTTTTTCCGCCTGAACGCTGTTGTCAGCACGGTTTTCCTGGCAGTCACCCTCGCCGAAATCGTCTTCAAGGGTGGTTTCTGGGTCCGGTAGCACTCCTGCACACGCGGTTAGTCCTCCCCCGAAACTCGATTTGCCAAACCCGCCCGTTCTGCTAATCGTAGCTTGTGCAGTTTTTTTTCCAGCACAGCAAACTCCGCGACCTTTACGAGAAAGTCGCCGCCGGCGAACGGATTTCCGAAGCCGACGCCTTGCGCCTGTTCGAGAGCAAGGATTTGAATGCCGTCGGTGCGATTGCCGACCTTGCCCGGCAACGCAAGGTGGGTAACTGCGCCAGCTACATCATCAATCGCTACATCAACTACTCGAATTACTGCATCCTGAGCTGCCAATTCTGCTCCTTCGCCCGAAAGAAACGCGACGCCGATGGCTTCCAGCTCACCGTCGAGGAAATAGTCGAGAAGGCCCGCCAGGCGCTCCGACTCGGCATCACGGAACTCCATATTGTCGGCGGATTGCATCCCTCGCTACCCTTCAGCTATTACACCGATCTGCTGCGAGCGTTGCGCGCCCTGGACACGCGGCTGCAAATTAAATGCTTCACTGCCATCGAAGTCCTGCATCTGGCCTGGCTGGCCAGAAAGTCCGTTGCCCAAACCTTGGGCGCGTTGAAAGAAGCCGGCCTCGATTCGCTCACCGGCGGAGGCGCCGAGATCTTCCGTCCGGAGGTCCGCTCCGCCATCGCCCGCGGCAAGGAATCTGCCGAAGAGTATCTCGAGGTCCACCGCACCTGGCATCGCATGGGCGGGCGCAGCACCTGCACCATGCTCTACGGCCACGTTGAATCCCTGGCCGACCGCGTCGATCACCTGCGCTATTTGCGGACTTTGCAGGATGAGACGCGCGGTTTCGTCGGCTTTGTCCCGTTGCCGTATCACCCTGAAAACAATGATATCCCGGTGCAGAACCCGCCGACCGGGTTCGACTCGTTGCGCACCATTGCAGTGAGCCGCATCTACCTCGACAACTTTGATCATATCACCGCCTATTGGGTCGGCATGGGACTCAAGCTGGCGCAAGTGGCGTTGAGTTACGGCGCGGACGATCTGCATGGGACAATTATTGAGGAGCACATCTTTCACATGGCCGGCGCCCAATCGCCCCAATTGCAGACTGAAACCGAGATGATCAAAGCAATCCGCGAGGCCGGCCGCACTCCTGTTCAGCGCAACACCTTCTACGAACCGATCAAGATCTGGGACATGCTTCCACCCGCCGAATCCAGTGAGCAACGATCCAAGGTCTTGGAGGTCAACCTCGCAACGGCATGACAGGGCGGGGCACGCGCCGGAGGATGACCATCGGACCATCTTCTGTCAGGCCATTCACGCGCAGCGGGAGCCTCCTGTTCGAGGCCTGGATGGGCGTCGTAGCGACTTCAATCCCAGTGACCCCCGGTGCTTCATCCTCGGTTCCGCGAAAAAAGGCAGCCTTGCGGATGCCTTTGGGTTGAAACAACTGAGTGGAAATCTCCGGCTTACGGAAGCTGAATGCGGTTACACCCGACACCGCTGGTGTTTACAGCTTGGACGAAGACACCTGCCGTACGGCTTGTATCGCGCGAATTCGCAAGAGCATTTTGGAAGTTCGATCGGCTGAATCCCTCCACACTGCCATCAGCAAGACCGACGTTGCCCTGCTCGGAGTGCGTGTTGTCCATCCAACTTGGTCCTGTAGCTGCAGTGGCGGAAACGATGTTAGTGCCAAAGGAGACAAAGAATCTCGTGCCGGCGGGTGTTGATCCGGGAGCTGTTCCAAACGCAGTGGTCGGCGGATTCGCATTATCTCCCAGGTTATGGTCGCCGGTCAGGAACATCCGCGGGCTGGTCTCAGACGCGTCAACACCCGTGAAATAACTGCAATTCAGATCGTTGGTGAACGGGATTGAGTAGGGGCTATTCGGGGGTACTGTGAATGCGAAGGTGCTTGCAACCTGGCGGGCCGAGCTTTCAAATTCCGCTGGGCAGGCCAGGATTTTGGGTGTGCTCAGTTGATTGGACATCACATGGAAGAAATCCCATACGCCCCGGGTTGCTGGATTGGCACCAACTGGTGGGGTCAGGACTCTAAAGCCGACACTCTCAGAGGCGCCACCCGCCGCGTGGGGGAGTCTCATTGGCATAGCGCCGTTATGGTCTGCCGCCCAAGTCCGGAAAGAGAGTCCAACCTGTTTGAGGTTGTTGGCACAACCAATGCGCTGTGCTTGCGCTCTGGTACGGGCTAACGCAGGCAGCAAAGAGGCTGCCAGGATAACGATGATGGCAATAACGACGATCAATTCGATTAGAGCGAAAGCCGTGTTCTGTTTGCGCATGTTCTTCATAAGCGGTGCTAGTTTCTATTTCTGTTTTGGCCGGAGGAAACGCCAGACGCATTCGCTCGACCCGATGGATTTCATGGTCTGCCCTGAGGTCATCGGTTTTCAGACGCCCGATAAAACCGTTGCGGTTGAACTGTGGAAGGCTCCTCCAAGTACTGGAGAGGGCCAATCGTCGGCGGGTTTGTGAATACGGGCTGCCAATCCACCAGGTTCGAAGAAGCGTAAATCACCACTGGACCACTTGCAGTCAGTCCCGTCAGGCACAACGGAACCCTTCCGTTCCCCACATGGAAAGGCATTGTCGCAAGGTCAATCCGCAGTGGTCCGGGTGCCGCACTCTCGATCGCACGATAAAACCTGACTGGTGCGCCGTTTACACCAGCATCGCTGAACTCCATGGGACCGATTGCTGCCGGATTTGTAAAGATGGGTTGCCAGCTCAGGAAATTGCTGGTTGCGTCAATCACGACCGGCCCCACACCGGAAGGTCCCAGCAAACGGAGATGAAGACCATCACCGCTCATCCGGAGCTCAGTCGGGGATGTGTCGAACTGGAGCGGGGTGCGCAGCACAGTCAGGATTATTGACGGCCCCACCACACTTCCCAAGGCATTGCTCATGACAACGCGGTAAACACCGGCGTTGGTCCAGTTGACGAAGCTGATCGAAAGTGCCGGCGCAGTTGCTCCCGACACGTCCAAACCGTTAAGTTGCCACTGATAATCGGCCATGGCGCCATTGAGCGCGCCGGCGCTGATCACAGTAGGCTGGCCTATTGTGACCGTTCTGGCGAAGGGTTGAAAGGCGGGGCGATACGTTCGACTCCCAGTCAGCGCCAGGCTATGGGCTCCGCCGGCGCTTATGGCGAAAATGTTCGTTGCCAAAGGTGGCGCCGAGGCCTGGCCAAAGTAATCGGCACCCCAGCAGACCACGGGGCCGTCGGCAAGCAGGGCCAGACTGTGGTCGCCGCCGGCGGCAATCCCGACCACATTAGTTGCCGAGCTGGGCACGACTGTTTGACCGTAGTAGTTTGCTCCCCACGCAATGAGGGCCCCATCTGCCCGCAGCGCCAAGGCGTGTTTACCCCCGGCAGCGATGGCCATCACATTGGTCGCCCTTGCGGGCGGAGGCAACAGTGCCCCCCAACGGACAAGCGTGCCGTCAGCCTGCAATGCAAGGCTGTAATCGTCACCGGCGGAGATCGCCACGATATTTGTCGCTGAGGCCGGCACAGTCCGCTGACCGGAGGAGTTGGAACCCCACGCGATGACAGTCCCGTTGAGGAGTAGAGCCAGGCTGTGGAACCTGCCGGCCGCGATGGTCACGACGTTTGTGGCTGAAACGGGCACAGTGGTCTGTCCGTAGGTGTTGCCCCCCCACGCAGCGATCGTGCCATCTGCCCGCAAAGCCAAACTATGAGATTCCCCATCGGCAATGGCAACGAAGCCGCCCCCGGATTGTGGCAAGTTGTTTTGGCCCGAAGAATTGTCGCCCCAGGCGGCCAGCGTGCCATTTGCCCGGAGAGCAAGATTATGATCGCCGCCGCTGGCTATGGCAACCACGCCTGTTGTTCCGAATGGCACTTCGAGTTGGCTGGCGGAGCTATTTCCCCAAGCCAGCATGGCACTCACGGAAAGTTGCGCCACAAGTCCGGTTACACAGCCGTAGGCATTACTTACAACCAAGCTGTAGCTTCCACTGTCTTCGCCACTGGTCGCGCTCAGGCAAAGGGTGCTTGAGTTCACGCCACTGATTCGTCCACCCTCCAGCAAATCGTTGCCGTTCAAGCGCCATTGAAAGGTCAGAGGTTCTATGCCAGAAACGGTTGCGGGCAAGCACACGCTTGTCCCAATCACTACATTCCGGGGCGCAAGCACTTCCGCGACTGCTGGTTCAGGCTTCACCGTCAGAATTGACGTTTGGCTGTTGATCTGGCCCGCGGCGTTCGTAGCAGTCAACGTGTATTCCCCCGCATCTGCCAGTTGCACGTTGGTCAGCAGAAGATAAGGATTGGCTGCACCCCCAAGCGCCACGCCATCATGAAACCATTGAAGAGCCAAGGGGCATGTCCCGCTCACACCGGCACAAAGGATTACTTGCCCGCCAACGTGTGCTGTGGCCGCTCCGAGTTGGTGGCGAAACTGCGGTGGCCCAACCTCGATCATTGCCAGGCTATAGTCCTCCGCAGCGGCAATGCGCGCCACATCGCGCAGACCATTTGGAATGTTCGTCACGCCCCCATTCCCATTCCCCCAAGTGACAATCGTGCCATCGGAGCGCAACGCCAGGTTGTGGGAATAGCCAGCCGCGATTTCCACAACATTAGTGACAGACGTAGGAATTATGCACTGGCCGTAGGAGTTGTCGCCCCAGGCAACAACTGAACCGTCCTTCCGCAAGGCCAGGCTGTGCCACCATCCGCCGGCAATAGCCACGACGTTCGAAGCCGAATCTGGCACCGTATTCTCCAAACCCCAGGCAATGACCGTGTGGTCCGAGCGCAATCCCAGGTTGTGGTAGTAGCCTGCGGCTATGGCGACGAGCCCTGTGGTGAGTGGCGGAACATTCGTTTGTCCGCATTCGTTGCTGCCCCAGGCCACCACCGTCCCATCGGCCCGCAGAGCCAAACCGTGCTCCAAACCTGCGGCAATGCTGACGACGTTCGTTACCGATGGCGGCACACTTGTCTCCCCGTGCCAGTTGCCTCCCCAGGCAATCACCGAGCCATCATTCCTCAGTGCCATGCTGGAATCGGCGCCAGCGGCCACTGCCACCACGTTCGTGGCTGTTGGCGGTACGTTCGTCTGCCCATCCCAGTTCTTTCCCCATGCGGCCACTGTGCCATCTGCATTCGCAGCTAGACCGTGAAAAGGCCCGGCAGCAATTGCCCGCGGATCTGTGGCTGCGTGTGACACGTCGCATCGCCCGGCAATGTTGTCACCCCAGGCACCAACGCTCGTGACGGTCACTGGATCGGGCTGCACAATGAGGCTGATTGGTGTATTGGTCACCTGGCCCATGGCGTTTGTTGCTACCAGAACGTAGTTCCCGGCTGCGGCCATCTGTGGATTGCTCAGCAGCAGGTAACGGTTAGTCGCGCTGGAAATTGCTACACCGTCGTGAAACCATTGAAAGCCCAACGGATACTTTCCCACAACATTTGGGTTGAGAATTGTCTGACTGCCGGCATGAGCAACAACCGATCCAAGTTGACGGCTAAATCCAGGAGGGCCTGATGCGGTCAAGACCACGCTATAGTCCTCCCCAGCCGCGATGCTCGCGACGTTGCGAAGACCCCCAGGAACATTCGTCACCCCCAGGTATGATTTGCCCCATAACATGATGGTACCATCAGCCTTCAATGCTAAATTATGATAATAACCGGCGGAGATCGCGACTATGTTCGTCACCGACGCCGGAACAGATGACTGACCATAGGAGTTATCGCCCCAGGCGACAACGGAGCCGTCGGCCCGTAAAGCCAGGCAGTGTTCCCACCCAGCCGCGACCGCCACTACGTTGCTCGCGGTCGGTGGCGTCGGGTAGTCAATCCCCCAAGTCACCACTGTCCCATCCGACCGAAGAGCCATGTTGTGGTAATACCCAGCCGCAATGGCGACAACATCTAAAGCAAGGAATGAAACAGAAGTCTGGCCATAATCATTATTTCCCCAAGCCACTACTGTTCGGTCCGCCCGTAAAGCCATGCTGTGCGCCCAACCCGCAGCAATCGCAACAACGTTGGTCGCAGTCGGGGGCACATTGGTTTGTCCATCCCAGTTGCGTCCCCAGGCAATAACAGATCCATCATCTCTCACTGCGAGACTGTGAGCAGTACCAGCGGCAACAGCCACAACGTTCGCGGCGATTGGCGGTACATTTGTCTGCCCATCCCAGTTCTTTCCCCATGCGGCGACTGTACCATCCGCGTTCAGCGCGAGGCAGTGAAATGCCCCGGCGGCGATTGCACAAGGGTTCGAGACTGTGACTGGAACATCGCACTTGCCGGTGATGTCGTCTGCCCAGGCGCCGACAGCCGTGACTGCTGGACCCTGCCACACCACCAAATGCACCGGTTCACTGGCTGCTTGCCCTGAGGCGTTTGTTGCTACCAGAACGTAATTTCCTGCGTCGGCAGCTTGGGCAGCGGCCAGCAGCAAGTTTCGATTCGTCGCGCCGGAAATCGCCAGCCCGTCGTGAAACCACTGAAAGCTCAACGGATACGTTCCCACAATTGTCGAGTTGAGAATTGTCTGCGTGCCTAAATGAGCGACAGCCGATCCGAGCTGACAGCCAAATCGCGGCGGCCCAGATGCGACCAGTACCAAGCTATAGTCCTCCCCAGCCGAAATGCTCGCAACTTTGGAAAGACCAACCGGTACACTCGTAACCCCATAATACGATTTTCCCCACGCGACGACGGTGCCATCCGCGCGCAAAGCCAGGTTGTCGTAATAACCTGCCGCTATTGAAACCACATTGGTCACCGACGCCGGAACGGAGGACTGGCCATAGGAATTATCACCCCAGGCCACAACCGAACCGTCGGCCCGCAGCGCCAGGCAGTGTTCCCATCCGGCCGCGACCGCTACCACGTTGCTCGCGGTCGGTGGCGTCGGGTAGTCAAACGCCCAAGTCACGACGGTGCCATCCGACCGAAGAGCCAGATTCTGGTAGTACCCGGCAGCTATGGCGATGACATCCGTGGCGAGGAAAGGGACATCAGTTTGGCCGTAGTCGTTATTGCCCCAAGCCACCACTGTTCCGTCCGTCCGCAAAGCCAGACTGTGAGCCCAGCCAGCAGAAATCGCGACGACCTTGGTCGCCGTCGCAGGCACGTTGGTTTGCCCATCCCAGTTGCGTCCCCAGGCAACGACCGATCCATCACCTTTTAATGCGAGGCTGTGCGAGGTGCCAGCGGCAAGAGCCACCACGTTCGTGGCGGTTGGCGGCACGTTGGTCTGGCCATCCCAGTTCTTTCCCCATGCGGCGACTGTCCCGTCCATATTCAGAGCGAGGCAGTGAAACGCTCCGGCGGTGATCGCACATGGATTCACGACGACGTTGGGAATTTGGGACTGGCCGTTAAGATCATCGCCCAAGACATTGAGGCAGCGTACCGTAACCCTCGCGCTTTCGCTCGTCGCGCTACCCGAGGTGTTCGAAACAACCGCCTGATAACTCACATTGTCGCTCCCCAGCACTGCGACTATCTGCGGGAACGCCGTATCCGCGCTGGGGATCGGCACGCCATCCGCGAGCCATTGGTAATGGAGCGGGTTGTTTCCAACCGAACGGAGAGACAGTGGGAGTGGGTTGCCCGCTGAGCATTGGGCGCGATAGGATATCCGGCCAAGAATACGTGGTGGCATGCCGTCGCCAATCACTGCCAGGCAGTGCGATAGTCCGGCAGCGATGGCGATGGTGTTTGTGGCTGAAGTCGGAACATTCGTTATCGTGCCGGTTCCCCATGCTATGATTCTACCATTCGCCTTGAGCGCCAAATCGTAGTTGGTTCCAGCGGCAGTGAGCACAACATTGGTTGCGGAAGCCGGAACCGCGGGCTGGTTGTAGCCCCAGGCCATCACACGACCGTTTCCGACGAGTGCCAGGTTTTGGTATGCTCCTGCGGAAATGGACACCACATCCTTCACCAAGCGCGGCATTGGAATTACAGCATAAGACAAAAGGTCGGAATGATTTGCAACTCCGCCCCACATGACGACAGAGCCATCGTCCCGCAGCCCCATGCTGTGTTCCGCTCCGGCGCTGATGGCCACAATATTCGTGGCTGAGGAAGGAACGTTGGTTTGTGCATTGGCGCTTTTGCCCCAGGCGATCACGGTTCCATCGGCACGCAGGGCCAAGTTGTGGTAATATCCGGCGGCCACTGCGATTACGTTCGTTGCCGACGCCGGAACGTTGGTCTGGCCGTAAGAATTATCGCCCCACGCGACAATCGTGGCGTCGCGCAGCAACGCCAGGCTGTGATATGCACCTGCGGCAATGTTCACAACATTCGTGAGATTGGGCGGGACGTTGGAGATGGATCCCCAGGAAACAACCGTGCCGTCGAGCTTCAATGCCATGCTATGGTAAAAGCCTGCGGCAACCGCAATTACATTCGTCGCGGAGGCTGGCACGTTGGTTTGGCCCTGCGAATTGCCACCCCACGCGATAACATTCTGAGCGCGACTGACAGCCGCCGAGAGCATCACTGCTGCCAAGGCGCAATTCGTCCACCTTGAGCCAGCGGAGCGATTCAGTTTCATGCAAGACACGGTTTCAATGACCGGCAAACCGAACCCTTATCCTCGGTCAATTATGAGGCAATTTACGCCTGTTTTGGAAAACAATCAAGACATTTGATGTGCGATAGTGAAGCGTGAAATTCGAGTTGATGTGGCGATTTTCAGAAACTGATTCCCTCTGGCCCCGAAGACTCCAACTTTGCACAAGGGTTGACGATGCCGCATGTCCAACTGTAACATCTCGGCATGAGATTCAGCGTGGTTTTCCAGAGGGTCCAGGACAGCGGTTTCCCGGGTGGTTATTACCGCGCTGCCGTTCCCGGCTTCGGGCTGGCCACACACAGCCCGGGAGTCGGTGGCACCCGCCAGGTGGCGGCTGATCGTCCGCGGTTATGGCTCGTTGAGAAGCGCGCCAACGGCGAAGATGTCGCGGCTTCTTGTGAAACTCTGTTTGGGACTTTCGAGGTTTCGGAAGGTGCCTCGCAAAGCGCGTGAAGCGATGGCCGAACTTCAGCGTGCTGGATTCGTCATCAAGCGTCAATTATGCCTCCGGAACAAACCTCGAAGCTCCGCATGGCCCCGCCCGAACCGGCGGAAGAGGCAGCCCATCGTTTCGAGCGCGAGCATCGCGCGGCCAACTTGCAGCGCGAAACCAACCTCGATCAGTCGCTCGCCCCTTTTCGGGTCGGCTCTGTCGGCTATCTCAACACCGTTCCGTTGACGCGCGGTCTTGAAGAGGAAGTGGTTTATGCCACGCCCGCCAAGCTGGCGGAGATGCTACAGCGCGACGAACTGGATGCCGCGTTGGTCAGCGTGGTCGAGGTGCTGTTCAACGACCGCTACGATATCCTGGACGGAATCGCGATTGCCTCGCTGGGTGAGGTAAGAAGCGTCTTGTTAGCGCACCGGAAGCCGGTCGCGGAGGCGACCGAAATCTTTTGTGACACCGCTTCGCTCACCAGCGTTCAGTTGCTGCGGGTGTTGCTTGCGGAGCGAGGGCTCGAGCCCGAGTTCAAGCCGCTGCCGAGCTATGATTTTGCCGCGCTGCCGGATTACGCCTTGCTGATTGGCGACCCGGCGCTCGATTTTGGCCTCACCCCGCGTCAGCACGAGCTTTGGGATCTCGGCGCCGCCTGGCACGAAATGACCAACCTGCCATTCGTCTATGCCGTCTGGGCTTTGCGCCGCGGCCTCGAGAACTCCGCCCTGCGTCGTCAACTTCGCGAAGCACGCGACTTCGGCCTCGACACTCTTGATTCCATCATCCGCACCCGCACGGAATACGATTACGACTTCCGAAAGGATTACCTGAGCTGGCACATCCACTACCACCTCGGGGCCGACGAGAAGCGCGGGCTGGCGAAATTCATGGAACTGCTGCGTCGGCACGGCTGCGGTCCGATATTCGATCCCCGTTTTGTGGTCTGAGCCGTGCAGCCTGGCTTCGGACAGGCTATCAGGCCGGCAGCTCGACCCAGCGTGTCGGCGTCAGGAGGCAATCCATTCTTGCGTCATGCGCTTCAACGGGAATTTCCGGCACGAGCTGCTCATCGAAAGCCACGCCACACCTCTTCCCCCAAACGATGGCCAACAATTGGTCATAATACCCGTTGCCCCGTCCCAGCCGGCTGCCTTGCAGATCGAAGGCTACCCCGGGCACGAGAATTAGTTCCACCCGGTTGGATGAGAGGCGGGCGCATTGCTCCCTGGGTTCCCGAATCCCGAAGTGACCCACCAGCAAATCGGTTTCCGCATTCTGTATTTGGCGGATGGCGTAAGACTTCAAATCTGGCTCAAAGCGGGGCAGGGCAACCCGTTTGCCGGCGGCCAGGGCCTCTGCCAATAGCGGCCAGACATCCAACTCCTTCGGCAACGGCGCAAACAGCAAAACCGACTGCGCCCTATTCCAAACTGGTTGGGCCGCCAGCACCGCGCGCGCCTGCCTCGAAGCGGCGACCCGTTCCGCCGCCGGCATTTTCTCCAACCGTTCGCGCGCTTGATCGCGCATGGCTGCCTTCAGATCTTGCATGGTTGTTCGTATTTTCCTCTTCCAACGCCACTGTTAGTCGTAACCTTTAGCCTGATCGGAAGAAGCCGGGCTTAACTATCCAGCCAGCAACGGGATTCTGCTCCTTAATCTCTTCATACAGTCTTAGGATTCCGAACTCCTGAGGTTGCAAACTGGGCCCGCCATTTTTCGACCCGTTCTTTGATCTTCTTTTCCACCCCCTGCTCTGTCGGCTCATAATAACGCTTATCGGCGCCCAGGTAGTCCTGCGCGACAAAGTGCCCGGGGTGATCGTGCGCGTATTGATAGCCAGTGCCATGGCCCAGCCTTTTGGCTCCTTGATAACTCGCGTCGCGCAGGTGCTCCGGCACTGGCAACGTGCGGCCCGATTCGACATCTTTCAACGCGGCATCGATGGCCATCACGGTGCTATTGCTCTTGGTCGCGGTGGCTATGTAGATGGCCGCTTCGGCCAGAGGAATCCGGGCTTCAGGCCACCCGATGAATTCCGCTGCCTGGAACGCGGCATTGGCCAGAACCAGCGCCATCGGGTCCGCCAAACCGACGTCTTCGGCGGCCTGAATGACAATCCGTCGGGCAATGAAGCGCGGGTCTTCGCCGGCGTGAATCATTTTTGCCAGCCAGTACAGCGTCGCGTCCGGGTCGCTGCCTCGCATCGACTTGATGAATGCCGAAATCGTATCGTAGTGCGCGTCCTCGTCATCGTACACCACAGCTTTCTTCTGAATGCTTTGCTCGGCGACTGCCAGGTCGATGTGGATGGCTCCGTCGTTGGCGGGCACCGTGGTGAGCGCGGCGATTTCCAATGCATTCAGCGCCTTACGGGCGTCGCCATCCGACAATTTTGCCAGGTGGCGCAACGCTCCTTCATCCGCCTGCACTTTCATGTGGCCGAGTCCGCGTTCGTTGTCAACCAGCGCGCGCTGGAGCAGAACATAGAGGTCATTCTCGCCCAAAGGCTGCAGTTCGAAAATCTGTGATCGGGAAACGAGTGGCGAGTTGACGAAGAAAAACGGATTGTGTGTCGTCGCTCCGATCAGCCGGACCACACCCGCTTCCACGTCCGGCAAGAGCACGTCCTGTTGGGCTTTGTTAAACCGGTGGATTTCGTCAACGAACAGAATCGTGGATTGCCCCTTGTTTTCCAATCGGTTTGCCGCTGCCGAGAGCACGCGTCGCATGTCTGCCACGTTGGATTCCACGCCGCTGAGCCGCTCGAATTTGCTTTTGGTTTGGCGGGCGATGATCTGCGCCAGCGAGGTTTTGCCGGTGCCT
>Ga0194044_10000995_pt1 | contig 14338 bp, 12 predicted proteins | sample JunL4417m_MetaG_FD_155460 | JGI IMG/M metagenome (GOLD analysis project Ga0194044, IMG submission 155460) | Anoxic zone freshwater microbial communities from boreal shield lake in IISD Experimental Lakes Area, Ontario, Canada - Jun2016-L442-17m | ecosystem: Environmental > Aquatic > Freshwater...
TGCAGGAATCACCGAAAAATTGCCGTCGTTGACGGGAAGATGGGCTTCATCGGAGGATTCAACATCGGCGACGAGTATCTAGGCAAAGTCAAGAAATGGGGATATTGGCGCGACGCCGCAGTAAGGATCGAAGGCTCGGCGGTATTACCGTGCCAACTTCGGTTTTTCTTTGACTGGAACTACGCGGCAAAAGGAAAGCGACTGGAGTACGAGCACCGTTATTTCCCTGATATCGCCCCCTCCTCCGGAGTGAGCGTGCAGATAGTCTCAGGGGGGCCGGACACTTATTGGAATCCGATAAAAGAGGCCTACCTGAAGATGATCAATTCTGCTACCGAGACAATTTATCTCCAGACGCCCTACTTCATCCCTGGTGACAGCGTAAGCGAGGCGCTCCGGATTGCAGCATTGTCCGGGCTTGACGTTCGGATCATAATTCCAAACCGACCAGATCATCCCTTCGTCTACTGGGCGGGGCTTTCCTTCCTTGGGCAGCTGCTCGACTCGGGCGTTCGGGCATACACCTACGAAAACGGGTTCCTTCACGCAAAGACGATCGTGGTTGACGAGGTGGCCGCGTCAGTCGGGAGTGCAAACTGGGATCTGCGGAGCTTCAGCCTCAACTTTGAGACGAACGCAATAATTTATGATACCACCGTTGCGCGAGACTTAAAAGAGGCGTTCTTAAATGACCTCAACGTTTCTACAGAGCTTACCCCTGAACGTTATGCGAACCGTTCCGTAACTATTAAACTGAAGGAGTCGATCTCACGCCTGTTTTCAGCTTTGCTTTAACAGGAGAGCTTTCGACGGGGGTTTCTATTTCGATACTGATCAGAAGGGGATTGCGATAACAAGCGTGGCGTCCCGTGAGGTACAAGTTTTCAACTTCAGGGTATAGAGAACACGGCGGCGCTAAAAACAATCTCTAGCAAAATGAAACCGCGAGGTGGGCGTAGTCTGCCGAATCGTCTCATTTCTTCTTTGTTGTCAACCATATCCGTTTGTGCGATCGCCCAAGCACCGAAAAAACCTTAAAATACCCTTATCTCATGAGACTCTATGTGTTTTTAGAGGTCGCCGTCGAAGCACGACGAGTCGAGCAAGGAGGAAGATGAAGAAGCCGCGCCATATACGCCATCGCGCTTTCAGGCGAAACCTGCAATTGGCAATGGCGACGTTGTCAGAGAAAGTGGGAAGCGATCAGTTCGACCCTAGCGCCTTTCAGATCGAGCAGGTGTCCGTGACCATTCCCGACTTGAGTCCCGCGTTCGACGGCTATAAGATCGCGAGCATTGCAGATATTCATTTAGGCCAATGGCTCACCCAAAAACGCTTGGATGGAGTTATTGGCCTGATCAACCAGCAGCAACCTGACTTGGTCGCCATTATTGGTGATCTCTTCTCTTACGAGGTTGATCGGCTTTCCGCGGAGATGGTTGCCGCACTGAATAAACTCAGCCCAAAGGACGTGAGCGTCGCGGTTCTCGGGAATCACGACCATTGGGTTGGCGAAGCAACCGTTCGAGAGATACTGCGGCGCAGTGGTATCATCGATCTAAGCAACGACGTTCACACTTTATATCGAGGAGGTGCAGCGGTACACATCGCCGGCGTCGATAGCGTTTCCCTCCACAAACATCGCTTGGACATCGTGCTCGCCAAGCTGCCACCGTCAGGCCCAGCAATCCTCTTGGCCCACGAGCCAGACTTTGCTGACGTGAGCGCTACGACGGGACGATTTAGCCTTCAGATCTCAGGGCATTCGCACGGGGGCCAGTTGATCTTTCCCGGCATCGGGACGCTTGTCCGCGGCTCGCACGCTAAGAAATACCCGCTTGGTCGGTATCGAATCGGCGAAATGGTCCACTACACGAGTCGCGGCCTTGGAACCAACGTGTTCTGGATACGGATTAATTGCCCGCCGGAAATCACAGTGTTTACCTTGGAGAGCGAGGAGAGTTCATAGTGGACAGCAAGCCACGGCCCTATTTGCGCTATATCTATCGAACGTTGGTGATCTGGGTCGGCGAGGCCGTTGGTCTCCTCTTCCTCATATACTTGATCCCCGGACTCAGCGTCAACAGTTTTGCTACTGCACTGATCTTCGTGGCAGCGCTAGGCATTGCTAATGCGATCCTATGGCCAATTCTCTCCCGATTCACGCTTCCGTTCCTTGCGTACACATTCGGCGTAGGGGCGCTGCTGCTAAACGCGTTATTGATATGGCTCACGAGTATGTTCGTCTCTGGCGTAACTGTTGAAGGAGTGGGAGCGCTCATTTTGACGCCGATCGGTTTGGCAGCAATAAATGTCGTTCTCGCGAGCCTTCTAACGAGCGATGATGACGCGTGGTACTACCGCAACATCTTGAGAGGAAAGGTCAAAAACGCGAAGGACGCGATTCAGACAGACACAGCAGGGACCATCTTCGTAGAGATCGACGGCCTTGCAGAATCAGTGCTGCGCAAAGCCGTCGCCGAGGGATATGTGCCGACGCTTGCCAGCTGGCTGGAAAGAGGAAGCCACAAGATTGCCTCGTGGGAGACCGACTTATCGAGTCAGACCGGCGCAAGCCAAGCAGGCATCTTGCACGGGAAAAACAAAGACATTCCCGCGTTTCGCTGGGTGGAGAAAGAACACAATAACAAGATCATGGTCTCCACGGGCCTATCTGACGCGCCTGAGATCGAAGCGCGCATCTCGAATGGGCGGGGACTTTTGGCGATAAACGGCGCGAGTCGCTCAAACCTCTTTTCCGGAGACGCAGAGGATAGTATTTTCACCTATAGCCGGCTCAAGGATATGAAGCGCTTCTACACGAAATCGTGGTACTATTTCTACTCGAATCCCTCTAACTTCCCGCGTATTATCGCGCTTTTTATTTGGGACGTTATCGAAGAGTTCTTCGGTCGCGTGCGACAAATAGTCTTAAACGTCAGGCCGCGCTTGCGCAAGGGGTTGTTCATTTACTATCTGGTTCGCGCAGGTGCCAACGTTTTTCTGCGCGAGATTACCACTGATACGATAGTAGGCGACATTATTGTGGGGCGCGTCGACGTAGTTTATGCGACTTATGTAGCGTACGACGAAATAGCCCATCACAATGGCATCGCTGACAGCGCCTCGTTGCGCGCGCTCAAGCAGTTAGACAAGCAGCTTCACCGGCTTGAACAGGCAACAAGCTATGCTCCGCGCCCTTATCAATTGGTTGTGCTCGCGGACCACGGACAGACGAACGGAGCGACCTTCAAGCAGAGGTGTGGCTTCAACCTCGAAAGCCTCGTGACGACACTTATTGGTGAGGACGTCAAAGTATTCAGTGCTCTTGACTCAAATCAGGACCACTTTGGCCAAGCCGTTGCTGATCCGATTGTTCGACGAGAACAGTACGTGGTTCAAAAAGTCAAACCGGTCGTTGAAAAGGTTGAGCGCAAACCGCGAAGCCAAAAAACGTCTGCTAAAGAGGCGCAGGTTATGGTATTAGCGTCGGGCAACTTGGGCCTCATCTACTTTACGGAATGGCAGGAACGTATGAGCTATGAACAGATTAACGACGCCTTTCCCTTTCTAGTTCCAGGACTGGTTAGCCAGGAGTGGATAGGCTTCGTCATGGTGCGATCGCATGTCCACGGACCTATCGCCGTCGGCGCCAAAGGCACGTACTATTTGCGTGATGAACGTTATGAAGGAGAAAACCCGCTAGCCAACTTCGGCCCGCGCGCTGCCGACCACTTACGGCGCACCGATGGTTTTCGTTATGTCCCCGACATTTTGGTCAACAGTGCGTATGACCCGCAGAGAGATGAGGTCGCTGCATTCGAGGAGCTGGTCGGGAGTCACGGAGGCTTGGGCGGAACCCAGTGCAAGCCATTCGTGTTGTTTCCCGCTGGATGGGATCTGGACCAGAAAGAGATCGTGGGCGCTGAAAAACTGCACGAGTGGTTGAAGAAGAGAGTGCCATCTGTACAGGCAAAACCATAGGCAACGATCGATGGAGCGTGCCCCGAGGCAACCAGCAAAGAACGAACAATCGCTACCTATATCCCTGAAGCGACGAGAAAGATACGCATGGTCGTCGAAGCACACATCTCACTCGATACCATCGTCGTCCGTTCTGCCGGACAAGCCTCCGCCGATCTCGGCGGAGAGGCCGCGATCCTCAACCTCACCGATGGCGTCTACTATGGCCTCGATAAGGTCGGCGCCCGAATCTGGGACCTCATCGAAATCCCCCACACGGTGCGTGCGGTGCGCGACGCCCTCCTTGCTGAGTATGACGTCGACGCGGATCGCTGCGAGCGTGACCTTTTCGCACTCCTTACAGAGCTTGCTGAGCACGATCTCCTGAACATCGTCGATGATGCATGAGGTTCGTCGGTTTCTTATGTTTTCGCCAGTGGAGCGATGGCGATTTGACGTTATGCTAAAAGGCACCTTCTGCTGCAAGATGACAGCGTTCGTCAGAGGTCAGAGATGAGTGGCATCGTTGGTATTTATCACGTCGATGGAAAAACCGTTGATCTAAGTGACGTCCGTCGCATGACCGAGCGCCTCGCCCACCGCGGCCCTGACGGCTCGGACACCTGGCACTCCGGACCGATCGGCCTCGGCCATCGCATGCTCTGGACCACCCCCGAGTCCCTCCACGAACGCCTCCCCTTAGTCAGTGATGACGGCCACCGCGCCCTCACCGCCGACGCCCGTATCGACAACCGCGACGAGCTCATCACAACGCTCAACATCACCACCCCGCCCGAACGGCTTGTCGACAGCGCCCTCATCCTCCATGCCTACGAACGCTGGGGCGAATCCTGCCCCGAGCACCTCATCGGCGACTTCGCCTTCGCCATTTGGGATGATGAAAAACAGCACCTGTTCTGTGCCCGTGACCACATGGGCGTCAAGCCCTTCTACTACTATTGTTCGGATGAGCTCTTCACCTTCGCCTCGGAGATCAAAGCGCTCTTTTGCCTGCCGGAGGTGCCCCGTGAGCTCAACGAGGCAATAGTAGCGTGCTATCTAACCGAAAGTTGTGATGATCGCACTGTCACCTCATACAGAAATGTCCTCTGTCTTCCTGCGGCGCATGCTATAACGATAACTCAAAAAGAAGTGACGCTCCGCCCGTACTGGTCGCTCGATCCCACGAGGGAAATTCGCTTCAACACCGACGAGGAGTACGAACGTGCCTTCCGCGAGCTCTTCACCGAGGCCGTGCGGTGCCGCCTGCGAAGTGCATTTACAGTCGGCGCGGAACTCAGCGGCGGGCTTGACTCCTCCAGCATCGTTTGTGTCGCGCGTGAGCTGTTGCAGCAGGAAGGGGACGTATCACGTCTTCATACCTTCTCCGCCATCTTCGACGAAGTGCAGGAAGTTGATGAACGTCACTATATCCACGCGGTTCTCGCCGGTGGCAATCTCGAGCCGCACTACGTCCACCCCGATCAATTGAGTCTGTTCACTGAGGTCGCTCGTCGATTCTGGCATGTAGAGGAGGTGTATGGGCTTACTCCAACATCCATCACCTATTGGAAGATTTACGAAGCTGCCAAAGACTCGGGACTGCGCGTCCTTCTGAGTGGGGAGTGGGGCGATGTCGTCGTCTCCCACGGTGCAGGCTCCCTAGCTGACCTTGCGTTGAGAGGGAACTGGCTGACGGTGCTACGAGAGCTTGCTGATCTTTCCAAGTTTTACGGAGAATCAAAAAGAGAGGTGCTATTCTACCAAGTCGTGTTGCCGTTAGTTCCTCGCGGGGCCCGGAGAGTATGGCGTAGGATCCGCCATCGACGCCCGTACGTTCGGGTGCCGAGTTTTCGGCTCGTCAGCGCTGACTTTGCTAAGCGCACCGAATTGGCAAAGCGTATTGAAGCTCACGCAGGGGCGGCGGAAGGCAGACCGAGAAGCTCGCGAGAATCGCACTACAACAATCTGACCGAACTATCAATTCAAAACGGTTTAGAAACGGTGGACAAAGAAGCGGCATGCTTCTCGCTCGAGCTCCGCCATCCTTTCCTTGATCGCCGCGTGATTGAGTTTTGCCTTGCCCTTCCGCCGGGGCAAAAGATCCGCCGCGGGTATCCCCGCGCCATTGTGCGGCATGCCCTTGCCCACCTCCTGCCCGCGGAAGTTCAGTGGCGCGTCACTAAGGCGGTGGCCAATCCTTATATCGAGCACGCGTTGCTCACTTTTGATCGAGAACGAGTTAAGGATGTATTATTCACCAATTCAGACGTGCTTGAACCGTACGCCGACAGCTCAGCATTACGCGAGATGTGTCATCAGTTAGCTCATGGCGATTATCGCAAGTTACGTTCTATATGGCACGCCATCGTATTGGGGCTCTGGCTGCGTGAAACGGGATTTGCTTCTGGGGGTGACACAAAACGCACATAGGCGCTGCTATTGGCGCGACTAGTCTGTGCACTGCAGAGTTCACAATGGCCTCGCAAACCTACGCTAACATACATAGACTCATGCGAGCATTGCAGCTCTTTTGCAGTCTGTTCAATTCATAGAGTCTTGTGTTGGTATGCCTTTGCTGAGAACCAGCCACACGCAACGGACCAAGTATTTGATTGGACGGCAGATGCCGACTATCTGTAGATCTCAGCGCTGAGCTGAGGCGCACCACTGTGGGTGCGACGGATAACAAACGTTGTTAATAGATCCAGACGAAGGGTAGTCGCGCTCAGCCTCAACAACACAGCGCTTGCAGCCTTAATCTTTGCCGGCTGCAGGAGAGCATCAATATTCCAAGAACAGATGAGTAGTGTTATATTGAAGAAAAACTAGGAAATGGTAGTTACGCGCCAACAAACCCTGTAGTCTATTTGGTAACAGGAGAGGTAGATATGGACGCTACTAAAAAAACCTATGAAGAACCCCACCTTGAGGTCAAAGGAACTATCAGAGGTCTGACGGCGGGAGATGATGGGAGTCTATTTGATGCTGGACCTACTACTGATATGATTTAACTAGTAAAACTAGCTCTAGTAATACGAGAAATTCATTTTGCGTATTTTTTGTGCTTTCTGAACCTTGTTCTAAGACGCGGAAGTACTCACGCGTCCCAATTCGCAACTGGTTTGCTGTCCTTCAAACATCAGCGCGGTGCAGCAGGCGTGATTTCTCATCAAAAAAGCCTCTGAGAGAATCGATCACGTTGTGCGAGCTCGCATTCGCATGAGGTGTGCAACGCCGCAGGTAGGTCAAACTTAAAAGGAACGTGGCAGCAGCTATCGCTACGCGTGCGGCCGTGCATCGCTCGATACGTTAGATCGGACGTGTTGCTCACCAGTTTTTATAGGTGCAGATACGAGAGGTAGCACGAATGTATTGGTACGCCGTCCACGGCTTGTGTCTCAAGTCAGAACTCGTTTTTACGAACCTCCCATCGTGCAACAAGAGAGAGGCGGATGTCACCATTCGCTTCGGGCACGTCGACGCACTCAAGGCTTCTACCACGCCGATCGCTACAGGAGATAACTTCTGCATCACGTCTGGGGGCACATTCATCTTTCAAGAAGGCGTGTGTTCGATGTTCATGCGGGGCGGACGGGAGATCATCCTTGAACCGCAGAGTGGGACCGATCACGCGACGCTAAGCGCGTTCATTCTTGACTACCTCGCAACGCTCCTGCACCAGCGCGGGCGCTTCGTATTGCACGCAAGCGCTCTTGTGATTCACGACGGCGTGATGGCATTTATAGGGAAGTCCGGGCTCGGCAAGTCCACGCTGGCGCTAAAGCTCTACGCGCTAGGGCACTCCTTGGTCGCTGATGACCTCGTATCGATTTATCTCGAGAGTGATACTCCAATGGCGGTCCCCGCTTACCCCGAACTAAACGTGTGGCCAGAGACGCTGACCGCGTTGTCACACGACCCGCGACGATTTGAGCGCGTCCGACCTGCATATGAAAAGCGGGCTGTTCCGACGTCGGAACGGTTTACACAGCATCCTCGCCCCCTCAGACGGATCTACGTGCTGAGCGAAGGGGAAACAACGCGTATAGGGTCGCTCTCTCCTCGTGAAGCGACTTTTGCCCTTGTCCGGCATTCATATCGTGCAGAACTGTCGGAGGGGTCGTCGGCTGCGATACATCTTTTTCAATGCGCACAGCTTGCGAGAACGATCCCCGTTCGCTGTTTACAGATCCATCGAACTCCCGACAGCATCGAGACTGTTGCTCATCTAGTCGAAGCTGACGCTCGCGAAACGCTCCCGCAGGCCTCGTCCGGCTGACAGCGTGCCGCTACATGCAGAGTCTTCAAGAGAGAGGATCGTTTAACCACGTGCTCTTGCACGTTTTAGCAACGCGCTTTTTTGGATGTATCGTATTTGCAGTTATTGCGACGCTGCGAATCCGCGTCGCTGGCTGCTAGCCCGTAGCATCGAACGGTTTAAAAGGCGCGCATACAACGCGTGGCTCAGCATGATCTGCTTGATATACACACCTATCGTGTAGCGGTAGGTTGACTTGACAACCTAGCATGACAATCGCGACGTGCTTCGAGCCTGTCTTAGGGCCTTCGATGTGACGCCATCGCGGACGTACTTGCAAGCTCGCTCCGGTCTGAGACATGCGAGCCAAAGCTAGTCTTGAACTGCTGAGTTGCTGCCTACGCCAGCAGCATTTCAATTCATAAGCGGTATCCGGTTAGCTATGGACCTCTCAACGCAACCCCTAGCGCAAGTCGCAAGGGACGTATCGCAAAATAGAGCCCGCTGATCTGCGGCGGTAAAGACAGTGCGTCGTAATCGTCTGATGAAGGCACCAGCGCGACAAACAAGAAAGCCTTAAGCTTGTCCAAAAGACGCCCTCTCATTTGCAAAGTCCTTAGAGTAAGAACGAGCCCCGCGGCGTCTGAGTTTCTTCGAAAAGCTGCCATTTTGCCTGCGCAACAATTTTCTGTACTGAACTGTCACTCTTTATCCTTTGTAACACGTATCCGGGCACGGGTGCGTCAAGAAGGTCGACTGCGGCAAGAAGGCCGACATCGAGCATTCTTCTACTGTGCGTACGGTGCGCCTTCTCCATAATACCGTCCCAGTTGATTAGTGGAAGCGCGCGAATTATTTCTACTATATCGCAGATCCAACGGAGACGCTTCTCGACATGTTTTATGGCATGTGCAGGAGTACAGGAGTAAATCTTCTGGCGACAACGTGCATACCTTGCGGCTGAAGAGTTGTGCAAAACGTGCGTTCCTGAACACGTTTGCGACGTCCAGCTTGCAAGTGACTCGCGGAGGTAACAAATCCCAGTGAACGTCAATTAAGAGGTGCTTTTGCGCTATATTTACAAACTTGCATTCTGTAGCTTGTCGAAGGTCCAGCTTGTCCCTGACATAATCCCCTGAGCGCCACTGCTTATAACCTGCCGACGCGAGTAACCTTGTCGCACGGGCAAGGTCGTGCTTACGAAGAAGGATGTCGAGATCGCCGAACGTCCTAAGCGCAATATTCTTGTACACGTTCACCGCGAAAACAGGCCCTTTAAAAACTATGACGGGGATGCCAACCGTCTCAAACAGCGGGAGCAGCCGCAGTAACTCGCTGGCGAGGTAGAGGTTGCGGTCGACATTGGCGCGAAAATCGCGCTGCAGTTCTTGCGTGAATGCCGCCGGTGCGACATTTTGGACTCGCTCTCTTAGATGCCAATAGAAAAGTTGCGTTACGAAATGCTGACGCGCAAGGATAATGAGGCGGTTCCAGTCGACGCCTCCTTCAAGGAGCTCGCAAACGCGGGCGGCTGTCGGGGGTTCAAGGCGCGTGCGCGCGCAACATCATAGCAGTTCTTCTTCAGGGGTAAACTTTCTGAACATCGTGAATCTGCCGGTATTTGTTTGCGAGTTCATCTATAGGCGCTCGCGCTCCCGCGGGACTTGAAACTGAGAGCATGCCTCGTTCTGGTCTTGCCAGCATGTGCGTACCTTTTATGGCCTACTGAAGCGACGCGTCGTCAGCGTGATCCATACAGCGACATGTTCTGTAGGCCTTTCAAGCAAGAAAAAATGGTCTTACTCACACTCTGTATCCACGTCTTATTCGTGGGAAGATACCGAACCTCTTGCACGCAGTGTGGCATTTGGATGAGGTTTCAGGCGCTCCAGCTCGATTCCAACATACAGCAGACGCTATTTGGAGGTTTCATCGCAGCCCCCCGTAGACATCCGCAGAAGCTTGCTCTTTCGACTCCCCTGCCGCAGTACTTAACGAGATCCTTTTCTATGTATCCGTCGCTATCCCCCTCTTTACTTTGTGGAGATATATGCGGTGGCTGCCTCACACAGGATTCTCGCGCTGCGTGACCTTTACAAACAATAACTCTCGAGCTTTGCCCGATCGCTAGTGTACGCAGTGTTTGAGACAGAGCACGGAGGTGCATATACGATTCACCCCAACCTCTTAGACGGCGAGGAGGGCACTATCGGTGAGCTCTGCTGGCGTGGATGGACAGTTCAAGGGCGGTGATGAACTCGTCGCGGTTGTCGATACAAGCGCCAGCAGTGAGAACGCGCTGTCCGGCCTCGCTTACCAGCGGGAGCTGTTTGTAGAGGACTCCGATGTCGTCCAGAGCACACGACGTCCAAGGCTGACCAACCGCGGTGCCAGGTGCCAGAGCCGTAGAGGCCTGTGCGCAAGGTGATTGGTCAAACGACGAAGGGCGTCCGCAGTCGCAGACATGTTATCCCGGCGACAGATACGGCAATGGTGCTCATCTTTGACCTCTTTACGGCGCCCGGCGTTTATTCAACGTGGTGAGCGGAACGAAGTCGATCTCCGACTCGCCGACAACAACTTCTCCATCGCTCTCCAACCACGCGTGCGCCTGAAATGCCCCCTGATTCTCGCCGCTTTTTGCCACCCCAATACAAACGTGCGCAGGATAGCCGTAGCGCTCGAGCAGTAGCTGCGCCGCCAACGCCTGGGTGAGGCAGGTTGCGCCAGGGACGTAATGACTTGCCGCTCGCACTGCCCAGACCAACTGCGTTTTTAGTGGCACTGAGGTTATCTCACGTCTGACTCCCATCGCCGCGCGCACCCGCTCAAAAAGGATCTGGAAAATGGGGAAGGACAGCAGCAACAGACCCCCCCTCACGGCTGCTACGACAAGTAAGGCCTTAATCAGAAGGAAACGTTCAGGAGGGGGGCGGAGGAGAAGGCTACGTATGCAGCGCAACATCATTCACGATGTCGATGAGATCGTTTTCAGCAAGTTGCTGAAGGAGCGCAAACAGATCGCGTTCACAGAGGTCAGCATCAACATCGTACTCCTTGAGGAGCATTTCTCGCACTTCCCGAACCGTGCGTGGCTCCTGAATGAGGTTCCAGATCCTCGCCCCGATGGGGTCCAAGCCGTAGTAGACGCCGTTCTTGAGGTTGAGGATAGCGGTCTCTCCACCAAGATCCGCGGAGGCTTGCTCTTTCGTCGCAACGACAGTTGTCCCGAGTGCTATCTTTTTGTCTGCGCACATCTCTGTCCCTCCCGTAATCATTTCTCAAATTAATTACTACATCGCGCGCTTTCTCAAGCACAAGCGGTCGCTTAGTGTGTTTCCTTCTGACTATTGCATATAACGCTTTTCATGCGCGCTCTGTCTCTCGTGAGACGTCATTGGCGTAAGCCATTTCCCGCGTGTTAATGCCAATGTCGCGAGAATGGATTGACTGCCATATTACTCGATAGGCAAAACAGACGGTCCGACCCTTTAAAGAGCGGCACCGGTATCCCCTATTTCTTCGAGCGTCTCTTGCGCTTTGCATAACTCGAGGAAGCGTCCAGTCCCACCAGTGGTAAGCGACGCCCAGTCACCGGTCTCTATTATGCGCCCGTTCTCAAATACGTAGATGACATCAGCGTTGCGGATCGTCGAGAGACGGTGGGTGATGGCGACGATAGTAATACCGCCGTGTAGGGCCTCAATCGCCCCTTGAATGCGCCGTTCGTTCTCTGAGTCCAGGTTGCTCGTCGCTTCATCGAGGATCAACACGCTCGGCTTCCTAAGCAACGCCCGTGCAAGGGCGAGCCGCTGACGCTCCCCGCCCGACAAGCGCACCCCCCGGTCGCCGAGCGCGGTCTCCATCCCATCGGGAAGCTGCGCGACAAAATCATCAGCAGCAGCTAAGTGGAGCGCTGTATGCAGTTCGTCTTCGGTTGCGTCGGGGTACGCCCAGAGCAGGTTCGCACGTACTGTGTCGTTGAAAAGAAACGTCTCTTGTGCAACGTAGCCGATGCACCCTCGCCACGCGCGGAGCCGTTCGACATCGAGCGGCACGTCGTCAATCAACACCGCACCCTCTTGCGGCTCAATCAGCCCCATAATGAGGTCAGCGAGCGTGCTTTTCCCGGCGCCTGACGTGCCCACGACCGCGGTTATCTTTCCTGCGTCGACCTTAAGATTGACGTGCTCAATCGCCGACTGACCAGCGGTATAAGAAAACGACACGTCCCGCAACTCGATACGCCGTTGCAGCGTGACATCGTGCGGCCTAACAGTTTCGCGCTCTGCTTCTGCTTCACAGCTGGTCTTGATATCCATGACATTTGCAAAGGAGGGAAGCATGTTAACGACGGCCTGGTAGTTGAGCTGAAGGGAGTTAAACTGTGGTATGATTTGGAAGAAAAGGTAAAGCAGCACCAGCGCCGTGGCACCGGGCACGTGTAAAACATTGATCAGCGCGAGCAGAGCCCCCGCGAGAATGACTACTGCGCCGACGTTGAACAGCAACTGGGTGTTGTTCATATTGCGCATATAACCCACGTAGTCTTTCATGACGCGTGCGTTTAGGTTTGAAAAGCGCGTTATGTTGCGTTCCTGCGCGCCGTAGCTCTTGACGGTTTTCATACCGTCAAGGTGCTCGGTCACCGCCCCGTATAAGTCGCGCATGTCCGTTGAGAGCGCCTTGCCTTTCTCTCGCGACACTGAGAGCTTATTCTTCAACCCAAAGACGAGTACAATGCCACAGAGAACGACGGCTGCGGTCGTTACCGCGGAGAGGAGCCAGGCCACGACGAAGTACACGAACAGCACCATCATGCCCGCCAATCCTTGGAAGATCTGCTGTGTCCCGTAGCTCACTCGATCAACCTCAGCGGTCAACGCATGGGTGAAGGTTGAGGCACGCTTGCGCGAGAAAAAGAGCCAGTTTGTGCTGACAATCGCTTTGTAAAGCTTTTGTCTCAATTGGGTTCCGAAGTCAAGCTGGATTGCGTAACTGAGATTGTTTTGCCAGCGCGCGAGGAGAAAATAGAGCGTCATGATCACGACATATACGCCCAGCACCGTCACCAATGTGAGGGGCATCCCGACAGATGCAAAGGCTGCGGAGGCATAGTAGGCAACATTTGCAGACGCCCCTTGCTGGGTGTTAAAGCCTACCAACTGCAAAAGTGGCAGGAGCAGGAGGAGTCCGACACCTTGCGTGAGGGAGAGGCACGCTGCGAGTGCTGTAGCAAGTGCCACCTTCGCGCCTTCGTCTTTCCATAGCGCGGACAGGTAACCCCACAGCGTACTATTTTGCACGCGCACCGATAGCGGCACGCGCATTCTCTTGCTTAAGGAGGGCGATTCGCCACTCATAGTAGATCTGCGCCGTTGATCGTATAACGCGACCTCCGTAATAAAGGTTGATGGGCACTAAAAAAACACGAAATGAAAGAAGTTTGCATTCTATTCATGCAACGATGGATCTATTGGAGCATGCACCGAGATCAAAGGGTCCGCTGCCATTACTACAACAATCCGTACTTCTGAGCGATTTCCTTAAAGGCATCTGCGACGTAACGTGTCTGGCCCCAGCTTAAACCATACGTGTTCAGCTTCCACGCACGCGTCGCTCCCGCAAAAGCTCCAACAATGCCTCGCTGCTTGAGTTCATCGCTAAAGAAAAAGCCTCGTCTTTTGTGAGCCCGCGCTACGGTGTCAAAGCTTCCAGTCGTATCCACTTTGGTCAAAGTATGCTTGCGCGGGTGTTCGCTAACACAAGTGTTCCCGGTTATGCTAAGGAGCGCGTCGATAACATAGTTCGACTTCGTGACATACTCAGCCCATTCCTGAACGCGACGTTTCACCGTCGGAAAAGACGCCATCATGGCAAGGATGTTACCGCCCATAAGCGTGCAGCCGAGCATCTGAACCTCCTTCACGCCAAACTGCCGTCCAGTCACATCGCCGATCATCTGTGTGGTGCTGAACACCGTGTCGGCGTACTCGCTCGTCGTTGCCAACACGCCGCTTGGCGCTGGCGACGCCATCGACTTGTGCCCGCTGCCGACGACGAAGTCCACGCCGAGTGCCTTGCCATCAATAGGCTTTATGCCAACGGTATACG
>Ga0194044_10000996_pt1 | contig 14335 bp, 12 predicted proteins | sample JunL4417m_MetaG_FD_155460 | JGI IMG/M metagenome (GOLD analysis project Ga0194044, IMG submission 155460) | Anoxic zone freshwater microbial communities from boreal shield lake in IISD Experimental Lakes Area, Ontario, Canada - Jun2016-L442-17m | ecosystem: Environmental > Aquatic > Freshwater...
GTCGTGGACCGGCAGCACCACGCGCGGCGCGCGCTCAGCGGCCGCCCCACAGGCACAGTGCGAAGCCCGGGCGCTACTTGCGCACCCTGAGCTTCACCGAGTCGATCGCCGGCCTCAGCTGAGTGACATACGCTCCGGTCGGCCGCCACACGGCGCGGTACTCGGCGCCGACGCGCGGCTCGACGATGCGGCTGAAGCGACCGTCGGCGCCGGTCGTGACGACTGCGACATCTTTGAATGAGCCGCCCTTCAGCCTGCGCGCCTGGATCAGGACCGACTGGGCGGCCAGCGCTTGGCCATCAGCCCGCAGCCTTCCCTTGAGCGTGGACTTCTGGTGAGCCTTGATCTGCGCCGGCCGGGCCGCCAGCTTGAGCAGCGTGTCGGCCAACGTGGCCGTCCCGTGATGAGTCTCCGCATGGCTGCCGTGGCACGTGTCGCAGGCGCCGAGACCCTCGTAGTGCTTCTTGTGGCACGTGGTGCAGCTCACCGTGGCGACCGGGTCCGTGGCGTGGACCGTCTCCTTGCCGATCATGCCGGTCTTGCTGTGACACGTCGTGCACACCGCGCTCCCGAAGGTCTGCGCATCGTGGCAGTCCTGGCACGTAGCGGGCACCGGTGGGCGGGCCATCCCGGTGTGGCATTTCGCGCAGGTGAGCCCCGCGTGAGCCTTCCTGGCTGAGGCGATCCTGCCGTCGTGACAACCGCCGCAGTCGGCCAGAGGCGTGGCCTTGACACCCTTGTGGTGGTAGCCGACGCGGTCGGGGTGGCAGGTGGTGCAGCTCGCGATCGCCTTGTAGTGAGTCGTGGAGTGGCAGCCAGCGCAGTCCACGCCTCCGGCGGGCCCGGGGGCGTGCAGCTGCTTCGACGTGTGGCAGCCGCCGGCGAGGCAGGAGGTCGGGGTTGTCGTGCCGACATCGTGGCAGGTGACGCACACCCCGGGCACAGACGGCCGCTTCATCCCGCCGTCGTGGCACGGCGTACACGACTTGAGCGTGCCGTGATTGCCGTGGGCGCCGGCAAGGGCGCCGTTATGGCAGCCGGCGCAGTCGGCGAGCGGGGTGGCCTTGGCGATCCCATGGTGGAAGATCCTCGGGTTCGCATGGCACTTCGTGCACGCGCCCAGCGACTTGTAGTGCTCCGTGTGGCAGGTCGTGCATGGCGCATCCGTGATCAAGGTACCTGAGTGGTTGGCGACCTTGCCGTGACACCGCGCGTCGGCGCAGGCGAGAGGATTCGTGGAGACCACGGCCGGCCAGGTACCCTGCGCTTTCGCGTGGCAGGTGGCGCAGTCGCCGGACGGGCGGTTCATGCCCATGTGGCACGAAGCGCACTGGGTACCGTAGGCGGCATGACTCAGGGGCGGCGCGGCCGCGATCGAACCGTTGTGACAGGTGGCGCAGTCGGCGAGCGGGGTGGCCTTGGCGGTGCCGTGGTGGAAGCTCTTCGGGTCCGCATGGCACTTCGTGCAGGCGCCCAGCGACTTGTAGTGCTCCGCGTGGCAGGTGGTGCAGGCCGCGGCGCCGATCGACGTGCCCACGTGGTTCTTGACCTTGCCGTGGCAGCCGGCGTCGGCGCAGGCGAGAGGATTCGTGGAGACCACGGCCGGCCAGGTACCCTGCGCTTTCGCATGGCAGGTGGCGCAGTCGCCGGACGGGAGGTTCATGCCCGTGTGGCACGATGCGCACTGGGTACCGTAGGCGGCATGACTCAGGGGCGGCGCGGCCGCGATCGAACCGTTGTGACAGCCGGCGCAGTCGGTGAGGGGCGTGGCCTGCGCTGTGCCGTGGTGGAAGCGCTGGGGGTCGGCGTGGCACTTGGTGCACGCGCCCAGCGACTTGTAGTGCTCCGCGTGACAGGTCGTGCAGGCCGCGGCGCCGATCGACGTGCCCACGTGGTTCTTGACCTTGCCGTGGCAGCCGGCGTCGGCGCAGGCCTGCGAGCTCGAATAGGTGATCTGCGGCCCACCCGAGCCAGGGTTGCCGACGTGGCAGGAGGCGCAGTCGCCGGACGGGCGGTTCATGCCCGTGTGGCACGACTGGCAGTCGCTGCTACGGCCCTCGTGGCCGACAGGCGCGGCGGCGTACGCGCCGTTGTGGCAGGTCGCGCACGCGGGGGCGGAGGCCGCGGCGGCGTCATGATGCGCGCCCCCCGCGCCGTGGCAGTCGATGCAGGTCTTGCCATACCCCGAGGCGCCGAGATGGGGCGTCGTCCCGTGCGTGAAGGCGATCGAATACGAGTAGTCTTCGTCGCCGCTGGCCTGGAAGAGGTGGCACGAGTCTGCGCAGCTCGAGGGCGGCGTCGCGCCCGGGGCGTGGCAATCCCAGCACTTCTGCGACCCCGATGTCGTGCGACCCGAGTGGCAGCCGATACAGGCGGTGTTGGTGATCGGCTGATCGTCCTTGTGACAGCCGCTGCTGTCGCACGTCGACTCCTTGGCTCCACCGTGCTCCCAGTCCTCGAAGGCCGACGCGGGAGCGGCCGCGACAAGCAGAGCGAACAGAAGAGCCATGAGCATGAGCGAAAGTGAGGTGGTGCGCGCTGTCGGCGGATGCCCGGTGCGACGGTTCGCCACGATACCCCCCAAAGGGTCGTTTAGAGGTTCCGGGTAGTAAAATGTATGTCGGCGACAGATGCAACCGCTGATGTAGGAGATGCGTCGCGGCGCGGCCGGGAGTAGCATCCGCGACGACCCGCGTGCGAGGAGGAGCCACGGCAACGTCGTCCACCCAGTTCCTCGTCGACGCCGACAGCGCCGTGGCGCCGGCCGACCGCGACGCGGTAGCGTCGCGCCTGCAGGCCGGCGGCTTCTTCTGGCTCGACATCCACGGGCCCGACGCCGAAGGCCTCGCGCTGCTGCGCGACGTGTTCGGCTTCCACCCCATCGCCCTGGAAGACTCGGAGCACTTCGGTCAGCGCCCGAAGCTGGACGCCTACGACGACTACGTGATGCTGGTGGTCTACGGCGCGAACCGCGACGAGGACGACCTCGTCGAGGTGCACTGCTTCCTCTCCGGGCACTACCTCGTGACCGTGCACCACGACGACTGCCCGGCCTTCAGCGACCTGCGCACCCGCATCACCACGCACCACCTGCACACCGATAACGCCGCCTTCGTCCTGTACGCGGTGGTCGATGCCCTGGTGGACAGCTTCTTCCCTCTGCTCAGTGAGTTCGACGAGCGCATCGACACCGTCGAGGACCGCATCTTCCAGACCCCCGACGACGCCCAGCTCCAGGAGGTCTTCGCCATCAAGCGCACGCTCGTGAGCCTGCGCAAGGTGATCGCCCCGGAGCGCGACCTCTTTGCACGCGTCGCCACCGGCATGGTCGAGATCCCCGGCATGACGCCCGAGGCGGAGCGCTACTACCGCAACGTCTACGACCACCTGATCCGCATCAGCGACCTCATCGACAGCTACCGCGACCTCACGACGGGCGCCATGGACGTCTACCTGTCCACCGTGTCCAACAGGCTGAACGCCGTGATGAAGCGACTGACGATCGTGGCCACCATCTTCATGCCGCTGACCTGGCTCACCGGCTTCTTCGGCATGAACTTCGGCCGGCTGGTGCTCAACATCACCGGCTGGACGGCCTTCCTCACCTTCGGGCTGGCCACGCAGGTGCTGGCCGTGGTCGTCATGCTGCTCCTGTTCCGGAAGCAGGGCTGGAGCTAGCGTGAGCGGGCGGCGGGCGCGTCCCGCGCCCGCCGCCCCCCCCGCCCGCCGTCACACGCGGATGTCGCGGCGCTCAAACAGGATCAAGGTCACGGCGAGGAGCGCCAGCGTCGTGCCAACGAGTACCGCGACGTCGACGGCTCCGAGCCCGCGGCCCAACGGCGTGGTGCCACCTGTGTAGCGGAACAGCGAGAGCACGCGGTAGGGCTCGAGCGTCGCGTTGATCTGGCCCAGCGTGTTGAGGAGGTACATCGCCACGCCGACCCCGGCGCCGGCGGCGACGCCCGCCGCTTTGCGGCCGGTCGCCGCCCCGACCGCCAGGGTGACGCTGCCGACCGCCAGGCCGAGCAGCGTGAACAGCAGCAGCGCCTGCGCGAGCGCGCCGGCGCCGACGTCCATGCCGGCGAGCGCGGTGGCGACGACCAGCGACAGCCAGAAAGCGAGGCCCAGCACGCCGATGCTCACCATCATCGCCGCGAACCTCTGCAGCACAAGGCCACGCCGCGAGAGCGGGTAGGCCAGCAGCAGGCTCAGCGTGCCGTCCTCCTCCTCCCCGGCCAAAGCACGGTTGGCGGTTCCCACGGCGAAGGCGATGAAGACGATCGGCCCCAGCCACGAGAACAGTTCCGTGTTGATGAATCCCCGCGGCGAGGAGAAGTCCCCTCCCGATCCGAGAAAGGCCGTGCGGAACGCCTCGGGCAGGTTGTCGACGTAACCCTGCAACTGCCCGGCGCTGTCCCTGACGCTGGGGTACACGGACATCAGCAGGGCGACGTAGGCGGCGATGCCGATCACCCAGAAGATCAGGCCGCGGGCCTGGTCGCGGAGGCTCTTGAGAAACGGGTCACGCAGCATCGCCGGCCTCCTCGCCCGCGCCCGACGGCGCGCGCCCGGCGGCGCCGAGCCGCTCTCCGTACAAGGTCAGAAAGACGTCCTCCAGGTCGAGCTCGCGGCTGGTCAGCGTGACGACCTCGTAGCGGGCAAGCATCTTGACGGTAGCGTCGAGCGAGCCGTTCACGGTGAGACGGAGTGTCCGAGCGCCGGGGCCGGCTGCGGGACCGGGGCCGGCGCCGGGGCCGGCTGCGGGACCGGGGCCGGCGCCGGGGCCGGCTGCGGGACCGGGGCCGGCCCCGTTCGCCGTCACGCCGGTGATTCCGTCCACGCCCTCGAAGGCGGCGGCGGGCACGGGCGCCGCGAACGTCACCTCGATCTCGCGGACGGCGCGCCCCGTGAGCGCCGCGACGTCCTCGAGCGCCACCAGCTCGCCCTCTCGAATGAAGGCCACGCGGTCGCAGACGCGCTGCACCTCGGGAAGATTGTGTGACGACAGGAACACGGTCTGCCCCGCCTCCCTGGCCTCCTCGACGAGGTGGTAGAGCTCGTGCTGCACCAGCGGGTCGAGGCCGGCGGTGGGCTCATCGAGGATGAGCAGCTCCGGCCTGTGCATGAGCGCCTGGATGAGGCCGAGCTTGCGCCTGTTGCCGGTGGAGAGGTCGGCGACCTTCTTGCCCGCATCGAAGTCGAGGCGCTCGCAGAGAGCGCGCACGGAGCCGGGATCCACGCCGCCGCGCAGGTTGGCGAAGTAGCGCAGCGTCTCGTCCCCGGTGAGCCTGCCGTAGAGGCTCAGTTCACCGGGCAGGTAGCCGCTGCGCCGCCGAATGGCAATGCTCTCGCGGCGGCTGTCGAGGCCGAAGACGAGCGCCCGGCCGCGCGTCGGCCGGATGAGGTCGAGGAGCACGCGGATGGTCGTCGTCTTGCCGGCCCCGTTGGGGCCGAGAAAGCCGAACACGCAGCCCGCCTCGACCTCGAGCTCGAGATCGGCCACGCCGCGGCTCTTGCCGTAGCGCTTCGTCATCGTCTCCAGAAGGATCGCGGCGGTCATGCGCCTTCACCCTGCTCGCGCTGCCGCCGGCGCGCCACGAGCTCGCGGAGCCCTTGCTCGTAGAGCCCGTAGAAGCCGCACATCTCGCCGACGCGCACGCGGCAGTCCTCCGGGCGCCCCCCGGTCAGCTTGAGGCCGCGGTCGGCGACCTCGCGGAAGGCGGCCAGAAGCGGCAGGCTCCGCTCCATGGCGCGCGGCCACATGGTCGGCAGCAGCCGGTGGTAGTCGCGGCGGTCGGCCGGCATGGCGAACCTCTCAACGATGCCGAAGTCGACGAACCGTCGGATGTTGGCGCTCACCGACGCCATGCCGGCGCTGAGCGCCGTGGCGATCTGCCCGGCCGTCTGCCGCGGCGGATCGCAGATCGTGAGCCCGGCGAGAATGCGGCCGGCCATGCGCGGGTAGCCGACCTGCTCGTAGAGGAGCGCCGTGTCTTCGATGAAGCGCAACGCGGCTTCGTCGGGCGCCGCGGCGGCGGCGGGTGCGGCGGCGGTCCGACCGGCCGGCGCGCCCGCCGGCGCGGCGGCCTTCCCTGCGCGTTGGTCGTTCATCGGCGCCTCCCGCGCGGCGACGCGGCTTCTGACCGGCGCCGTTCAGTGTGTTCAGTGTACGCTGAACTGACTGAACGGCAAGTGCCGTGCGACCTGTTTGCGCCATCCCGGAGCCTGGCGCCGCGGCGCCGCTCTATCTCCGCGCCTCTCCTGCCGATATGGTAGTCAGCGCAAGGCGCGGGCGCCGCGCCGAGACTGGAGGATGAGGATGATCGTCGCCGTTCACGCCCTTGGAGAGGGTCTGCTGGGCCCCACCCGCGCTGCCGTCGCCGCGTTCACCTTCGGCCTGCTGGTCACCTTCCTCGCGGTGCGCATCAACACGCGACTGATCCGCGCCAAGGTGAAGTGGTGGTTCCACGACATCGAGTCCGAAGGCGGCCTGCACGTGCACCACATGGTCATCGGCGTCGTCCTGATGGTCGTCACCGGGCTCGTCCTCATCGCCACCTCGCCGGAGGGCCTCTTGCTGCAGCTGTGCGCCCTGGTCTTCGGCGCCGGGGTTGCGCTGACGCTCGACGAGTTCGCCCTGATCCTGCGCCTGCAAGACGTGTACTGGACGTCGGAGGGCCGCCTCTCTGTGGATGCCGTGATCGTCGCGGTGTGCGCAGGTCTCCTCATCATCCTGGGCTTCAATCCAGTAGGCGCCGGGGACACGGGGCTCACGGGGCCGGCTGCAGCGGCCGCTATCGGGATCACTGTCTTCATCAACCTGTGCTTCGCCGTCCTGTGCCTCCTGAAGGGCAAGTTCTGGACAGGCTTCTTCGGCATCTTCGTGCCGATTCTCGGGATCGTCGGGACGATCCGCGTGGCGCGGCCCACCTCCCCCTGGGCGCGGCGGCGCTACGCGAAGAAGCCCAGGAAGATGGCCAAGGCGCAACGCCGCGAGATCAAGATAAACGCCACCTGGCGCGCCTGGCGCGAGGCGTTCTTCGACCTCATCGCCGGCAAGCCGCATCTGCCGAGCAGCCCCGCGCCGGCGGCGCACCTTGCGGAAACGGCGGTCGCCGCCGGCGAGCCGGCGGCTGCCGTAACGGCGGCGGTCGCGGAGCAGGCGGCGGAGCAGGCCGCGACGCAGCCGGCGGAGCAGACCGCGACGCAGCCGGCGATCGCGGACCGGGCGGCGGAGCAGCCGGCCGCGGCCGCGGCGGACGAGCCGGCCTGATCAGGCGCCGCCGGCGACGATCTCCAGATCGTCGATGAAGCGGCGCTGCGCCGGCGCGATGGCCACGCGCGCCGCCGGCAGATCGAACCAGGCGGCGCGGTCCACCTCGGGGAGCTCGGACCGCGTCCCGGAGCGCGGCGGCCACTCGATGGCGAAGGCGTTGCTCACGATGGCCGCCGGGTCGCAGTCGTGCTGCGCGGCCCAGGCGTAGAGCTTGTGATGGTGCGCCTTGACGCCGCCGAGGGGCTGGAAGGGCCCTTCGGGCGCCAGCCCCGTCTCTTCCCTCACCTCGCGCAGAGCGACGGCCAGCAGGTCCACGCCGGCGGCGCGGTTCCTGGCCTTGGCGGCGGTGACCGTCGCCGGCGCGGGGCCGAGCTCTTCCGGCTCGACCTCGCCCTTGGGGATGCTCCAGGCGCCGGGGTGCACGAGCAGCACCTCGAGGCGGCGCTCGCCCTCGGCGCCGGCCAAGGCGCGGCGGTACATGAGGAGTCCTGCGCTCACGATCGGCATGCCGCAAGCATCGCACGGGTAGTGTGCGAGCCAGTTGATCGTGAGCAGCGCCCCTGTGGGGGCCGAAGGGAGACGACATGTGCACACGCGCGCTCTGGTCGAGCGGAGGCGAGCCCGGAAGGGGCATCGTCGTGGTGGGTCGCAACATGGACTGGATGGAAGACACGCGCACCAACCTGTGGGCGCTACCGCGAGGCATCGCCCGCGACGGGATGACGTCGGGTGAGACCGTGAGGTGGACGTCGAAATACGGCAGCGTGGTGGCCGCCATGTACGACGTCGTCTGCGTCGATGGCGTCAACGAGAAGGGTCTGGCGGTCAGCGGTCTCTACCTCACCGAGGCGGACTATGGCGAGCGCGACGAACGCCGGCCCGGCCTCGCAATCAGCGTCTACGGTCAGTTCCTTCTGGACATGTTCGCCACCGTGAACGAGGCGGTGGCGTGGTGCGAGACGAGCGACTACCAGGTGTGCAGCGCAGCCCTGGGTTCGAGCGGCAAGCCGGGCACGGGGCACATCGCGCTGGCCGACGCCGAAGGCGACTCGGCCGTCATCGAGTTCCTCCACGGGGCACAGCGCATCCATCACGGACGACAGTTCACGACGCTGACGAACTCACCGCCCTACGACGAACAGCTGGCGGCGCTGCCCGACTACGCCGGCTTCGGCGGCGCGAAGCCGCTGCCCGGCACCACCCAGGCGGACGACCGCTTCGTGCGCACCGCCTACTACCTCGCCAATCTGCCGGCGACCGCCGACGAGCGCCGGGCGGTCGCCAGCGTGCTCAGCGTGACGCGCGGCGCGGCCCAGCCGTTCGGTACCGTCGACCCGGCGCGGCCGAACATCTCGGCGACGCGCTGGAGCACGGTGGCCGATCTGACACATCGCGTGTACTACTTCGAGTCCACCACCAGCCCCAACATCGTCTGGGTGCGACTCGAGGCAATGGACCTCGGCCTGGGAGCCCCAGCCCTGAAGCTCGACCTCGTGGGCGATCCGGACCGCGTCGGAGACGTCTCCGCGGCCTTCGCTCCCGGCGAGACTCTGGCGTACTTGCCCGCGGGCGGCGCGACGTCCTGACGTCTTGACCAGTGCGGACAAGGAAAGGCCGGGGCGGGCGCTCTCGCGCCCGCCCCGGCCTCGACCAGCGCCGGTCGGCTGGAGGCTGAAGCGGCGGTCAGCTTGAGCCTGAGCCCGCGAGCACGGCCGAGAACACCTGCCACGCGAGCAGAGCCTTCGCCGTCAGGCTGAGAATGATGTAGGTCTTCTCGCCGACAAGGTAATTCTTCCAGGGCCCGATCTTCCTGTACTGCAGCCACATGTTGATGGCGAACACGTTGAAGAAGATGAAGAGGCTGGCGATGATCCCGTAGACGAACGTCGGCGGCGACGGGCCGTCGAGCCCCGGGCTCCACACGTAGATCACGATGACGATCCACGGGATGACGCCGGCGAACGCGCCGAACCAGAACGAGAGCCAGCTTGGCTTGCCGGGCGACTCGTACTTCTCCATGAGCAGGCCGAAGAGGATCATGCTCGCGTTGACGCCGAAGATGGCCAGCAGCGCCGCGATGTCGCTGACCCCGGTGATCATGCTGATGAGCACGATCATGACGGACGAACTGAAGAAGTACTCGATCCAGCGCCCGTAGTTGCGGTTTTGCAGCAGGTTGCGCTTGTACCACTCGAACACGCCCGGGGTGGCGATGATGAGCAGCGCCGCCGCCGAGATGGCGAGAAACGCGAACACGCCCCAGCCCAGCGGGAGGTCGAAGAGCGTGTCGAGCCTGGGCGGCGTACCGGGAGGTCCGGTCATGTAGGTGGACGTCACGGGCAGGCTGAAGCCGTTGGTGAGAAAGGCGATGGCGGCGGCCTGAACGGCGAGGATAAGGCCGACGATGATGTTCCACCAGCGCAGGCGTCCCAGGCGCCGTTCGTCTGTAAGATCCCTGGCCATGTCTTGCTCCTTTGTCAGTCGTAGGCGCCGTCGACAGCGACGGCGAGGTCGGGGCCGATAGTGAGAATGCGACGAGAGTCGTCTGAAGGCCTGCGCGTCATCGTTCGCAGGCCTCAGCGGCGGTGCGCTCGATGATGGCGATGAAGCCGTCGAAGAATCGGCCTACTGCCTGACGCTCGGCGTCGTCCAGGCTCTCGGCGAGCTTGAGGATCTCCATCGCCATGGGCGCGATCTCCGCGGTGAGGTCGTGGTCCGCCTTCTGCGTCCGCTTGACCAGGATCCTGCGGCGGTCGGCAGGGTGCCTCTCGCGCACCACGTGGCCGCTGGCTGCGAGGCGATCGACGAGCGCGGTCATCGCCCCGGTGGTCATCTGCAGCCGACGCGCCAGCTCACTCGGGCCGATGCTCCCGTCGGCGTCCAGGTGCTCGAGCGCCAGCATCTCGGGGACGCTGATGCCGACCGCGCGAGACAGGGCGACCATGAGGCTCGTCATGGCGATGTCGAGCCTCCGTGTCGCCGAGGTGATGTCTTCGGCTGTGTATTTGCGACTCATCGGGTATCCCTTGGTCAAGAAGTATCTCGACCATCAAGTTACCCATTAGATGAGAATACCTATCATCTAGCCCCGCACCATGAGAGCGCGGAGCCTCCGAATGGAGCCGGGCCGGCCGGCGGTGGCGGCGGCGGCGCTCTCAGGCCTCTTCCACGGCGCGCCGCCTGCTGCGCACGACAAGCAGCACGACGACGACGATCAAGAGCACAGCCGCGGCCGCGGCCGCCCAGATCCACATCGACGACGCGCCGGCGGCCTCCACCCCAGCCTTGGGCCTGACCGTGAGATACGTCTTCTGGCTGGCGGACCTGAAGAACGCCTGGCCGCCGCCCAGGTCGTTGTAGATCCAGCCCTCCCACTTCGCCGTGTTCACGGCCTGCAGCAGCTTCGGGTAGACGGTGACCGACTGCGGGTTGTCGGCGTACATCGCCTCCTGCGCGCCGTAGACAAACGCGGCGCGTTTCCGCGGGTCCAGCGCCTGGGCCTGCAGGCGATAGTCGCGGTCGAACTCGAGGTTCGACCAGCAGGGCTCGTTCCAGCCCTCGATCTGGGCGGTTGTGTACGAGTCGAGCGTCTGGCCGGGGTCGGCGTAGCCGTACCAGGTCCAGAGATACATGTCGAAATCGGGGGCGTAGACGTCGCCCTTGTAGTTCCAGATGCTGTCGTTGTAGACGCCCTCATCGACGACCTCAAGCTGGATGTCGAGGCCGAGGTCACCGAACCACCCGGTGATGAGCTTGCCGGCGCTCTGATTCTGGACCGAGGTGTTGAGCGCCCACAGGCGCAGCTTGATGGGCTTGCCCCTGGACTCGCGCACTCCATCGCCGTTCGTGTCCTTGTAGCCGGCCTCGTCGAGCAGGCTCCTGGCCTTCGCGAGGTCGAAGGTGCGCAGCACGCCCTCCGGCGGTTGCCAGTGATAGTCCGGGTCGACCCAGTTGTCGGGAGGCAGCACCGTCGTCCCGGGGACGGCTTCGCCGCCGTAGGCGATCGCGACCAGCTTGTCGCGGTCGATCGCGTAGTCCAGGGCCACGCGGAATCGCGGATCCCTGAGGACTGGGTCGCCCAGTGAGCCGGCGCCCTCGTAGCAGTTGAAGTTCAGGTAGTCCCAATTGAAAAACACGTAGGAAAGGGCTTTGATGCCGGGCTCGTTCTGCAGGTTCTTGAACTCGGCGACGGGGATGTTCTGGGCGGCGTCGATACGCCCGGCGCGCAGATCGTCCACCATCGTGCTGGGGTTCTTGTAGACCTGGAAGATGATCTCGTCGATGGCCGGGGCGCCCTGCCAGTAGCTCTTGTTGGCGGCCATGCGCATGTAGGAGCCGCGCTTCCATTCCACCACCCGGAACGGGCCGCTGCCCACCGGGTTCGAGTTCCTGAACGTCGAGGCCGCCGTCTTCGGCGGGATCTTCTCCCAGATGTGCTTGGGCAGAATGGGGATCCAGAGGCGCAGGATGTTGGACTTGGGCTTGTCGGTGACAAGCTGGACGGTGTAGTCGTCGACCTTGACGGCCTTCTTGATGCCCTTGGCGGTGCCCGAGAAGGCCGGCATCTCGTTGTCGATGATGTAGTTGTAGGTGAACACCACGTCGTCGGCGGTGAGCGGGCGGCCGTCCTGCCAGGTGATGTTGTCGTGCAGCTTGAACGTCCAGGTCTTGCCGTCGGCCGAGGTCTCCCAGCTTTCGGCGATGCCGTCCGGGCCCGGCATGAAGTCTTCGGGGCGCCGCTCAACGAGGTACTCGTAATTGGTTGAGAAGACCTCCCAGGCGGTCTCGTTGTAGCCGACGAAGGGGTTGAGGTTGTCGACGTCTTCGGTGATGCCGATGCGCAACACGATCTTGTCGCCGGGGCTCGGCGAAGCCACGACGACCGGCGACGCCGAGGCCGCGGCCGGCGGCGCCGCGCCGGGCGCCGGAAGCGCCCCCCCGGCGGCGACCACAAGAGCGAGAAGGACGGCCGCCGCGGCGACCGTGACGAGCCGACGCCGACCCGCCGGCGAGATGTGCTGCGGGTGCGTTCTCATGAGCGATCCCCTTTTCGTTTCACTCGTCCATCTCGTCTGTTTCTGCGTGCAAGCTCTTCATCTCACATCCGAGCCCCTGTTGGGAAGCCTTCGCCGGCGAACCGGCACGATGGGCTCGTCGCCGTGATCACGCACGGCTTGCACGGTGCCCTCCCCGGCAGTCGGTGTCACTCGCTGCGCGTGGCGCCATTGTGGGCGCCGTACTGTCCGTACACCGCGGTGACCAGCCGCGGCAGCAAGCCGGGGCGCCGCCCCTGTTCCTGGGCGCGGTCGCCGGCCTCGTAGGCCCAGGCGACGGAACTGACCGTGGGCCAGCGCAGAGGCTCAGGCGGAACGGTGACGAGCGGCGGCCCGACGACCGGCATGCGGCTCCACTCGTCGTCCTCCCCGAGCACCAGCGACGTGAGGATCTTGCCGCCCAGCTTGGTGCTGGTGAGTCCGTGCCCGGAGAAGCCGAGGCCGGCGTGCACGTTGCCTGGCGGCGCCGTCTCGAAGAACGGGAGCGCCTCGCTGGTGACGTCCATGGGGCCGCTCCAGGCGGCGTCGAAGCGCACGCCCTCGAGCTGCGGGAACAGCCAGATCAGGCCGTGCGCGGCCATCCCGGCCAGCCGCGGCGAGGTGAGCACGCGGCCGCTGATGCGGCCGCCGCAGACGATGCCCATGGCGCCGCCGCCGATGGCGATGCGCCCGTCGGGCGTCGTGCGCAGGTAGTACAGCATCTCGCGCAGGTCGGCGACGCCCATGTGCGAGGTCCAGCCGATCTCCTCGAGGAGCTCCGGGATCGGCTCCGTGACGACCATGAAGTCGGTGCACACGGCGAAGGCGCGGCGGAAGTGACGCTCCCGCGCCGCCCAGGCGCCGTGCGTCAGCACGACCTGAGCGGCGGAGAGGGCGCCGGCCGGCGTGACGACGCGCGCCGGGCGGCCGGCCTCGACGCGGAGCATGGGCGTGCCTTCGCAGATGCGCACGCCCCGCTCGAGCAGCACCCGGCGCAGCTCGCGGGCCAGCTTGGCCGGCTGGATCACGGTGAGGTCCGGCGTGATGACGCCGCCGACGAAGCGCGGCGAGTCGGCGACGCGCCGCGCCTCGGCGGCGTCCACGCGCCGCAGGCGGTCGGCGTAGCCGTGCTTCTCCAGCAGGCGAAAGGTCTCGTCGTCGGGCCCCGCCTGCCACGCGCCGGCGCGCGCGTAGAGGATGCCCTCGTGGCAGGCGTCGATGCGCGCCTCGTGGCGGGCGATCCAGACGTCAAGCTCGTTCACCATCTCGGCGAGGGCGGCGGCGTAAGCCACCCCGCCCTGCTCGCCGAACGCGCGGCACAGCGCCGACAGACCGGTCCAGGACGGCGAGAAGAAACCCCCGTTGGCGCCGCTGCCGCCGGCGCCGCAGATGGCGGCCTCCAGAAGGACGACGCCCAGCCGCGGCGCGCGCTCCGTGAGCTCGTAGGCCGTCCAGAGCCCAGCGAAGCCGCCGCCGACGACGCACACGTCGGCGGTCACCTCGCCGGCCAGCGCGGGGCAAGCTGCGCCGGGATCGGTGCGCAGCGCCTCGTCGAGCCACCAGCTCCGCGCCCCGACCGGGGGCGCACACAGACCCTTCACCGTGCTGTCGCCGCTACTGCCGCCCACCGCCATACCTCACCTCTCCATGCTCGCCCTCTGTATGTCGCTCCATATGCATCTTTCGCGCGGCGCGCGTCAATACGCGGAGGGCGGTGGTCGGTCAGCGTGGTAGCCGGGCCAGACGATGCCGCGCAGGTGGACTTCGAGCGGCGCGGCCGCCGGGGCCGCCGAGGGTCGCGCTGCGGGGCTGTGCGAATCGGTTCGTTTCGCTCGCGGCTTTCTCCACCCGCGGCCGGTGAAGATGGGGGTACCTTCCCGGCCGGCAAGTGCCCGTCCGCCGGCGCCGCAGCCGCCGCCGCGGCGGGTAGGGTGAGTAGCCGGGGGGAATCTCACCCCCCGGCTCTCGCAGAACCGTACGTGACAGTCTCCCGTCATACGGCTCCCACAGACCGGCCGTTGGTGGG
>Ga0194044_10000998_pt1 | contig 14326 bp, 15 predicted proteins | sample JunL4417m_MetaG_FD_155460 | JGI IMG/M metagenome (GOLD analysis project Ga0194044, IMG submission 155460) | Anoxic zone freshwater microbial communities from boreal shield lake in IISD Experimental Lakes Area, Ontario, Canada - Jun2016-L442-17m | ecosystem: Environmental > Aquatic > Freshwater...
ACAACAACCATAGACTTCATATGGGAATTAATTACTTAACACCATGTCAAAAATTGGGGCTAGTGTTGCGAAGGTCTTGAAAAGACTACAGAGCTTTAGGCCAAAAAGTATTTTTTTAAACAAAAAAAGAGAGTCAGGGGATTCCACAACTCTCTTTTTAATTGAACAATTTTTACTACATTGTGGGCCCAAGGCCCATCAGCCTATGGCTGAGGAGTAGCTGGAGGTGTTACTGCGGTGTCATCTACAGCTGGAGCTACTGGAGCAGCAGCCATTTGGTCGGTCGGTGCTGGCATAACGTCGGCAGCTTCTTCGGCTGTTGCTGGTCCTGGCTGTGCAGCCATTCCGCCAACTATTGGCCCAGACATTGATTCGTCAGCCACAACAGGTTCATCTGCTGGTGGCATGGCTGGTGCCATATCCATTGCTGGTGCTGGCATCGTTTCTGGCGCTACGGCTACGTCATCTACAACTGGTACTGCAGGAACTGCATCGTCAACCGGCATAGCTGCTGGTGCAGCCATTGGGTCAACTGGAGCCGTGGTTTGTGTGTCATCAACTGGTGCTGTTGGAACTGCACCTGGTACTGGTGTTTGCATATCCATTTTGATTCTCCTCACTTAATAATATTCTAAACCTATTGTCGCTTACTGATTATCAGTTGTCAAATATTTCGAATATTTCGCATTAATTCCAGATAAGTCCACAAGTTATGCAGTGTCAAAAGCCGAATTCCCAATATCTCCTTTTCCTTTACCAAGTGATGCAAGTAGGCACGAGAAAACCCCTCTTTGCAGCACGGACACTGGCAGTTATTATCTATTGGATTTTTATCAGTACTATTTTCGGCTTTCAAAAGATTTATCTCTTCAAAGTTCAATTTACTTGTAACTTGTAACTTGTCACTTGTCACTTGAGTTCGGATCGCCACTCCATGGCGACCGAGACGCGTCGGCAACACGCAATCGAACATATCAATTCCAAGTTGAGTAGCCTTGTAAATATCATCAGGAGTGCCCACACCCATCAAATACCTCGGTTTGTCTTTCGGCAAGATTCCGTCGAGCAATTTTATAACTTCCAACATTTCTTTCTGTGACTCCCCCACTGCCAAACCGCCAATGGAGTAACCGGGCAAATCAAATTTAATCATTTCCCTAGCACAATATTCCCGAAGGTCCGGATAGATTCCGCCTTGAACAATTCCAAACAAAACGGGAGAATTATGAATACTGAATTCTGAATTATGATTCTTAATTCTTAATTCAAGATGTATTTTTGATCGCCCTAGCCACAAAATAGAAAGTTCAACCGCCTTCTCAATATCTTTTCTGCTAGCCTTCGATGGCGGGCAAACATCAAGCGGCATGATAATATCAGAACCGATTGCTAGCTGAATATCAACTACTTTTTCTGGTGTGAAATAATGTTTTTTGCCATCTAGATGCGACTTAAATTCAACACCATCGTCGGAAATTTTAACCAAACTCTCCCCCGCCTTGGTTTTTTTGCCAGCCCCGAGAGAAAATACCTGAAAACCACCAGAGTCGGTTAAAATTGGGCCGCGCCAGTGATTAAATTCGGTCAAACCGCCAAAATCTTCTATTAATTTTTCTCCAGGACGCAAATATAAGTGATAAGTGTTGCCAAGGATAATTTCTGCGCCAAGATCGTGCAGTTCCCAGGGCGCTACGGTTTTCACCGCGCCAACCGTCCCCACTGGCATAAAAACCGGAGTCTGAATTTCACCATGAGATGTCGAAATAACCCCAGTTCGGAGTGATGAGATATTAGATTGTTTGGTTATTTTGAATTTCATAATAAATTCTAATATCTAATTTCTAAACCCTAAACAATTTTCTAAATTCAAATGTCCCAATGTCTAAAACTTTTGAAAATTTGGTCATTCAGATTTGTCTAGGATTTAGAGTTTAGTGCTTAGAGTTTTGTTTATTCTACCAAAAAAGCCCCGCAAAAGCGAGACTTCTCTGGTTATTTCGAAAAATAATATTTACTTTAGTTCAACAGTTGCGCCGGCTTCTTCAAGTTTAGCTTTAGCAGCTTCTGCATCTTCTTTCTTAGCACCCTTCAAAACTTCTTTTGGAGCGGCTTCAACCAAATCTTTAGCTTCTTTCAAACCAAGATCAGGTTTGATTTCACGAACAGCTTTGATAACTTGGATTTTTTTGTCACCAGCAGCAGCAAGGACAACATCGAAAGATGTTTTCTCTTCAGCGGCTTCGGCACCACCAGCAGCTCCACCAGCGGCAGCCATGGCTACAGGTGCGGCAGCTGAAACGCCAAATCGGGTTTCTAGCTCTTTGACCAATTCGGAAAGCTCTAGTACGGAAAGATTCTCGATTGATTCAATCAATTCTTTGAATTTTCCAGTCGGCGCAGCTTTTTCTTCAACCTTGACTTCCTTGTCGGCCGTAGCTTCTGCGGAGGCTGATTCTTTAACTTCCTCTTTGATTTCTGCTACTTCTTCTTTGACCTCAGCAACTTCCTCTTTCGCTTCTTCTGCGACTTCTTTTGCCTCTTCGGCTTCTTCGGCAGCAGCAACAGCTACTCCTTCAGCTTGTTCTGCAACTTCTTCTACTTTTTCTTCCTTTGTTTCGTCTGACATATTGTCTCCTTAAATTTAGCTGTCAGCTTTCAGCTTTTAGCTTTTAGGATTTCCCTAACAGCTAGCAGCCAACAGCTATAAGCTTGTTTATTATTTATTTACTTTCTTGATACTGTGATAAAACTGAGACTAATCCTCGAACATTGCCAATCATGACATTTACAAGGCCAGATAGTGGCGCGGCAATGCTTCCAACAACCTTGGCATATAATTCTTCTCGGCTTGGCAACAGTGCCAAAGCTTCAATTGTTGAAACTGGAACAAACTGCTTTTCGATAACTCCGCCAAGAATCTGCAGGTTTTCATGTAATTTGGTAAAGTTTTTGATTTCTTTTGACGAAGCAACTTCATCATCAGAAAAAGCAACTGCAACCGGTTTTTTCAAAAGTTCATCTGCAACTTCAATGCCAGCATTTTTCAGCGCAATTTTGGCCAAAGTGTTCTTAACAACAACAAATTTGACGCTCTTTTCTTCAAGAGAGTTTCGAAGATTTTCAATTTCTTTCACTGAAAGACCTTGATAATCAACAAAAACTGCTTTTTTCGAACCAAACTGATCGTTCAGTCTTACTAACTGCTCTTCTTTTTGCAATCTTGATTTTGCCATAAAATCCTTTTTTGGTTTGTCATTCCGGACTTGATCCGGAATCTATTTGATAGTGGATCCTGAATCAAGTTCAGGATGACATTATAAAAAATTCGGCGATTCCGCCGACATATACAAGAAAAATATAGTTTGCACTTATTTTTCCTGCGCAGGACTTAATTGGATTGCTCCGTGCCCGCGGTCTTTGGAAGTATTTTTACTATAGCAAAGCTGATTTTATTTGTCAATAAAAAAACCGTTCAACTGCAGTGTGTCACAGCTGAACGGTGTGTTCTTCGACGTGGCCAGCGTCAGTTCGGGCCGATGTTGTTGCCGGCACCACGAATGTTACTCTTGGTGCCGACCACGATCGCCATCATCCAGTGGCGCAGAGGGTTGTCAGCGTCATGCCAATGGACGAGGATGTAGCCAATGCCCTCAGTGTTGAGAACGAAGCTACCATCCGGCTTGATCGTGACATTGCCAGCGCCGGACATAGTCGTCCGCGCCCAGGAGGGCGCCGGAACAACTAATGCTTTCCCGTTCGCTAGACGGCACCAGAACATGTCCAGACGATACGTCTTGCCCTTGGTGACCAAGATGCCACCAGAGTAGTCGGTAGTAGCAGGCGCAGGACCAGCGAGATTGTCGCCATCGAACATCGCAGTGGCATCCTGCTTGACTACCGCGTTGACGTCCGCCTGACCCGAAACCGAGTTGGCCCCAGGCAAACCCTGGGCGTCCAAGTCAACTACGATCGACGACTTGTGGTAGCCAGTCGTGCCGTCCGCGTAAGCGGCAACAACCGACAAGGCCAGCATGACCAACAGTGTAACCATCAAGCACGACTTAACCATGGGGTTCCTCCGTACAGCATATTTCAGAGCTTCTGAATTTTACATTTGTTATTCTATCACATTAATTCTTATTTGTCAATATACAAAAAATGGCCCCGGATTTCTCCGAAGTCATTTTTTACTTTAAGAACTTTATGAACTTGTTGCTTTGCGAACTCGAAATAACTTCGTTATTTCGGAATTTCGAGTTTTACAGACGGCCCCATTGTTGAGGTCAGGTAAATTCCCGTGACTTTATTTTTTGGCAGGATTTTTAGAAATGCCATTAGGTTTTCTTTGATTTTGTCTTTGCCAAACGATGCCTTGGCGATGGCAAGGTGAATATTTTTCTGATCGTCTTCTTTGTATTCAACTTTGCCAGACTTGATTTCTTCGGCAGCTGCAGCGGTGTCCTCAACAACTGTACCTGATTTTGGCGAAGGCATTATTCCTTTTGGCCCCAAAACCTTGGCAGCAGCAGCAAGTTTTGGCATAACAGCTGGAGTTGCTAGTAAAATGTCGAAATCAATCTTATTTGCTTTTACAGCAACAACAATTTCGTCAACATTTTTTTCATCAGCAATTTTCACTCGCTTTTCTTTTGGTGCGCCAGCAGGTAAAACAATTGTTCCACGAATTCCAGTAAGTGACAATTTAGCGTGAACTTCAACGGTTGGATCAAATTTGACGATGGTAGTTTCTAGGACCTTTCCAATTCCCTCTTCTACGAGGTAGAGTTTTTCTTGATCAATTAAAGCGTGGGCGGCAATATATTTTTTGCTTCGAACTGGTTTCTTTGGTTTTTTAGCTTTAGCAGATTTTTTTTCTTCTTTTGCTTCTTCGGCCTGCTCTTCAGCAATTTCTTCTTGTAACTCTTGCTTGGCTTCCTCGGCTTGTTTTTGGATTGATGCCTCGTCGATAACGACGTCTTGACTCATATCCTGTACTTTCTGACTCATACAAACTCCTATATGTGGTATGCGACCGCAAAAACGATCTCCCACTTTATTTATTAGACTCTACTATTTAACCACAAAATGAGATCAATTTCAAGCCTCAAACGAAGTTGCCGTTAGTTCTTCCCCGCTGGTTAGGCATCCGACTATTATATCAACTGATTTTGAGATCATTTTATCAATAATCGGCCGTTCGCGGTCATTAAATTTCTCCAAAACAAAAATCTTAGCTTCCGATTTTTCGTATGGGTGATCACTTTCAGTATCACCAACTTTTTTATCCGATATTCCAATCCGCAACCGGGCAAAATCTTTGGTACCAATTTCTGAGATAATGCTTTCAATACCACGGTGACCGCCACTAGTTCCAGTCAATCGAACACGAGCCATACCAAGTGGTAAATCTAAGTCGTCGGAAACGACAAGCAAATCAGAAATATCAGCTTTGTAAAAATCTAAAATTGCTCGAGCGCTTTTGCCCGACACATTCATAAAAGTTTGCGGTTTAACTAGTATATACTTGTCGCCCGCTACCTGAGCTTCGGCAATTTCAGCCTGGAACTTTTTATTTGCAGTAAACGACAATTCCTCGCCAGAGGTGCAAAGTCTTGGATGCTTTGATAGTTCACTAATAAAATCAAACCCAACGTTGTGACGAGTGCCAATGTACTCCTTGCCCGGGTTTCCAAGTCCGATGATAATATGCATAATAAATCCTAATATCTAAACACTAAATTCTAAACAATTTCAAAATTCAAATGTTCCAATGTCTAAAATTTTTGAAAATATGGTCATTATGATTTGTTTAGAGTTTAGAATTTCGAATTTAGAGTTTCCGGCATCACATGCCAGGAAGCCCCATCCCACCCATTACGTCTTTCATTTTTTCCGCAGCAAGCGCTTGCGAACGCGAAATCGCTTGGGCCACAGTATTTAGAATTTGTTTTTCTAATTCTTTTTTGTTTTCCGGCTTCAAGGCACCTGCATCCAGGCTGACTTCGACTAAGTGCTGCTCACCATTAAAAACAACCGTTACCCAGCCATCATTGCTCTTAGCTTCGATTTCCGTATCTTTTAATTCTTTTTGAATTTCCCGAGCCTGTTTTTGTAATCGGTATAAATCTTTTGCTTTTGAAAAATCAACCATATTTCTCCTTTATTGCTTATGCGGAAGCGTTTCTAAAAAAGTTTGATATTGCGAATATAACTATACTCAAAATCAGCATCAAGATCAATAGATTAAGCGCACAGAGCAACAACATATTAAATGTAGCAGTTGGTAAATACCAATGTGTAAATTTGGAAACAATCAAAAAAGTTAAAATTAATAACAGTAGTGGAAAAAATGCGTTAATAAAATCCTGCCGACTTGGCACCATTGTTACTGCAGTGGAAATTACAATGTACAGCAATATCCAATTTCGCAGTGAAAAATGGACTAAGTTATTAATAATCGCTAAATTTGCTGCAACAACCGCCTTGGCGGTGTATCCGTGCTTGAAAATACTCAAGTCAACCGCACTTAAATATTTTGAGGTGAAGTAGATAATAACAATGCCGGCAATTAGCGGCGCAAGTGATATTATTACCGGGCCGATAATTGGGATTTTCGGCCGAGTGTGTTTTACGTGCCCGCCGTCTTTTTCAAAAAGTGCCATCTCTGAAACCTTTGCTCCTGTGAACAAGCAAGCGAAGCCATGAGCCAACTCGTGAATAATCACTCCTGGAGCCAATAATATGCGATACTTGGGGCCAAGAAAACTGTGGGCTAACAAGAAATCTATGATAAAAGACAAAATGATTACCACCAGCAGTAGTGCAATCGCGGTGCGGTAATGCAAAAAAACCTCCGGCGAGAAGGGAAATTTTAGATACTTTAGATAATATAAAAAATGAGACATGGTTCGATTGCTCTATTGCTCGATTGTTTTAATAACAATTAGACAATGAAACAATTGAACAATTATTGCTTGCGAATCTCCGCTTCAATAAATCCATCCAAATCCCCTGCCAAAACCGCATCAGGATTTTTGGATTCATAATCCGTTCGGTGATCCTTGACCAATTTGTACGGATGCAAAACGTAAGAGCGAATTTGACTTCCCCACTCCGGCTCAGCTGAAGCACCACGAATTTCTTCAATTTTTTCTTTATGTTGGTCTTCCAAAAGCTTAGCCAGCCGCGCTCGCATAACGCTCATGGCATTTTGTTTGTTCTGGAGCTGAGATCTTTCATTTTGCGACTGTGTCACAATTCCGGTTGGTATATGCGTAATTCGAACTGCTGAGTCCGTAGTATTCACTGACTGCCCGCCATGACCACCAGCCCGGTAAACATCAATGCGAATATCTGACTCTGGAATAATGAGTTCTGAGTCTTTTTCTATTTTTGGCATCACTTCAACCAGCGAAAATGAAGTTTGGCGCAAATCTTTGGCATTAAATGGCGACAACCGAACCAAGCGGTGAACGCCTGATTCCTTTTTCAATTTTCCGTAGGCAAACGAACCAACCATCTCCAAAGTTGCAGATTTAATGCCGGCAATTCCACCGCGAGATTCAGACAAAATTTTCGCCTCGTAATTGTTGTTTTCCGCCCATTTCAAGTACATTCGCATTAACATTTCCGTCCAGTCCTGAGCGTCATCGCCACCAGCACCGGCATAGAAGTTGATAATCGCCGAATGATCATCGTAGCGGCCGGAGAAATAAGTATATACTTCGAGTTTTTTGATTTCATCTTCAATTGCTTTAACGTCGTCGCCCTCGGCCATTTCCGACAATTCTTCTAGTTCTTTGATTTTATCAACATCAGTTTTCAAATTTTTTAATTCGCGGGTTTTCTCGTTTGCATTCTCTTGATTATTCCAAAAACCATCCGCTTGCATTTCTTCCTCAATTTCAGCGATTCGTTTTTCCTTCTCTTCAATTTTCAGCACTTTACGAAGCTCCTCAAGTTTCTGTCCGATGTCCATAATTGTATCTTATCAAATTTTCTTATCATAATCATTATATTCGTGAAAATTGTATCGATCGATAACTTTTTCACATATTACAAAACATCATCAAAGAGCTCATTTAAGTGATTAGTTATATCAGTTTTACTAGTTTTTAAGTTGGCCACATATTGACTCAATCCCAATTCGCTAACAATGAGCTCAATGTCATCAGCTTTATTAAACGGACACACCCATAAACTTTTTTGTATTGGCCTATACCCAATCCGTCGCAATGATCTGGTCAATGCAAAACGTTGAGTTTTTAAGCTCTCAGGGATGTCAAAGGATAAAAAGCGCCATTCGCCATCTATTTCTTTATTTTCAGATTTTTCCAGCAATTTAATTTTTCCTTTTCTGGTCAATCGGACACTTTTCTGGCCCGACTCTTCTGTTGCTTCGATATGGCCTGAATTGACCAAATCGCGAATACGATTTGAAATTTCAGATCTGGAAAAACCCGAATCATTTAATTGGTTGTAAAACTCTTTGCGATTGAAAAAGGCATGAGTTGTTGCTCCGCCAAGACGAAAAAGTATTTCTAGGGCCGATGTTGTAAAATCAATAATTTTTTCCCGCTGTTTTTTCCTCATGTAAATATTTTATCACTATTCGTGAAAATTGTATCGATCGATAAGTTTTTCACATATTTTTTGACACAACTTGAATGGAAATAAATAAAATATTATGTAATAAAAAAAACCGCCGAACCCTAATGTGTTGGGTGCGGCGGCGGTACAAGTCCTAAGCGATGAAGCGAATCCGGCCAGGTTGACCAGCCCTTCCCATCAGCGGGTGGAAAGTGTCGACGACCTTTCCGCCCCACCACCTCTCGATGGATGACTGAAGGTCTTCCTCTGCATACGAACGAAACCTCCATTCCACGTCTTCGTCATCCCACGACGTGTGGCCGACAAGCTGTCGCTGAACACGGACAGTGATCGATTGGACTGACCACTGCTCGCCGAAACTGTCGCCTTGTTCACCCCACGATAGCAGTCGCATTTCGACGACGATGCCGCCGTCGTAGCGTACCACGATTCGAGTTGTACGTCCTCTCTCCATGCCAGACTCTTTGAGCTGGCTTTCGTGTACCGTCAGCAGGATCGGATCCTGCTCGAAATTCGTCTCCTCCAGAACCTCGGTACAGAACCCCCGGTACGCCCTTAGCGCAATGAACTGCGCCAGGCGTGCACGAAACGGCATGTGAACCCGAAACATCTCTGACTTATGCTGAGACATTTGACTTCCCCCTATTAGTGGGGAAATTACCAGATCGCATATTAGCGATCGGGCGGCATTGTGCAGTTTTTGATAATCCGGTGTGCTTCCGGAACTTCTTGACATCTGCTCAGTTGCCGCAACGAAAGAGCAGATTTAGCTTTTACTGCTGAAACGTAATCGTTCCAGCAACGTGAAATAAGTATATCATATTTGATATACTTTGTCAACCGATGGAACAAACCAATTTCACTTCACGGCAAGACACGAAAAAGGCCTCCGATTCTTGGGGTAATAAAAAAACCGCCGGACCCCAATACGTGGGGCGCGGCGGACGGACAAGTTAGCTCAAGGCAGTGTGGAGCTTCGCCGAGGACGCCATGATCTCATTGAACGCCTGGTCGAGCATCCCCTTCGTGCGGTGAAGCACACGGTGATCGAGGCCCTGGGTGGTCTCAAGCCGCCCGACAAAGCGCTCCAACTGCCGAAGAACCTTCAGGCTGCAGTTGCCGATCTTCTTATAGGACCCTTTGCCGATCTTCTGGCAGAAAACGATGTCATCCATCGTCCGCCAAAGTTCGGGGACAGCCAGATCATTCAGGAAGGTGACGAGGCCCTGCGACGGGTTCTCAGCTGATACCTGAGGATCAAACTGCCAGTGGAAGCCACTGTCAGCGCCACGCCAGTTGGGGTTATCGGCATATGTGAGGCTCTGGCTAAAGACATACGCACCATGGCTCCCGTATCGGTCCTCATGGTGCATTATGAGGATCCTGACCTTCCTCACGCAGCCGTTCTCTTCCCATGAGACTCGTATCAAGTCCCTGCCCCAGTAGATACGGTTAAGCTCGTCCCACGTCATTGGTCTCATTTTCAGTCTCCAATCGCCTAAGATCACGTATGATCATCAGCTATGCAGGATTGAACTGCCAAAGCAGTTATGGCAGCAGTATATATTATTTTTGTTGTTTTGTCAATACGTACGAAAAAAGCCTCCGATTTCTCGAAGGCTTTTTTCTATCTGACAGGACGATTATCCCCCTAAATAATTTTCCCTATAAGCCTCATTTCATTCGGCTTTTAACGCCTTGTGGTGCCCAAGGGCACACTATCACATCTTGTTATAAGTCGATTAGACGAATCTGCGGATAACCAACATTGAACCAGCTGACAGAAGAACTGAGGCGACAGCAGCGATTGGAAGGCTGTCTGCGCCTGTTCGTGGAAGTGGAGCTGAAGCAACAACGATCGGAGCTTTAACTGTGGTCTGTGCTGTATCGGAAATTGTGACGTTGTTATCAATTAGGTTGGCAGTATTGGTCAAAACTGTGTTGGCGGCAATTGTTGCGGCAGAGACTGCTTTAAGCTTAATATAGCCAGTATCTCCGGCAGCAACAGTATCAAACATTACACCGTCAGCAATGATTCCGTCTGGCATTGTATGTTCTTGGCCACCATTAACTGAAAGAATGGTTGTGCCAGGAATATAGGCAACGCCGGCAGGCAGAATATCTGAGAATTTAACTAAGTCGGCTGGGCCGTTACCGGTATTGGAGAAGGAAATCATATACTCTAGTGTATCGCCAGCTGTTGCGGTATTACTATCGACAAAGTTTAATTCGTTAATAGTGAAATCGCGAACAGTTTTGCTGATGTGAAGAATTGGAGCAACTGGAGGAGGTGCTGGGATAGAAATCGTAACCAAAACTGTATCACCATAGATGTTATACAGTTTGTGGTCGAAGTCATATCCGGAAGCTGGATTGTTTGGCAAAGGATCCATAACCTTGACAGTGAATGTTCGCTCAACAGTTTGATCTGGAGCAATGTCTACTGCGTCGTATTGGATTTGCTTAGAATCATTTCCAGTCAATCCCGTGTTAACAACATGTCCACCGTTTGAAGCGGAAACAAAGTTTGATTCCTGTAGAACATCGTTGACACCGTCTTTAATAACATGGTTATTGGAAGCGGCATCGCCGATATTTTTAGTAATCAAAGTATATTCGATTGTGTCGCCCGGCTTAGCATCAAGCGCTTTAACTTCGCCGCTTTGTGCTGAAACTTGGCCAGTTGATAGATTCTTGGCACTTTTGTTTTTGATTAGGTTTGGAGCAGCAGTTACCTGCAACTTTACCTGAGCGGTGTCAGAATCTGAAATCGCACCGGAGGAAACAGTTGCTGTATTTGTAACAGTTTTAACAGCGCTGATACTGGTTGGAGCTTTGGCTTCAAAAGTAATAACATCGGCTTTATCGTCTCCAGCCTGAAGATTACCAGCAGTCCAACCGCCAGCAAAAACTAGCGCAGCATTGGCATCGGTAACATTGTCAAAAGTACTTGAACCGTCGCGGGCAATTTTCATTGATCCCGGGACAAAGGTCAAATCAGCTGGCAACGCGTCTTTAACTTTAAGATTATTAGCTGTAGTGTCACCAGTATTGGTTGCATCAATTTTGAATTCAACCACTTCAGACTTCGCAGCATTTGTTAGCTCAACAAAGTTTGTTTCACCAGCGGTAACATTGCGAACTGTTTTATCAACGTCGAGGGCAACATTGGTAATTGGGGTAGCTTTGAAATCGAAGGTAACATAACCTGCGAAGTCCCAACAACCTTGAATACCACCAATGTTAATACCCGCGTCATCAATTGAATTACCACTCTGGCCATTTGGTAAAGCTGACTCTGAATTCAAAGCTTTATCGTTTTGGGCAGATGTTCCGTTGCCAGGATACCATTTAACCGAACCAGGAACCAACGCAAGGCTTGCGTCTTTGTCCAGGCTTACAGTTAAACCAGACAGTCCAACTACTTGACCGTCAATAATAGTATCAGTGACGGTTGCGGCATTATCAGCAGAAATTGAAGCTGATAGAGTCGCGGTTTTGCTAGTTGTCTGACTTGGAATTGTAACTTTGATCGTAGTATTCTCGGCTGTAGTATTAACCATACCATTGTGATAATAAATCAGGCCCTGGTAGGTGTCATTAGCAGTTCCGGAAATAGGATCTTTCCAAGCTGTGTCAGCGGCAGTTAAGTTTGCCCCACGGAACATTTCATAGTCACCGGAGAGAAAGTTAAATCTCGGTTCGGTGGCTGAAATTTTTGTGAAGGCAAACGCTCCCTGCGAAACGATTGCGGCGATTCCCAAAATACCTAGTATATACTTGGCTTTTGGCTGCATCCGCTTAAGAAATTTTTTGAATCTGTTCATGTGAGTCCCCGTTCAATTATGAGTAATAAATTATCAATGAGTAGCAGGTGCTGTCGGAGCGGTAACGTTGATGACAGTAATTGCTGTATCAGAAATCTGTGCTACACCGGTTGCCCAAGTATAACCAGTATTGGTCGCGTTGAATCCACCAATAGGAGGACAACCAAATACTATGCCTTGTAGAGTGATAACTTTTTGTGCGCCTGGAGCCAAATCACCGATTAAAAGTCCAGCAGTAGTGATTATTTGGTCGCCTACAGCAACACCATCAATTTTGGTTGTGCCTGGAATATAGTTTACATACATCGGCAAGATGTCTTTGACATACACACCGGTGACGGCGATATTACCAGTATTTTTAACTATAATTCTATAAGATGCAGTATCACCAATTTTTGCAGTGTTCTGCTCAACCCAGCTCGTACCGTTTGAAACTGTTTTTGCGATAACTAAACCACGGTTGGCGGTCACTGTAACTTTGGCTTGGTCCATGTCTTTTTCAACACCAGCTTGATAAACTCGAGCTTGATTATTCAAGGCCCAAGTACCAGCAGGGATATTGGAATCGACTTTCGCTCGGTAAGTGATGTAGTCGGCATTTGCCTGACCAGGAAGCATGTTAGGAAGTGCAATTCCTGTTGAAAACAAAGTGTCTGCCTGTTTCAAACCTTCTGGATGATCTTTGGTATATAGATAAGTTGTACCGGTTTCATAGGTCATATGAGTAGGCAAAACGTCTTTAACGGAAACTTGTGCAGCGGTAACATCGCCGTCATTTCGAACGCCAACGTTGTAAACTGCGCTGTCGCCAGGATTGGCAACAATTTCGTCATGCCAAGTGGTTTCACCTGGATGAGCAACTTTTTTATCCAAAACTAGATTTGATTGGCCACCAATATCGGCCAAGAAAGTAACATAGCCTGAATACTGCCAGCAACCCTGAATGTCACCAATGTTGATACCGGAAGCGGAAACAATTCCATCTGGCAAATTTTGACCAGTGCTGGAACCATTTGCAAACCATCGTGAAGTACCTGGAACATAGGAAATTCTACCGTTTGTTGGAAGGTTGATTGTTGCGCCAGCTTGGCCAACAATAGCACCGTCAACAACAGTGTCTTGAATATAAGCTGTTTCTGAAGACCAAAGGTAACTTGTAGCTTTTAGCTGTGTTCCTTGATCTACAGGCAAATCAACACAAAGAGTCGTATTGTGGGCGGTAGTGTTTAACATACCGTTGTGGTAATAGAAAAGAAAGGCAACTCTGTCACCAATATTGGCGCTGATTGGGTCGCCCCAAGTAGAATCGGTAACTTTGCCGACTCGTAACATTTCTGAGTCACCAGTCAAGAAGTTGAATCTTGGTGTGCCAGTAGCATTAGCAGACTGCTTTGCTTGCAAACCAAAAACTCCTGCAACAAGTGTTGCGGCTACGGCTACAGTTGCAACCATTTTCTTTCTGTTTGTAACGAAACCTTTGATACTTCCCCCAACCTTTGCAAACATTTCCCCTATTTTCATTTTTGTCCTTTTCTCCCAGCAGCTTTTTAATAAAACTTACTTAATTAATAACTTAAATTGAAACTTGTATTAACATTAATATATACCATGTTAATTTTTGTTTGTCAATAGCATTTTTGTTTTCTTTTTTTATTCCAAATCTGCAACGGTTTGTAGACTTGGATAAATCTGGGAGAGCCTCGGTAAAGAGGCGCTCCCAGCAGAACTCTGTGCCGCTTTGGGCGGCTACAGTTACAGCGTTGTCGGATCCACCGGGTCCGCTTGATGCTCACCATCTGGGGTGGGCATATGCGGAGGCGTAGGTGGTTCGCCCGGGTCGGGTGTGATAATCCCGTGGTCCGGCGGTGCCGGCGGGGGTGGCCCAACGC
>Ga0194044_10000999_pt1 | contig 14324 bp, 13 predicted proteins | sample JunL4417m_MetaG_FD_155460 | JGI IMG/M metagenome (GOLD analysis project Ga0194044, IMG submission 155460) | Anoxic zone freshwater microbial communities from boreal shield lake in IISD Experimental Lakes Area, Ontario, Canada - Jun2016-L442-17m | ecosystem: Environmental > Aquatic > Freshwater...
CCGCGTAATGTACCCAAGTCCACATGATCAGCACCATCGGCGCCAGACTGTTTATTATAATTAAAAGAAGGCGCTGCCATGTTCAGCACAGATGTAAGATCCATTTTTGCTGTTGGCAAACCTGCCTGATTAATTTTTATTACATCAACCGGTATCGCTGTTTCCAGTTTAGCCCTTGCTGCGCCCCTGGTTCCAACTACTACCACATCCCCGATCTCAATAGTAGCGGGTTCTAAAGAAATGGTAATTGCTGTTTTATCACCCAGCCGTACCTGTTGATCCTTATAACCAATACTGCTGATCAACAGCACATCATTGGCTGTAGCCTGAATGCTGTTGCTGCCATCAGCTCCGGTAATTACGCCCTTGTTAGTTAATTTAAGTTTTACACTTACATTGGACACCGGCGCCCCTGATTTAGAATCAAGTACTTTAACCGTATAGGTTTTCTGCGCAAAAAGTAAACCTGAAAAAAGGACCAGGCTTAATAAGAGGAAAAATTTTCTCATGATGTTGGTTTTTGATAATCAAATATGGTGATAATGAAGCAAATAACGCACCGATTCTTCCAAGATAACAATTGACTCACAAAATTGCCGAGTTTTTTATTCATATACTGTTGATAAACACCATCCCGTGTACAATTTATCCAGCTTATACACGGGATGATAAAAAATTATCTGGCGCCCGGAGGGCAGTTCCTTTTTAAGTAAGCCGTATACAAGGCCGATAAATGCTGCCGGGTTCCTGCACCTTCCGAAATATTATGGGTTCGGTTGGGATAGGCCATGAACTGAAACTGTTTATTATATTTGATCAGTTCATTCAACAATACTTCGGCATTATCATAATGTACATTGTCGTCGCCTGTTCCATGGATATACAATAAATTCCCTTGCAGATTTTTTGCGTAAGTAATGGGCGAGCCTTTAACGAAATCAGCTTTATTCTCTTGTGGCAAACCCATATATCTTTCCTGATAAATATTGTCGTAGAACAATTGATTGCCCACAGCGGCGATAGCAATTCCGGTTTTAAAGATCTGAGGATATTGAAACATCAGGTTCAACGTTGATGAACCTCCACCACTCCATCCCCAAACAGCCACCCGGCTGCTATCGAAATAAGGCCTGCTCTCCATCAGCTTCTTAAAACCCATGGCCATATCACGGATATTCACGATCCCGATCTTGCGATAGATGGATTTTCTCCAGGCGGCTCCCTTTAACACTGGTGTACCACGGTTATCGATGGCTACCTGAATATATCCATCCTGGCGCATGTCGCCATTGTATAAATAATTATTATGCCCGCCATAGCTATTGGTTACGGTTGCTCCTGCGGGCTCGCCATAAACATACATCACTACCGGATATTTTTTTGAAGGATCAAAATTCCTGGGCAGGTTGATCCATGCATCCAATGAAATGCTATCCTCGGTTAACAATTTTACATATTCCACACGCACATCATCGTCGATCTTGATATTGGCTGAAATGGCTTTTGCAGCATCAAGGGGTTTGTTATTGGGTAAACTGATCCACTCTGTTACAGGTGGAGTATTGTAATTAGAAAAACTATGTGTGGCAAATTTTCCTGTGGGTGAAATACTATAATCATGATTTCCCTTCAGGGATTCATCCGACAATAATTCCAAGGATCCATCTGTTTGATTCTTCCCCGCTTTTGATTTTAATCCCGATGATTTCTTAGCTTCTATCCTTACACGATACAAATACAAATTAGTTGGATCATTGGGCGATGCCGTGAAGTAAATATAATTATTGGCTTCGTCAATGGCCTTGATCACATCAATATCATAATTTCCATTGGTCAGCAAGGTTTCGGTCTTCCCATCACGACTGATCTTATAAATATGTCGCCACCCGTCTTTCTCACTTATCCAAAGAAGATCCTTTCCATTATTGATCCAGTCGAAACCACCCGGCTCGCCAAAAATATCGGCCGAATTCAGATCAACCCAGGCTTTATCACGATCGGTCCAGAATGTATTTGAACTGCCATCCGTAGCATTGCAATAAATAAGTTTGCTTTCCTGTTGCTTGCGATCGAGTTGCTGAACAACCAGTTCGTTGGGTCCCGACCAGGCCATCCTTGGCAAATAATGTTGTTGAGGATCACCTTCAATCTTCATCCACTTCAGAGAAGCATCAGCTAGATTAATTACACCTATGCGTACGGGTGAGGGCGATTCACCCACTTTTGGATATTCAACAGGTATCACCCTGGAATAATTGCTGTCGGTAGTATTGAGCATATAATAATCACGGATCTGTGTAGCATCTACCTGCCAGAAAGCAATTTTACTGCCGTCCGGACTCCACCTGAATCCATCGCGGCATCCGAATTCCTCTTCATAAACCCAGTCGAACGTACCATTGATGAATTTCCTTGTACCATCTTTCGTCAATTGCTGAATAGCATGATTATCCAGGTCTTCCACAAAAAGATTATGCTCACTTACATAAGCCGCTTTCTTTCCGTTAGGAGAAAGTTTAGCGAACATGAGTGATTGCGCAGGCAGGCTGCTACCAAGTTTTGAAAGCTTACCAGACAGCAGGTCAAGCAACCAATAATCACCCCTCGTGTTCAAACGCCAAACCTTGGCCGTATTGGTAAACAACAAGAGTTTTGAAAAATCGCTGCTGAAACTGTACGATTGCATCGAGAGGGCCTTGTAACTTCCTTCCGGTATCAATTGTTCTTTCTTTACCAAAACCGTGGAAACATTTGTCATTGGGTCCAACTTCACAATACCGCCTTCCTGCTGTTTGGTATAAGCCGTTCCATCCGATAACCAGCTTATTCCTCTTTGTGCTACGGCAAATTGAAAGAAGCCAACAAGCATCAAGATCAGTGTGATCAACCTTATTTTCATATTAAATTTTATTTAGGTGGTTAAAAGTACATAAATACCATATCCCACAATCACCGTTGATATAAAAGCATTTATTTTTGCAGCATGGAGAAGGAAAAGCTAAGACTCGATAAATACCTTTGGGCCATCCGGTTATTCAAAACAAGGAGCCAGGCGGCTGATGCCTGCGACAAAGGCAAGGTGAAGATTGGGGGCGATCATGCTAAAGGATCCAGAAATGTGAACACAGGTGATGAATATGAAGTGAAAACGGAAGCGAAACGATGGGTAATAAAAGTGACCGGACTGTTGAACCACCGTGTACAATACAGCGAAGCCATCGGTTATTACTCCGATATCACCCCGGCAGAAGAACTGGACCGCATCAAATTTCAGGCAGCGGTGTTCAATACCGGAAAACGATTGAGCAAACAAGGCAGGCCCACCAAAAAGGATAAACGGGATCTGGATGCTTTTATGGACTAACTATAATACTTTTATAAAAATTTGATCTCATGAAACAGTTGATCGGGTTAAGTATCTTTTTGTTTTCTGCTTGCTGCGCCATGGCACAAACGACTGTTCCTGCGCCGCCGCCTGTCAATATTTCGAGAGACTCTGTGGGTGCTTTTGATAAGGTTGAAATAGAAGCCCAGTTTACCGGTGGCGATCTTGCCTGGAAATCTTTTCTGATGAAACATTTGAATATGGATGAGATCACCGACAAAGTAAAATTTCCAAAAAAACAAAAAGTATTCAAACAAACAGCCATCGTGAAATTTGTGGTGTGTACCGATGGTAGCTTATGCAATATCGTTACTGAAAATAATGTACACCCCCTGATCAAGGCTGAAGCAGAAAGGGTGATAAAAAATTCGCCCAACTGGGTGCCGGCCATACAAGACGGGAAAGTAGTAAAGGCTTACCGCAGACAACCCATCACATTTTTAATTGAAAGAGAATAACATGAAGATCGATATCTTATCTGTGGTTCCCGGCCTGCTCGATAGCCCCTTTGCCCATTCCATCATGAAAAAAGCAAGGGAAAAAGGTTTGCTGGAAGTGAATGTGATCAATCTGCGCGACTATACCACGTATGCAAGGGCTCAGGTAGATGATTATGCTTTCGGCGGAGGTGCCGGCATGGTAATGATGATCGAACCCCTGGTGAATGCCATTGAATCGCTTCAGAAAAATACCCACTATGATGAAGTTATTTTTTTAACGCCGGATGGAGAACCATTCAATCAATCGATGGCCAACCAGCTTTCATTAAAAAATAATTTATTGATGATCTGTGGACATTATAAAGGCATTGATCAGCGGTTTCGTGATCATTTTGTTACGCGCGAAATATCTATTGGCGATTATGTGCTTAGTGGAGGTGAGTTAGGCGCGGCAGTATTAGTGGATGCCATTGGCCGACTGATCCCCGGGGTACTCAATGACGAAACCTCGGCCCTCACTGATTCTTTTCAGGATGGCTTACTCGCTCCTCCGGTGTATACCAGACCTGAGGCATTCAGGGGTTGGACCGTTCCCGAAGTTTTGCTGAGCGGGAACCATAAATTAATAGAAAACTGGCGCCATGAGCAGTCACTAAAAAGAACGGCAGAAAAAAGGCCCGACCTGCTCAACGATGATATGCTGTAATCAGTATTAATTTTTCTTAGCCCATACCATTTCTGCAAAACCAAGTATATCCCAGAAGATATTGCCCTGCAATTTTTTCCCCTTGATCCAGGAAGCCATTATGCGGAAAGGCATGGCCATGATGAACCAGGGATTTCTTCGAATGCCCGACTTACGAACTGAAAACCCATTTGCCGTAAACAAAGCCGTTAACTCTGCTACCGAATATACCCTTACATGAGTAGGGTCATCATGAAAATTTAAAGTGCCGTACATGGAAGGAAGCGTAGTGCTTTTTTTGCCGGGATATTCTACATAAATATATCCGCCCGATTTTAATTTAGGCATCAATCCCAGTATCACCTGATCCCCATTGTGCAAATGTTCGATCACATGCACCATATTGATAGCATCAAAATAATTATCAGGGATCGCTGAAAAATCCAGCCGGGTAAGATCCATTTCGTAAAAGGCCTTCATCAGGTTAAAATCAGCTTCACTGTTATTGTACGAGCGCTCCATATCCACGCCATGGTATTCACAATCCGGAAAAACACTATTGGTTTTTGTAGCCGAATGATTGCCTGCACCAATATCCAGTAAGCGGAAGGGTCGATTACCAAATGCTTTATGCAGGTAAATGAATTTATTGATGAAAGAAGATCCGTATGCTTTTATATTCATGATCAAATTTACGTCAGTCTTTTTTTATTCCGATCACCGGCAATGCCAGATCTCTTGCCAGTTGATTGAATTGTACCAGGTCGGCATTCATGATTTGGTTCAATTTCTCCAGTTGTACTTTAGCCTGGGCCGATAATTCAGCAAAAGCTTCCACTACCTGCCGCGCTGGAGCTGTATTGCCACTGGCTGCAAAATCATACAAGCCCGAGATCTTATCATCCAGCCGGATCGGGTAATTCAAAACATCTTGTCCGCTCTTGGCCTTGGTTTGATGCAAGGCCTCTTCTATGGCAGTCATTTGCTTATTAATGCTATCGGCTCTTTGTTTGATCACCGGCGGACAAGCTTTGCCCTGTTTGTCTACAAAATCATTCAACTGATTCCTGATATCACGGATTTGCTTAATCGCTTTTTGGATATCCGCAAACTGATCCCGCACTTTGATCAGAAAATCAAATTGGGCCTCATAATCCTGTTGCGAAATGCGATAAACCGGGTTGGCCTTGATGACAAAGCTTCCTGTTACAGAATCCTTATCCGCTTTTATTTTGTAATAGTATTGTCCGGGTGCAGCCTTCGGCCCTGGCACGGTACCATGCCAAAGGATCTGTCCATCAATTTTTTCAGCCGGAGCATAATACATATTCCAGGAGAACTGGTTCATGCCTTGCAGCACTTCTATCTTATTCTCTTTTTCTTTGGCAGTGGTTGAAAAAGTTTTGATGGTCTTCTGCTGGCGGTCGAGCAATTCAATGCTCAGCTTGGATGAATCTGAGAATTGTTTTACAAAATAATTAATGACCACACCTGCCGGTGGATTAATACCTGCATTCTTTGCCTGCAGATTCTGATATCCGTCGTAGCGATAAACATCATTTACCGGATACGCATAAATATTCTTCTCTACAATGGCGGGATCATGCTGTTGCAGCACACCCAGATCGTCGATGGCCCAGAATGCCCTGCCCTGTGTAGCCACGATCAGGTCATTTTCTTTGATGGTAAGGTCGGTGATCGGTACAATGGGTAAGTTCAACTGAAATGGTTTCCAATGTGCCCCATCATCATAACTGATATACATACCATATTCAGTGCCGCAATACAAGAGGCCGGGCCTTTTCTTATCGGCCCGTAAACATCGCGCGAAATGCGTAGCTGCAATGCCATTGGTTATCTTCGTCCATGTGTTACCGTAATCTTCGGTTTTATAGATATAGGCATTGAAATCATCCTGCTTATACTTGGTACCCACAAAATAGGCTTTGCCTTTTTGGAAGGGATCGGTTTCCACACAGTTCCACATCATCCATTTTCCGGCATCAGGAGGGGTCACATTTGTCCAGTGCGCGCCACCGTCCTTACTCATGTGGATCAGTCCATCGTCACTGCCCGTCCACAACAGATCTTTTTCCAGCGCAGATTCAGCGGCCGTAAAAATGGTGCAATACACTTCTACACCGGTATTGTCTTTGGTGATGGGCCCGCCACTCGACCGCTGTCTTAATTTATCATTCGTAGTAAGATCGCCACCCAGTGCGGTCCATGAAGCACCTTCGTTTTCTGTAGCAAACAATACGTTTCCTGCTGCATATAATTTTTTAGGATTGTTGGGCGAAAAGAAGATCGGAAAATTCCATTGGAACCGATATTTAGAAACATCGGCACCCGCACCAATTGGATCATCGGGCCAAACGCTCACGGCTCTGTTCTCGCCGGTCTTATGATCATACCTCGATAAATAGCCACTGTAATTTCCGCCATACACGATATCCGGATTTAATGGATCGGCTACCACATAGCCACTTTCGGCTCCTGCTGTAGGCTGCCAGTCGTCCTGAGAAATTTCTCCGCCCTCTGTTCTGGATAAGATCCTGATCGTTGAATTATCCTGCTGTGCGCCCAGTATCCTGTATGGATAATGATTGTCGGTACTCACCCTATAAAATTGTGCCGTGGGCTGGTTATAATGACTGCTCCAATTATTTCCGCCATCTACACTGATCTGTGCGCCGCCATCGTCACCAACGATCATCCTGTTACCGTCTTCCGGATCGATCCACAGATCATGATGATCGCCATGTGGCGTATTGATATTCCTGAAAGTTTTTCCTCCGTCAATGCTTTTCAAAAAATTCACATTCAACACATAGACCAGATCAGCATTTTTAGGATCCACAAAAACTTTTGAATAATACCATGCCCGTTGCCTGATATTATTATCGCTGCTTTGCAATGTCCAGCTTTCGCCTGCATCATTGCTCACAAATAAACCGCCGGCCGGATTTTCAACCAGGGCATAGATGCGGTCGGTATTGGATGGACAAACTGTTACGCCAACAATTCCCCATAATCCTTTGGGTAAACCTCTTGCTGTTGTAATGTTTTTCCAGTGCTCTCCACCATCTACCGATTTCCAGATGCCACCGCCATCACCACCACTTTCCAAACTATACGGCGTACGCTGAATGCGCCAGCTGCCTGCATACAGAACAGCAGGATTGCCCGGTTCCATCACCAGGTCGCTGCATCCGGTTTGGTTGTTGATGAACAGCACATTCTTCCAGGTCTTGCCGCCATCGGTAGTTTTAAAAACACCCCGTTCCTCATTTGGCCCGAACAAATGCCCGATGGCTGCTACCCAAACGATATCCGGATTCTTAGGATGAACCACAATGCGGATGATATGGCGGGTATCTTTCAATCCCAGGTTGCGCCAGGTTCTTCCGGCGTCATCGCTGCGCCAGATGCCAAAACCCTCACTAACGTTACCGCGTAAGGTATTTTCACCTTCACCCACATACAAGATAGAAGGGTCGCTTGGTGCTACCGTAACTGCACCAATACTTCCGCCAAAATATTTATCACTGATGTTGTTCCAGTTGCTGCCTCCGTCAATTGTTTTCCAAACTCCACCGCCGGTAGAACCGAAATAAAAACAATTCTTTTGCCGGTAATCGCCGGTTACCGCCCCGCTCCTGCCTCCCCGGAATGGCCCAACCAGCCTGTATTTCAACTTACTCCACAATATGCTATCGGCAGATTTGTTTACCGGCACGGCATTTTTCTGCGACAAAACCATTGCTGAAATAAACAGCAAAACGATCAACGTGAATGATTTTTTCATACTTGATTAATTCAATGTTGGAAGATATGTATACAGAATCCTATACGCAAATAAAAAGCTGCTCCCGGCATTACAGGAACAGCTTTAAAAAGATTATGCCTGTATTAATTGGCTTTAAAAATACTGTCTTCTACCTTAATATTGGTTTCAATTTTATCGAAGTTAAGATCGCCACGGGCACTGGTGGTTGAATAGGGAAACCAGTATCCATCTGCATTCTGCTTGTAATTGCTGAATGAGGTAGCCGCATCAATGGATTCTCCGTTCACCGTGATCTTGGTACTTGATTTATCAACGAACCAGGTTTTGCTATTGATATAGAAATCGGTTTGATTACCATTTTTGTAAGTAACCTTTAATTTGAAACAATCATTGCCCTCGATTTTTTCAGTTCCGGCTAATTCAATGCTATGTCCTTTTTCCTTATAATTTAAGAAAGGCCCCTGCAGGTCAAGCGTATTCTGCCCAACTTTAAACTGATCGGCTGCCATTTCCTCTGGAGCGGATTGTCCCTGAATGGGCATAAAAACCCAACCTTTTTCCGGAGTGATCAGCTGGTAATTCTCTGTACCCATAACGGATATATCTACCCTTAAGCCTACCATATGCTTGCGGGTATTGATCACACTTACATCAGTACCCTGTACATTTAAATTCCCATCCATTTTTACCGTAGTAAGTGCTAACAATTTTTCTTTTCCACCCATTGCAGTGATATGATTGTTAAGGATCTCATCCAGTGTTTGGGCTTGTACATTATTGCCGAGCATCAAGGCTGCGATCAATAAGATTCCTGATGTAAACTTTTTCATTTTTTTGTATTGATTATGATAAAATAAATAGGCTGCTTTATTCTGCTTTATACAATTTGGCATCCACCGGTTTGTTCAGCTCAATCTTCTCAAAGTTCATTGTACCATTGCCAAAACCGCCGCCACTGCTCTTTACTTCTGATGTGAAAGGAAACATGATTCCGTCAACTTCATGATAATCTCGGTACAAAGTGATCATTTCTACGTCGCCTCCCCTGCCTCCACCTTTTTGTGATGATTGATCAATGAGATATGTTTTACTATTGATCCAATAATAAATATCCTTTCCTGAAGAAGTCGTTAATTTGATCTTATAACAATCATTTCCCTCAACTGATTCCTTACCCTGTAGTTCTGCTTTATGACCCTTGGCCATAAAATTGAATAAAGGTCCAACACAATCCATCTGGTATAATGACCCTTTTAAGGCTTCTTCCGTCATCGCCTCAAAAGCACCGCCATTCCTTGGGTTTGAACGCCAGCCTTTTTCCGGCGTGATCACCATCACCATACTCCCCATTCCAAAATTGAGCTCACTCCTGAAAAGTTTATCCTGCACTTTTGTTGTTTTACTGGTCACCTCATTGCCATTCATCACGGAAACACCTTCCAGATAAAGACTGGAAAGGGCCAGCAGCTTGTCTTTTCCGCCAAGTGCTTTTGCATATTTGTCGAGCACCTCCTCAATGGTTTGTGCTTGCGCAAACTGTACCATCACCAGGGCCACCACAAAAATTCCAAATATGATTAAATTGCGCATGGATCAATTTTTTAGATCGGAAAGATAGAGCAAAATTAAAGTCTATTTCTTTTTTGCTCTTCCATTTATCCAGTAACTTAAACCGTTCATATTATAAAAATATACATCAAATCCCAATAAAATGAAATCCTTTACCATAACCGGCAATATTGTTGACATTTTCAATAAAAATATTTTCTATGGGTCAATAGCAGTGGCCGATAAAAAGATCCTGTCTGTCAATCCGCTTCCAGCCCCACCGCCGGGCACCGGAAATATAAAATATATCCTCCCGGGTTTCGTCGACAGCCATGTGCATATTGAAAGCTCTATGCTGGTACCTTCCGAATTTGCGCGACTGGCGGTCGTTCATGGCACTGTGGCCACCATCAGCGATCCGCATGAAATTGCCAATGTATGTGGTATGGAAGGCGTTTCGTTCATGATCGAAAATGGGAATACCGTGCCTTTTAAATTCCATTTTGGTGCACCCAGTTGTGTACCAGCAACCGTTTTTGAAACCGCAGGAGCAGCCTTAACCGCTGCTGAAGTGGATACCCTTTTACAACATGAGGAGATCTATTACCTGAGCGAAATGATGAATTTTCCGGGTGTGCTCCATGCGGATGAAGAGGTAATGAAAAAAATTGCCTCTGCCCGCAAATATGGGAAACCGGTGGATGGACATGCACCAGGACTCATGGGAGCAGTGGCCAAAAAATACATTGAAGCAGGGCTCCCCGATGGAGAGATCGGCATCTCCACCGACCATGAATGTTTCACTGCAGCCGAAGCAATGGATAAACTACAATATGGAATGAAGATATTGATCAGGGAAGGCAGTGCCGCAAAAAATTTTGAAGCACTGGCGGATCTGTTGCATGAACATTACAACCACATGATGTTTTGCAGTGATGATAAGCATCCTGATAGCCTGGAAGCAGGACATATCAATCAACTCTGTGCCAGAGCTATTGCTAAAGGCATCGACCTGTTCAAAGTATTACAAGCCGCCTGCATCAACCCCGTGCTCCACTATAAAATGAACGTGGGTTTGTTAAGGACCGGCGACTGGGCCGATTTTATTGTGGCCGATAACCTGACAGATTTTACTGTTGCCCAAACCTATATTAATGGCGAACTGGTGGCCGATACTGGAAAATCACTGATTGATAGTCCGCAGGCCTTACCCATCAATAATTTCAATTGTAGTAAAAAATCATTGTCCGACTTTACAGTGCCCTACCGCGGTGAAAAAGAGATACCCGTAATAGAAGCACTTGATGGACAGTTGATCACGAATAAACTCCTGTTTGCTCCTGCAATTGATGGAGATAAAATAGTATCGGATATTTCACGCGATATTTTAAAGATGGTGGTGGTGAACCGGTATACTGAGGCCCCGGTGGCCAAGGCGTTTATCAAAAATTTCGGGCTGAAGAAAGGTGCACTCGCCTCTTCCGTGGCACATGACTCTCACAATATTGTGGCCGTAGGCGTGGATGATGAAAGTTTGATGAAGGCAGTGAACCTGGTGATACAATCACGGGGAGGGGTAAGCGCAGTTACAAGCGATAAGCAAATGACATTGGCGTTGCCGGTGGCCGGACTGATGAGTCATGAGAACGGTTACCAAGTGGCTGCAGCTTATACAGCCATTGATAAAATGGTAAAGGAAGATATGGGATCTTCGCTGGTAGCGCCTTTCATGACCTTGTCATTTATGGCCCTGCTGGTGATTCCGCATGTAAAACTGAGCGACCTCGGATTATTTGATGGCGATCGATTTGAATTTATTGATCGGGTTACGACAATTAAATGATAGCCGGTTATTCAGATTTTGCAGCCAGCACTTTTAAGGATACACTATCCGTACCCTTGGGCGCAAAATACTTGGTCTTGAAATTTTTGCTGTCGCCGGGCGCCAGCGTTTCATACACCGTTTCCTGATCTTTTTCCAGTAAGGTACCGGTCTTGCTATAAAAAGAAATTTCAATATTCACATCCTTGAAACTGCTTACCGATGCTTTATTGGTAAGCGTCCCCTTTACTACCGTTTGCCCGATCAGATTATGCTTATCGTGTCCTTCGATCGAAATAAATCGCTGAGGATTATGTTTTTCACTATCGCCCAGGCTTTCCTTGGTCTGCTCATATTTATCTTTCCCCTTTTCGGCCTTTTTATCACTGCTGTTGCAAGAAGTAAAACCAACCGCCACCAGGGCAAGAATCAATGCTATACTTTTCATATCTATTTATTTGAGTACAATAAAACTACATTTTTGTGAAAGAGAATGTTAAAATATTGTCCGAAATGGGAATAATTTATTTTAGTTTTACAACCACAAGCAATCCTCACCAATAACATCAAGAAAAATGGTCATCAATATCAGCGAACAGTATTCTTTGGTAAGCAACTGGGTAAGTGAATTAAGGGATGTTGACGTACAAACTGATCGCATGCGGTTCCGTAATAACCTCGAAAGAATAGCTGAAGTGATCGGGTATGAGATCAGCAAACAACTGCCCTGGGAAGAAAAAGAGATCACTACACCCATGGGTACACATATGAGTAAGGTACCCTCCGAACAACCTGTACTGGCCACCATCCTGAGGGCGGGGTTGGCGATGCACAACGGGTTATTGCATTATTTCGATAAAGCAGATAATGCATTTATCAGTGCCTACCGCAAACACAATCCCGACGGGTCATTTGATATCAGACTAGAATATATGAGTTGCCCCGATATTGAGAATAGGATCGTGATCCTCAGCGATCCCATGCTTGCCACAGGCTCATCACTGGTTAAAGCCATACAATTTTTAAAAGAAGAAGGCCATATTAAAGAATTGCATATTGTGTGTGCAATTGCCTGCACCGTGGGCATTGAATACATACTTAGGGCAGAGCCCAAGGCCACCATCTGGTGTGCCGATATTGATGATGAAATTACCGCCAAAGGCTATATCGTACCGGGATTGGGCGATGCGGGCGACCTCGCATACGGAGCGAAATTACAGGGGTAGGCATTTTACCTTAACAGAACCAAGCTTTCACGCCACTATTTGGTTCCATGGATTTTCCGTGCAGCATTTTAGTGCAAATCCTTATCTTTATCGTTCTGAACAGTTATAGTTAAATGAAAATGAGAAAATCAATATTACTGGGATTTGCCCTTTTGCTATCGGTGCTGGCGCATGCACAGGATCCGCATTTTTCACAATTCTTTGCATCACCACTCACCTTAAACCCTGCCTTCACAGGCAAGTTTGAAGGATTATGGCGCCTGGCTGCAAATCACCGCGATCAATGGCCTTCCATTCCAAAAGCTTATGTTACTTCAAGTGCCTCATTAGATTTTCCCATTTTAAAAAGCAGGGTTCCACAAAATGATGTGTTCGGTGTGGGTTTCTCAGGACTGGTGGATGCGAGTGCCAATAGCATACTAAAACTGAATTATGGATCAGTTTCTATGTCGTACCATAAATCACTTGACGAAAACGGATATAATACGATCGGTGCTGGCTTTCAGGGCACTTATTCAAGTTTAAGTCTGGATGTTACTAAACTTACTTTTGAAGACCAACTTACACAAAATGGTTTTACCGGAACCACTTCTGATATCCTCACCAATGGCAACAATCAATCTTATTTTGATGTAAATGCTGGCATACTCTATTCAGGATCTACCAATGGAAGGAATAATTTTTATATCGGATCTTCCATGTACCATATCAACAGGCCGAAAGTAAGTTTCAAAGATAAAAACTGGTTTTTAGCCGGAAGGGTAACCATACATGCCGGCGGTTCATTCTCTATTTCTGAAAACCTGATGTTGCATACTTCGGTAATCCATCAGATCCAGAATAAAGCCAGTGAAACTACTGTGGGTGCTGCCATTGCAGCCAATCTGAATCAAAACCCAGACAATCCCAGCAGTGTTTATCTTGGTGGATGGATGCGTTTTAATGATGCGGTTATTCCTTATGTAGGACTAGAATTTGGCGGACTTCGGATAGGTGCCAGTTATGACCTCAATATTTCCAATTTAAAAGCGGCTACTGCCTCTCGTGGAGGTTCGGAAATTTCCATTATTTATATCAAAAAACCTACTGAAGTTAAAGGCATACCCTGCCCTAAATTTTAAGGATTAACCATAAAAAAAATATTAAAGGCTTTCCACTTGGAAAGCCTTTTTTTATGGCTGCGATAGCCCAACGTCTATTGCTTTGAAAACCAATTGAAAAAAAGGAACCGAACTGGAGAAATTTGTCTTTTCCCCCTTATGCCACAAACATGATAAAAAATACCTCCTACAAAGGATTTGGGCATGTTTATTACCAAAAAAAAGCAATACATTAGCAAAAAATTTTAAAGTATGAAAAAAGCTTTACTCCTCACATTATTGCTTGCTTTGATCACTGTTGCAGGTTTCTCACAAACAGACCGTTTCT
>Ga0194044_10001003_pt1 | contig 14298 bp, 9 predicted proteins | sample JunL4417m_MetaG_FD_155460 | JGI IMG/M metagenome (GOLD analysis project Ga0194044, IMG submission 155460) | Anoxic zone freshwater microbial communities from boreal shield lake in IISD Experimental Lakes Area, Ontario, Canada - Jun2016-L442-17m | ecosystem: Environmental > Aquatic > Freshwater >...
ATTGCAGGTTTTGAACTATACCTTGCAGAGATGGTGCAGACAGTCCTGAGTTATCATGATACGTCCGGAGATGAGCCGGAAAGGGTGTATCATGCATTTGTGCTGGGACTATTGGTCAATCTTGGTTCTCAATATCAGGTACGTTCAAATCGGGAATCCGGTTATGGACGCTATGACATGATGCTGACTCCAAAGGATTCCCGGCAGACCGGATTTGTCTTTGAATTCAAAAAAGTCAATTTAAAGTACGATAAGACGCCCAAAACCGCCATGAAAAGCGCACTAAAACAAATTCAGGACAGGCACTACGCTTTGGAATTAAGACAGGCAGGAGTCCAGAAAATTCTTGGCATCGGCGTGGTTGTTCATAAAAAAAAGGTGTGGGTTGAATCAGTGACGTTATGAAATAAAATTGTATGATAGTGTGTTAAAATACGAAAATTCTTTCTCATGCAAAGGTGCAAAGAATATTTTTTCGTATCTTTCGTGGTTTAAAAGTATTTTCACGGTAAACCAAATAAGGACAACTTAAAATCATGCGTTACCTTCAGGGGCATTACAGAGCAAAAGCTGACTGAGAAAATGTTGTTGGAACGCACAAAATCAGCTATGAAAGCCAATTTGGTTCTTCAAACAATCATTGATTGTTTATGCAGCAATCTTTGGAAGAGATACTTTGCCCGGATTCAATGTCTTGCCGCCGGCATGAACGATTACGTATCTAAACCGGTGTCGCCGCAGGAACTGGTGGACCGGCTGAGGAAATGGCTGCCGAAAAATAAGGATGAAGGTGAAAGTATTCAGAATGAACAGAACACGGAACGAAGACCTGGCAAAAATGATTCAGGATCATTTTCTGGCGGATATCCCGCAACGGATTCAGACATTGAAACTCGATTATCAAGTTTTTTGCGTCGAAAAAACATAAGTACTTGATTTAATAAGATATATAAAATATTCTTGCTTTTTAATAAACTCAATAATATCAGCATGTTACTTAAAAACTTGATCATCGAGTGAAAGCATTTCTTGAATCAGGCGATGTTTATGGCGTTGAGTTTCAGGCCCATACCATCAAGGGTGCATCCGCCAATGTCGGCGGAGAACGGTTGTGTGCTGTGGTGTTCGAGATGGAGAAAGCAGCCACGGCTCAGGATTTGACTGTTGTCGGTGCATTCGTGACTGAACTGGAAAGGCAGTTTGACCGGTTGATGGAAGCGATGCAAATCGATGATATTCATAACCACCACCGCATGAGCAGGTGAATAATAATGGATAAAAAAGATAGTAATGGATATCTCAAAGGAAAACCTCCGATTGGAGTATCTGATTTCAAAAAATTGAGAAAAGAAGAGCGTTACTATGTGGATAAAAGTCTGCTGATTCAAAAAGTCTGGGAATCCGGAGCGGATGTATTGTTATTGCCAAGACCCAGACGTTTCGGCAAGACCCTCAATTTATCAATGCTGCGTTACTTCTTTGAAAAAACAGAGGATTCTAATGCAGATCTCTTTGACTTGCTCTTGATCTCAGGACAACCTGAAATCATGGCGCATCAGGGGCGATATCCTTTGATTTATCTTACATTCAAAGATGTTAAAGAAAGCACCTGGGAAGATTGTCTGGAAAAACTCAAACTTCTGATTTCCATGGAGCTACGGCGGCACACGCATCTGTTCCATACGAGTCTGTATGATGAGGAAGTCAGACAACATGCATTGCTGCTGAATCAGGAAGCGGGAAAAAGTCTTTGTGAACAAGCCCTGTTTCTTTCCATGCAATGGATTAATCGTGCGACAGGACAGAAAATCATTGTTCTGATTGATGAATACGACACCCCGATTCATGCAGGACACCATTACGGGTACTACGAAGAGGTGATTTTATTCATGCGGAATCTCTTAAGCGGTGCCTTCAAAGACAATTCCTGTCTTAAAAAAGGGGTAATCACCGGAGTTCTGAGAATCTCAAAGGAGTCGATTTTTACAGGCTTGAACAATATCTCGGTCAGTTCCATCATCCGTCCGGAATTCAGTAGCTATTTCGGTTTTACTGAACCAGAAGTAGAAAATATGCTGAATGAATTTTCCGTCGAGCATCCTGATGAAGTGAAAAACTGGTATAATGGTTATGTATTTGGCAATCAGGTGATTTACAATCCGTGGTCTATTCTGAATTTTTTAAATAGTGAAGACCGTCAGTTACAGCCATTCTGGATCGATTCCAGCAGCAATGATATTGTGCGTGATTTAATCTTGAATGGTCCGATCTCTTTGCGTGAAAGTGTGGAAACTTTATTGCGCGGTGAGTCTATATGCTCAGCTCTGCCTGAAAATATCGTCCTTAGGGACATTGCAGCAACTGAAGAAAACATCTGGAGCTTGCTAACTTTCAGCGGCTATCTGAAAGCGTTGAATCCAAGACAGGAGCATACCCGCATTGTATACGATCTGTTGATTCCAAACATGGAAGTACTTAGTTTTTATGAAGATACAATTCAGGTATGGCTCAGGCGGCAAATCGGAGATCACCGTCTTCAGCAACTGCTGAAAGCTCTCCTGCAGGAAGACATTGCAGGTTTTGAACAATACCTTGCAGAGATGGTGCAAACAGTCCTGAGTTATCATGATACGTCCGGAGATGAGCCGGAAAGGGTGTATCATGCATTTGTGCTTGGACTATTGGTCAATCTTGGTTCTCAATATCAGGTACGTTCAAATCGGGAATCTGGTTATGGACGCTATGACATGATGCTGATTCCAAAGGATACCAGGCAGACCGGATTTGTCTTTGAATTCAAAAAAGTAAATTCAAAGTACGATAAGACACCCAAAACCGCCATGAAAAACGCACTAAAACAAATTAAGGACAGGCATTATGCTTTGGAATTAAGACAGGCAGGAGTCCAGAAAATTCTTGGCATCGGCGTGGTTGTTCATAAAAAAAAGGTGTGGGTTGAATCTGTGGTGTTATGAAACAAAATTATTTGGTAGTGTACCTCCGGGCAGGTTATGAAGTATTCATGACTGAAAGAGAAAGATCAATTTCATTGAAAGGTGTTTTGGGTCATTGTGGTGCCAGATACTGGCTGAAGACAAGCACCTCCCGGCCATCTATGGTTCCATGAAAATGGCGCCGTTTTAATCAATTTTGATAAAATATCAAATTGATTTATTGGAATCAGCCCAGAAAGATTTTTTGCCGTAATTTTGATTTTGCAATACACGCCGAAAAAGGGTAATGAAACAACAGATTGCGATTTTATGCCTATTTGTGCTGAAAAAGCTGAGTTGTTGATAAAAAAGATATCAGGATTAGATTTATGACACAGATGTGGTTCAATAAATATCCGGCGTTTTATCGTCGGTTAAAACTTTTTTTTGCGTTATCCCGAACTCCCCATGGCCTCATTGATATGGCGACACCGGTTTTTGCAGCATTGATCTGGCTTGGTCATATTCCTTCCTTTATTGTTGTGTTTCTGGGCCTTTTTACCACATTTGCGGCCTACACAGCGGTTTATGCATTAAATGACATAGTGGATTATCGCCAGGACAGACAGGCATTCCAGCAGGATGAAACATGTCCAGTTGACGGGGATCTGGATGCCATTCTGGTGCGTCACCCGATGGCCTGCGGTTTTCTGTCATTTCAAGAAGGGCTGATGTGGACATTGTCTTGGACCACACTGACCATTATCGGAGCCTATCTGTTAAATCCGGTATGTCTGTGGATATTTGCAGCCGGATGTGTACTGGAAGCCATATACTGCCTGCTGTGGCGGGTCAGCCATTACCGCACCCTCGTCAGCGGAGCAGTAAAAACCCTGGGAGCGGTTGCCGCGATATTTGCGGTTGACCCCCACCCATCGGCATGGTTTTTGATTGCACTTTTTTTATGCCTCTTTTTCTGGGAAATCGGCGGCCAAAATATCCCCAATGACTGGACCGATGTGGATACCGACAGCCGGCTTGGGGCCAAAACCGTTCCAGTCCGGCTGGGCGCCCACCGGTCGAGCATGATCATTCTGGGAAGTATTCTGCTGGCGCTGCCTTTGAATACCGCCGTGTTTCAGCTTTCCCCGGTCCAATATCCACCGATATACCTGATTGCTGCGCTTACGGTCGGCGTTTATCTGCTGCTGTTGCCCGCTCTTCGGCTCCGGGTTTCCCGGTCCCGGCAGGATGCCATGATTCTGTTTAACCGAGGCAGCTATTATCCGCTCCTTCTGACGGGAATTGTTCTGATTAAAGCAATAAATTAGGGTGCAGGTATCAGGGACAAGGGGCAGGTTTCTTTATTTGCCCCCTTCTCGCAGATATTGGACTTTTTACGAAGCCACCAAGGTTTAACTTGTCTTTCCTTCATTTATCCATGTAAGATACCCAAGTTTGAATCTTGCGTGATGATTATTTTCGGTTTTACTTTGAACATCTATTGACAACGTAATCATTTTAATATAGGCAATAGTATTCTAAAACAATTGATTTCTTATCTTCAAAATGGTCATGCATTGAAAAATATGTCAACCAGTGGCGGAATCAGTTATTGCATCAAAAAAACGACCCATTAACTACTGCGGTAGATTAATAGACTTGACATTTACATTGAAAGGGGGTTGATATATCTTAATGGAAGACGGCAAATGACGCCGCCCCATAGTCAGCAGTCCGTATTTATGGAGTTATTCTATTTCTAACACCTTTTTACCATCTAACGAAGGAGGTAACATTGGGCTTAGACATTTTTAAAGAAACATACGCCGGCGGTGTAAAGGAAATCACTTTGGGCAAAGGCCCCAAGGCGGTGACCGTCGGAGGAGAAACCTGCTATCCGTTCTACCAGTTTGAAGGCAAGATGGCCAACAAACCCAGAATCGCCATGGAAATTTGGGATATTACGCCGGAAGACTGGGCTGAGGCCGCGATTGCACCTTTTAAAGATGTGATCTCAAACCCGGCAGCCTGGGCAAAAAAATGCGTGGATCAGTTTGGGGCGGAAATGATTGTCCTTCAACTGAAAAGCGTTGATCCCAATTCAAATAATGCCAGTCCGGAAGAAGCGGCTGCAACCGTCAAAAAAGTTCTGGCGGCCATTGATGTGCCGCTGATTATCTGGGGCTGCGCCAACGCCCAGAAAGATGAAGCTGTGTTCAAGAAAATCGCCGAAGAATGTTCGGGCGCAAATCTTGTTATGGGACCGGTGGAAGATAAAAACCACAAGGGGATAGGTGCTGCCGCAATGGGTTATGGCCACACCGTTATTTCCTCCTCTCCCATTGATGTTAACCTTGCCAAGCAGGTCAACATTCTACTGGAAAATCTGGGAATGCCTTCCAGCCGCATGATAATTGATCCCACCACTGGCGGTCTGGGCTATGGCCTGGAATATTCATACTCCGTTATGGAGCGTCTTCGAATGGCCGCCATGGCCCAGGGCGATGACAAACTTCAGCTTCCCATCATCAACAATCTGGGAAACGAAGTCTGGAAGTGTAAAGAAGCCAAGCTGACGGCGGCAGACGCGCCCACCTTGGGTGATCCTGAAAAACGCGGCATCCTTATGGAAGCTGTCGGAGCTGTTACCTATCTGATGGCAGGCTCTGATATTCTCATCATGCGTCATCCCGAAGCCATTCGTATGGCCAAATCCTTTATCGATCTTCTGATCGGTGGCGGAAAGGCGACCGGTGTTGCTCCGATCAAGAAACAACTTGATGATGCTAACATAAACCTTGCGGCCCTGTCGCCTGCCCCGAATCTGACGATCGAAGAGGACAAGGTCAAGGCTGCAACTCCGGCTGCTGCCAAGGCGCCAGCCCCCAAAGCTGCTGAAAAACCCCAGGCTGCGCCAGCAAAAGTCGAAGTCAAGGCTGCGCCGCCGCAAACCGAAGTCAAACCTGCCGCAGCACCTGTAGTGGATACTGCCGCCCTGGAAGCCAAAGCCAAAGCAGATGCAGAAGCATCCGCCAAAGCGGCAGCCGGAGCAAAAGCCAAGCTGGAAGCCGACGCAAAGGCCAAAGCAGATGCAGAAGCCAAGGTAAAGGCCGATGCAGAAGCCAAAGCCAAATCTGAGGCCGATGCCGCAATCGCCAAGCGCGATGCTGAAGAAGACGCCATCCGTCAACTGAGGGCCAAAGAGCGTGAAGCCCGAATGGCCGAACATCAGGCTGGAACTGGTGATGCCATTGCCATGACACCGGCTGCTGTACAAAAGTCGGCTGTTGAAAAAATACTGGAACAACTCAATCGAATTCATCGCAGAGTCTGATAACAACAACGCTATCTGGCGTTTTTTCTATCGCCAGCATTGCCAGAATACATATAATTATGAGGAGAACCTCAAAATGGCAGAAGATGTTAAATTGAAAAAAGTAGTGGAAGTCAAAGAAGTTAAAGAAGCTAAAGCGCCCAAACTGGCCGATCCGATCGCTGCATCCATTGATCCAGCAACCCAGCAAATGATCCGACGGGCTCAGGAACTGGGCGTTGAAACGGTTTTTGACCGGGCTGTATCCATGAAGCCCTGTAATATCGGCATTCAGGGAACCTGCTGCAAGAACTGCGCAATGGGCCCCTGTCGTCTGCCCCTGACCAAATCAGACGGAGATGGACCGGACGAGCGCAAAGGCCTTTGCGGCGCAACCGCCAATACCATTGCCGCCCGTAACTTTGCACGTATGGTGGCAGCCGGTGCATCGGCCCACTCAGACCATGGGCGCGGTGTCGCAGAAGTATTCATGTCCGTCGCCAAAAAAGAAACCAACGATTATAGAATCAAAGATCCGCAGAAACTCATCGCTATAGCCCCGAATTTTGACGTTGCCACAACCGTGGAAGTTGACGGCAAAACCATCGACCGCGAACTGGACGAAATCGCCCTGGAAGTTGCCGAGAAAGCACTGAATGAATGGGGAAAATCATCCGGCGAGCTGAGATACCTGAAAAGGGCTCCAGCGCCCCTGTATGAAAGATGGAAAAAGCTTGGCGTTCTGCCCAGAAACATCGACCGGGAAACCGTTGAAATCATGCACCGCACGCACATGGGCGTGGATCAGGATTACAAAAACCTGGTCAAACAGTGTACCCGCTGCGCTCTTGGCGACGGCTGGGGCGGGTCCATGATCGCAACCGATCTTCAGGATGTCATGTTCGGAACCCCGTATCCGCTTCAGTCCGAGGCCAATCTGGGGATCATGAAGGAAGATCATGTCAACATCATCGTTCACGGTCATGAGCCCATTCTCTCGGAAATGATCGTTGCTGCGGCCCAGTCCAAGGAAATGATCGACTACGCCAAAACAAAAGGCGCCAAAGGCATTCAACTCGGCGGTATCTGCTGTACGGGAAATGAAATGCTCCAGCGTCACGGCGTTCCGCCTGCAGGCACTTTTCTGCAGCAGGAACTGGTCATTATCACAGGCGCCTGCGATGCCATGGTCGTGGATGTGCAGTGCGTATTCCAGAACCTGGCCAATGTCGCCAAATGCTTTCACACCAAACTGATCACCACCCACCCCATCGCCAAGATGGAACAGGACAATGTTATCCACATTGAGTTTGACGAACACCATGCCATGGAAGACGCCAAACGCATTGTTACGATGGCCATTGACAACTTCAAAAATCGTCGGGCCGAAGTCATGATTCCCCGCCAGAAAGCCACCCAGATTGCAGGATTCGGTGTTGAATCCATCAAATACCACCTGGGCGGAACTTTCCGCGGTGATTATTACACATTAAACGACAACATCATCAATGGCCGGATTCGCGGCCTTGCCGGCGTGGTCGGCTGCAACAACGCCAGAACCCGACACAACGAATCCGCAATCACCATCATCAAGGAACTGATCAAAAATGACGTTCTCGTTCTAGCCACGGGCTGCAATGCCATTGCCTGCGCCATGGAAGGGCTTTTGTCCCCGGAAACCGCAGCAGTGTTCTGCGGACCGGGTCTTGCTGAAGTCTGCGAAACCGTCGGTATTCCACCGGTACTGCATCTTGGTTCCTGCGTGGACAACAGCCGTATCCTTCTGGCAGCCACCGAAGTGGTCAAAGCCGGTGGTTTGGGCAAGGACATCTGCGATCTGCCCGTGGCCGGAAGCGCGCCCGAATGGATGAGCGAAAAAGCCATCAGCATCGGTCAGTATTTTGTCGCCTCGGGGGTCTATACTGTTTTTGGTCTTCATCTTCCGATGAGCGGCGCACCAGTTTTCCAGGACTACATGTACAATGAACTGGAAAAAATTTATGGCGGTATGTGGGATTGCGAAGATGATCCCATCAAACATGCCCATAAGATGATCGCGCACATCGACAAGAAGCGCAAAGCCCTTGGCATCGACAAAGCCAGGGAACGCGTGCTTATGGATATGGCCGATCGTCAGAAATTGGAAGTCGCGTAATCTGGAGACTTTAATTTTCCCGATAAATCAGGGAAAAGCGCTTCTTTAAGGATTTTCCCTCACTTTTTTATAGTTTAATCTAAATCCTCAACGAAGGAGGAATTCTATGTCAAGATTAGTTGCATTTGCGGCCATTCAGGGCGGCTATAATATTGTCTCGAAAGTCGAAGGTAAATACAAAAAGGCTCTGGCGACCTATAATGCCGACACCAAAGTCGGATTTCCCAACACGGCTTATTATCTGCCGGTCATTTACTCTCTTCTGGGCATGAAGGTCGAAACCCTGGAAGACATGAAAAAACCGCTGGCTTTTGCACGCGGTTTGCTGCCCCCGCATGTCAAGGGCTCACACCACCTGCCCTATCTGGGGCCATTGCTTGATGCTGGTATGGCCGCACTGCTGGCGTTTGAAATCGAAGAGGCTCTTCGATATCTGACTGATCCTGGGTTTTATTTTCATTCTGAAGATATCGACGAGGCCAGCGGTAAGATATGGCTGGGCGCAGCCGATGATACGGTGTTCAGAAAACGTGGCGTGGAGTTTGTAGATGGTTCCGCACCGGGTTTTGCAGCCATTGTGGGCGCAGCCCCCAGTCCTGAAATCGCCAAGATGATCGTTGAAGAATATCAGAAACGAAGTCTTTATATTTTCCTTGCCGCCAACCAGAACGGCACCACAGTCGCCGAGCAGTTGATTGAAGCCGGCGTTCAGATCGGCTGGAATACCCGTATCGTTCCCTTCGGTCCGGACATTTCATCCGCCATTTTCGCCCTTGGTTTCGCAAACCGCGCAGCCATGGCCTTCGGCGGGATCAAACCCGGCGACTACAAGACCATGCTGCTCTACAACAAAAACCGTATCTTCGCCTTTGTCAATGCCCTTGGTGATGTGAATGCAGAGTGGGCGGCAGCGGCGGCAGGCTGCGTCAATTGGGGTTTCCCGACCCTTGCAGACACCGATATTCCGGAAATTCTCCCGACCGGTATCTGTACCTACGAGCATGTCGTAGCCAATGTCAAACATGAAGATATGGTTCAGAAATCCGTTGAAGTCCGGGGTCTGAAGGTTACGGTTTCCAAGATCGATATCCCCTGCGCATTTGGCCCGGCTTATGAGGGCGAGCGCGTTCGAGGTGCAGATCTGTACTGCCAATGCGGTGGTGGCAAGACACAGTGTACCGAGCTTGTCAAAATGGCGGAAATGGGCGAAATCGAAGATGGAAAAGTCATTGTTGATGGACCGGATCTGAAGGATGTCAAAGAAGGCGGCACCTTCTCCCTGGCTATTTATGTTCAGGTAGCAGGGCGGGAATTCCAGACCGATTTTGAACCCATTCTGGAACGCCAGATTCACCATCTCATCAACTATATTCAGGGCATCATGCACATTGGACAGCGGGACATTTCCTGGGTCCGGGTCAGCAAGGCCGCAGTGGATAAGGGTTTTACCCTGAAAGACATCGGGGTTGTACTGCATGCCAAGTTACACCAGGATTTCGGAAAGATTCTGGACAAGATTCAGGTAACACTTCTCACAAAGAAAGAAGATGTTGACAAGCTCACCACCCGCGCCCGCGCCGAATACAAGATGCGGGACGAACGCGTCGAGAAGATGACCGATGAAGCCGAGGCGATTTTCTACTCCTGTACGCTTTGCCAGTCTTTTGCACCCAACCATGTCTGCACTGTCAGCCCGGAGCGAACCGGACTTTGCGGCGCATACAACTGGATGGACTGCAAAGCATCTTTCGAAATCAATCCCACTGGACCAAACCAGCCCATTGAAAAAGGGGAATGTCTGGACCCCGTGCTGGGACAGTTCAAGGGCGTGAATGAATTCATCTTTAAAGCCTCTCGCGGAGCCGTGACTCATTATAATTTTTATTCCATGGTCACCGACCCCATGACTACCTGCGGATGCTGCGAATGTATCGCTGCAACGCTTCCCACCTGCAACGGCATCATGACCGTCGGCCGTGACTATGCTGGTGAGACGCCTTGCGGTATGAAGTTCACCACCCTGGCCGGCGTCATGGGCGGCGGGGCATCTTCACCTGGATTCGTCGGCCATTCCAAATACAACATTACCCAGAGAAAATTCATCAAGGGTGATGGCGGGCTTCACCGCATGGTCTGGATGCCGAAAGCGTTGAAAGAAGAGCTGAAAGAAAGAATCGTCAAACGCGGAGAAGAGATGGGGATTCCCAATTTCTACGATATGATCGCCGACGAAACCGTTGGCATCACCGAAGAAGAAATCATGCCCTTTCTCCAGGAAAAAGGCCACCCGGCCCTGTCTATGCCTTCGATCATCGGCGGTTGATGGATCGCGGTTTCATGGACTGAAGTCTCAGGTTGAAGGCTATCCATATCGACAGCCTTCAGCCTTTAGCCTTTAGCCTGCTTTTTTGTATGGTGGTTTTACCAATCGCCAACAACATTTCCGGACGCCAATGATATCTTCATTGGCGTTCCTGGTGAATACAAATAAGGAGATAACAATGGCATTAACCGGTATTCAGATTTTCAAACTTCTGCCGAAAACCAACTGCAAGGAATGCGGGGTTCCAACCTGCCTGGCGTTTGCCATGAACCTGGCGTCGAGCAAGGCGGAACTGGATAGCTGTCCCTATGTATCCGAAGACGCCAGAGAAAAACTGGCTGAAGCATCTGCCCCGCCCATTCGACCGGTCGCAATCGGAAAGGGGGTTCGGGCGTTGACTTCCGGCGGAGAAACTGTTCTTTATCGCCACGAGAAAACCTTTTTCAACAAAACCGGCCTGGCTGCACAGGTCGAATCCAGCATTTCGGTTGCCGATCTTAAGGCCAAGCTTACGGTTTGGAATGCTTTTCAATTTGAACGTGTCGGCCTGAATCTTCGACCCGAACTGATCGCTTTAAAAGATGTCAATGGCGACAAAGCCGCTTTTGCTGAAAGAGCCAAGCTGATTGCCGAAACATCAGAATTCAACCTGATCCTGATGACCGGCGACGCCGATGTCATGAAGGCAGGTATTGAAGTTACCAAATTCAAGAAACCCCTGATGTATGCAGCCACCGCCGCCAACGCCGATGCATTCGGCGCACTGGCCAAGGAGTACAATCTGCCGCTTGCTGTCAAGGCGGATTCCGTTGAAGCGCTTATTCCGCTGACCACCAAGCTGACCGGAATGGGACTGAAGGATCTGGTTATTGATTCTGGCTCCAGGGAGATGAAACAGGCGCTGGAAGATCAGGTAGTGATCCGTCGGGCTGCCCTGAAACAAGCCAACCGCTTGCTGGGGTTTCCGACCATTGCATTCCCCTGTGAAATGGCGTCCAATCTGGATATGGAAACCCTTATCGCCAGCATGTTGATCGCCAAGTATGCAGCGATCGTAGTGCTGTCCGATTTCAAGGGCGAATCAGTCTTCCCGCTGCTTCTGGAACGGCTTAATATCTTTACCGATCCACAGCGGCCCATGACCGTAGTCGAAGGAATTTACGAAATCGGCAATCCGAACGAAAACTCACCAGTTCTGGTGACCACCAATTTTGCTCTCACCTATTTTATCGTATCTGGTGAGATTGAAGGCAGCAGGGTTCCGGCATGGCTTCTGGTCAAGGATTCCGAAGGTCTGTCTGTCATGACAGCCTGGGCGGCTGGCAAGTTCTCCGGAGATGACGTGGGCATGTTTGTCAAGAAATGCGGCATCGCCGACAAGATCAAACACAAGGTGTTGATTATTCCAGGTTATGCAGCGGCGATTGCCGGAGATGTGGAAGAAGAACTCGCGGGCTGGACTATTACGGTCGGTCCCAGAGAAGCGGCCCATATTCCGGCGTTTTTAAAAGCCAGATGATCCTGGTGGCGCTATATGTATGCCATTTTATGGAATTATGAATTTCCAATTCATAATTCCATAATTCAATAAAGGAGGTTGTATGTATCTAATTGGCGAAAGCTTGAATGTAATCAACACGAAAATTGGTCGGGCGTATAAAGAACGGGATCCCAAACCCATTCAGGAAGAAGCCCTGTTTCAAAGGTCCAAGGGAATGGATTTTATTGACATCAATCTGGGACCGGCCAAAAAAGACGGGGCGGATCTGATGCCTTGGGTGGTTAAGGTGGTTCAGGAAGTCGTGGATGATGTTCCGTTGGTACTTGATACCTCCAACATCGATGCCATTGAAGCTGCACTGAAGGTTTGCAAGCTTCCACCGCTGATCAACTCCATCATGTGCCGCCCGGCGCGATACGAGCGGATGATTCCGATCGCCGCTGAGTCCAAAGCGGATTTTATTGCTCTGATGTGGGGCCCGGACGGCCTGCCCCGGGATGAAAACGAACGAGCCGCGCTTTGCGTGGAACTGGTTTATGCAGCCAATGAGGCCGGTATCCCCAATGAAAAGATATGGATTGACGGAATTGTTACACCGGTAAATATTCAGCAGCCGCAGCTCATCAGCCTGATGAATTTTCAGGCAATGATTCAGGATATTGCCCCTGGCGCCAAAAGCACCTGTGGTCTGTCCAACATTTCCAACGGCCCGCCGACACATCTGCGGCCTATTTTGAATCAGACCTATATGGTCATGCTTGAGAAATACGGCATGTATTCGGTAATCTCTGATCCGCTGGACTACCAACTGACAGCTATCGCCAAGGGAAAACGTCAGGATGTTGTGGATCTGATTTATGGCATCCTGGATGGCAATCAGCCGAACATGGCAGGCCTTTCCAAAGAAATGCAGGATTACGCCAAAACCGCTAACGTCATCCTGGGCAATGTTCTGTACTCTGATTCCTGGCTTGATGTATAGGCTTTTAATTTATCAGTAATACTTTCAAGGCCCCGGATTATCGGGGCTTTGTAGTTTAAAGGTTATTTATGCCCCGCATTGATGATTATTTTAACGCTGCAAAAATTGCGATTGAAGCGCTCGCCAAAGAGTCCCCGAAAGATATTCTGAAACGGTCCGGATTTGAAGCCGACACAGAAGGGATTCGCGTACCTTTCCTGAACCGGATATACCGTATTGGCATTCCCGGATTCGCCTTCAGTGATACGGCCTCGGAGCCCAAAGATGTCCCCATTCAGGAACAGGTTCTGATTCTCCATTATCTTCAGGCCAGCGGTCTCCAATTCCCAACAGGTAACTGGATTGCTTATCGAGAAATTCAGGGCGCATCTTTTTATTTCAGCGCTTTTGTCAAGCGCGCTATTGATCCACTGAAAAGTACTTTCGGCTCAAACATTCAAGGGCTTGTCAAAGCCGCCGAACGGCTTGGCGGTCAGGCCATCGTCGCAGGGGATGCCGGATTTGAATTCCGGGTTCTTCCCCGAATTCCGATTCAACTCATCCTCTGGGAAGGCGATGCGGAGTTTCCGTCCGAAGCCAACATCCTCTTTGATGAGACCATCGGCGATATCCTTTCACCAGAAGATGTAGCATGGCAGGCTGGCATGCTGGTGTATCGGCTGATGGCGCTAAGCAGGTAGAGCCTAAGTAGATTGACCTTCCTTTGACATCCCCTTTGAAAAAGGGGGATTAGCCCTGTCTGTTTCACTCCCAAAATCCCCCCTGTATCCGCCCCATAGTTGCACCCTTGCTTGATTTTGGCCACCCATTCTTTTGAGTCATCTTCTTTTTTTAAAACCGTTACATTATTTTGTACCTCGCCTTGAAATGCAATTACATTCAACTTACTGTTATCGTAATATATTTGAGATGTATTGCGCTTTCCGAGCGAAAAAAAACCGTTACATTATTCGAATCTTAACAACCGGTAAAGGCGGTTTCCAGGCGATGGTGAGCGGCCTTAAGTTCGATCAGAACCAATGGCAGACCATTGACAAAGCCCACCAGATCAGCCCGGCGGGTGTGCATATCACCGGTGATCCAGAACT
>Ga0194044_10001004_pt1 | contig 14286 bp, 15 predicted proteins | sample JunL4417m_MetaG_FD_155460 | JGI IMG/M metagenome (GOLD analysis project Ga0194044, IMG submission 155460) | Anoxic zone freshwater microbial communities from boreal shield lake in IISD Experimental Lakes Area, Ontario, Canada - Jun2016-L442-17m | ecosystem: Environmental > Aquatic > Freshwater...
GGGTGACACTGGTGCCGAGGTTCTCGATTTTTTTCTTGATGTAGAGTGCGGTGAGGTCGCCTTCGGTGGTCGGGTTAGTGGCGAGGATGACTTCGGTGATGTGTTCGGTCTCGATGCGGTCGAGGAGTTCGGGGATATGGAGGAATGAACTGTCCTTTGATCCCTCCATCACGCCACCGAGCACATGGTAGCGCCCGCGATACCGGCCGAGGCGTTCGAAGGCGATGATGTCGAGTGCTTCTTCGACCACACAGAGCGTGTGTTGATCGCGCTTGCTGTCGGTACAGATAGTGCACAAGTCATCTTCGGCAATATGAAAACAACGCTTACATGGGTGGAGCTGGTGAAGATTCTCTAGTGCCTCGGCAAATGATTCGAGTTTATCCTGATCTTGTTTGAAGAGATAGAGCACGAGCCGCTCGGCTAAGCGCGGCCCGATAGAGGGCAGCGTGACGAATTGCTCGATGAGTTTTTGGAATGGTTTTGGGTACATGGGAATAAGAATAAACGCTTGATTATTTATTTTAGGGAAATATGGAAGCATTTTCTTTATAAATGATTACTTTTTTCGTATTAAAGGAAGTTGTACAAGGATTGAGCCTACAAATAAAGAAGGAATCCCAATAAGTAAATTACCCATTATCATGAAATACATGCCATTGACCACGAGCACGCTTGTTAACAGTAGATAGAGTACAAATTGCAATAGGGAAAAATTGGCTATGGGAAGAGATGCTTTCATTTCCGTAGTTTGGATATTCTCAATTACACTCACTTTTTGATTTGAAAAATGCAGCGCAATGAGTAAAAGCAGAATAAGCGAAGCACCGAGAAAAACGGCAACCGGAGCGGTCATCTGATTTCCCATGAATATAAAAATGATTGCGGCTGCTATGGTAATGATCAGTATAAAGAGAAGAGGCTTCTTTTTTTGGGCAGCGAGTTGATTGAGGTTATCCTGGGAAAGAGAAGGGAGGGGTTCTCGGCTCAGTGTCCATTGGGTATTTTTCGTAACGAGGTGCAAAGTGATTATCGAGAGAACCACGCATATATAGATTTGTACGCGGACATCAAAGAAACTTTCAATACGAAGGGGTATATTCTGTTGTAAGAAGAATGCATATGAAAAAATAGAAAACAAGAAAAGTTGTTTCAGAGGTAAGGACATATTTGTTACGAAAAATTTTAGATCTCTTATGTTACTGGCACATCAGAATGAATCCGCTCGAGGGATTTGAAGGTGGTGGAGTTTTCTTGGAAGTAGAGCGAGACTTTGCCGATGGGGCCGTTACGGTGTTTGGAGATGAGGACATCGACGATGTTTTTGTTCGGAGTGTCGGGTTTGACGCGGTCTTCGCGGTAGAGGAAGAGCACGATGTCAGCGTCCTGTTCGATGGAACCGGATTCGCGGAGGTCGGAGAGTTTGGGCATTTGGTCTTGGCGGCTCTCTACTCCACGAGAGAGCTGGGAGAGTGCGATGATCGGGATATTGAGTTCGCGGGCGAGTTGCTTCAATCCGCGGGAGATCTCGGAAATCTCCTGCACGCGATTGTCGCCCCGACTGCTACGACCCTCCATCAACTGCAAATAGTCGATGATGATGAGGCCGAGTTTGTGTTCGGCCTGGAGGCGGCGTGCCATAGTGCGCATCTCCATAATATTGACTGAACCGGAGTCGTCGATGAAGATAGGCGCTTCGGAGAGGATGCCGATAGCCTCGCCGATTTTGGCGAAGTCTTCACTTTGGAGTTTGCCCGTGCGGAGTCGCCACAGGTCGATATTGGCCTGCGCGGCGATCATACGGTCGACGAGCTGGTCGGAGCCCATTTCCAATGAGAAGATGCCAACCGGGACTTTGGAATAGACGCCAATCTGCCGTGCGATATCGAGGGCGAAGGTCGTCTTACCGATGGATGGTCGCGCCGCGAGGATGATGAGGTCGGACTTCTGCAGGCCGGCGAGGATATTGTCGAGGTCGGGGTAGTGGGTGGGGACGCCGCGCATCTGGCCGTCGTTCTTGTGAAGTTCGTCGATGCGCTCGAAGGCGGTTTCGAGGACGCTCTTGATCGGGATGAAGTCCTGCTTGATGTATTTCTGCGAGACCTTGAAGATGCGCTGCTCCGCTTCGTCGAGGGTTTTCTGGATGTCTTCGGATTCATCGTAACCGAGTTCGGTGATGTCTTGACCGGCGCTGATGAGTCGGCGGAGGGTGGCTTTGCGCTGGACGAGCTTGGCGTAGTGGAGGACATTGGTAGCGGAGGGGACGGCGTTGACGAGTGAGGCAAGCGTGCCGGAGCCGCCGATCTGGTCGAGGAGATTTTTTTCTTCCAGACGGTTGCCGACAGAGAGGACATCGAGCGGTTCGCGTTGTTCGTAGAGCTCGAGCATGGTCTCGTAGACGGCATTGTGAGCGTCTTTGTAGAAGTCTCCGACTTTCACGAGGTCGGCGATCTTGATGATGGCGTCTTTGTCCAACATCAAAGACCCAAGCAGGGATTGCTCGGCTTCGACGCTGTGCGGTGGCACTCGCAACATTTCAGGATTGATTAATTTTTTCGCCATACTTGTCTATGAGCGGAGCGAGTAGCTACAAGTATGAGCGTCCCGCACCGATTCGTTCTCAGATTATCGAAAGCAACCATTAAAGCCGAAGGCGGCCACGAAGGAAATATAAACATTTACATCTGACCATTTTGGAATCGTTTGCGGGATGGATGACGTACAGCCTTTCTCGGTGCGCTTGGCAGGAATCGAACCTGCGGCCTTCTGGACCGGAACCAGACGCTCTATCCACTGAGCTACAAGCGCAAATACCTCCCTAGTATACCCGCATTTTGAGCCGAGCGGTAGTCTTGACGGCGTCTTACTTTTATGCTACATTGAAGGAGTTTTCAAAGGGGTAAATGCCCTTTAACAAATTAAATAGCCTCTTCGTTTTGCCAAAGCGATCGGGGTTTACAGTAACTCTACAAAACTATAGAGGAGGATGGGCCATGAATGCAGAAAAACGAGGAGGATCAATAATTCCTTGGGTCATAGGAATTCTGCTTATTCTATTTTTTGTGGTGTACTCTACGCCGCAGGAAGAGGGGTTGGGGAGTTGGTTTAAAAATTCTTATGAATTTATAGGCTTGCCGCAGGAGATGGATCAAATTGCTCCGGCGCCCGTGCAACAACAACCAGAGACAATTCCATTCCATCGGAACATAAAAAATCCATTGGAAGAAGAAGCGCAATTAGCGTAAATAAATTTAACAATCAAACTCTGTCTCACTGGTGTTGGGGTAGAGTTTCTAAAAGAGGAGAGACACCATGAATAATAGTTGTAACGGAATTAAAAAAGGAACTCATTTAAAGCCTTTGTTTTGTTGGAGTCTTATCGTTTTGCTGATAGCTCCAGCAGCGCCTTGGTTTTTGGCGGAAGTTTGGCCAACAGAATGGGTGGATCAGCTGATGGTTTGGTACTATCACCACCAGTCGCAATTAATTCATCCGAAGTATGTGCAATCACTCCTTATCCTGTTTGGCGTGCTTGTTATGCCTCTGGCGCTTGGCTTTATGGTTTACGCATTGTGGGATATGGTTGTTACTTATCTGCAGAAGGATACAAAGTCTTTAAGGAACAAAAGAGCTTTGTTGGTGTTACAAGACTTTCTGCAGGATTGTCTTCTGGTATTGCAGGAATTGAAAATAGAAACTTTGGATGATGTTGTGCTGGCGGAAAAAACCTATTGGTCTAGTATTTATGAGGGGGTCAAACTGTTTGCAAAACTTTCTTCAGATATGAAGAATCGTCTCCCGGAGTTGAGCAACTTCTTTGAGTCGTGGAATCTGTATAGCGATTGGAAAAAGTTAGACAAACTCTCTGTGTTAACTGAAACAGAGCCGTTTCTGATGTCGTGGGAGTCTAATGGTTATATGCCTATTGTATGGCTTTGTCTGGTTCAACGGGATAAATCGATTGAAAGGAACTATGTCCATGCTTACAAAGAGGAATTCTTCCCTTTAGAGCTTCAGCAATTGAAGCTTTGCGTTAAGAATATTTCTGCCGCCATCTATCTAATAGGTGTCTAATTAAAAGTAAACGAAGGAGAAAATTAAAGACAATAAAAACCGGATTTGCACTAAAAAGTGAATCCGGTTTTACATTTCTCTAAAATGATGGCGTGCGTCTGGATGGTCTTGACGCTATCTTACTTTTATGCTACATTGAAGGAGTTTTCAAATGGGCAGGCAGCCCTTTAACAAATCAAAACGCCTCTTCGTTCTGGCACAGCGAAAGAGGTTTCCATCAACTCTACAAAATTATAGAGGAGAATACGCCATGGGTACTACTCATAATAAAATGTATCAGCGACATGCTGAACATGTAAAAAAAGAAGAGCTAAAATGGTATGAGAAAGTTATTTTAGCTTTAGGACTGTTGTTACTTGCTTGGATAATCTCTACTCCCCAAGAAGAAATCGGGGCGGCATTTGACAAAGTTTTCGGGTTAAAGCCGCAGGTAGAATATGCCATACCAGTGCCGCAGCAACAACCAGAAACATCGAGGCCTCTTTGGGAAGATAAATTCCCAGAAGGAACACAAGCGGTGTAATGTAACAAAATTTAACAATCAAACTCCGCCTCGAGGGTGTTGGGGCAGGGTTTCTAAAATGAGGAGATACACCATGAATATGAATTGGAATATGAGTGCAACCGAATGGTTGATTATGGCTTTGCTTTTCGGAGTAATTTTTTTCGGTTTTATATTACCGGAGGGAGTATTTACTTTCAAGCGGCGTAGGAGAAATAAAGAGGCTTTGCTGGAACTCAGAGGCTTCCTTAAGAGGGCACTGTTGGTTTTAGATGGCTGGGCACTAGAAACTTTGGATGATGTGTCGAGATTGGAAAAATTTCGGCGTCGCACTATTTATAAAGGCTGGGAAGCTTTTCGTAAAGATTCTCCTTTGGAAGTGGGAAAGTCTCTCCCTGAGACTATGAAAGTTAGTTCCTGGGCGCACTTTTATGAAGACTGGGAGAAAACCAATAAGAGCAATGTAGTTTTTGGTGTAAATCAAAAGTCATTGAATTATTGGCAAAAGCAAATTGACTCGTATGGCGGTTTCGGGGGTGAGTTACTCCAAAACTACTATGTTAAGGAAATGAGCCGTGAGTATCTTGTGGCCGTGAATGAATTGGAGCAATGGCTCCAAGAAATTGAAGCTGCTGTATAAAAAGCAGTAGCTATTTTGAAAAAACCGGGTTTGCACTAAAAAGTGAATCCGGTTTTTAATTTCTCAAAAAATATATTTAGGCTTTGCGAACTTTCGTACCTGTGGCAGTGTCTTCTATGGTGAAGCCTGTTTTTTCTATTTCCTCTCGCAGGGTGTCGGCGAGAGAGAAGTTTTTTTCCGTGCGAGCTTGTTCGCGTTGGGCGGCGAGATCGAGAACGGTTTGCGGCACGGTTTGATCATCGGTGTACTCCCAACGAAGTCCGAGGAGGTTATTCACCACTGTGTCAAGCCAGCCAGCGAGCGCGGGAATGTCGAACGAAACACCCTCATCGAGCGCACGGTTGGCTTGTTTGATCGTATCGAGGAGGATGGTGATGGCTTGCGGGGTATTGAGGTCGTCCTCGAGCGCTTCAAGAAATGATTTTTGAAAAGTTTCGAGACTGAAAGAGTAACCGTCATTGCGAGTCCCGTCCGCTGTGGCGGATCGGGATGTGGCAATCTCCTCTTTTAAGCTCTCGTTTTTTGAGTTGGGAATTGCTTCCCCTTGCCCTTCGCGAAGAGCGGGGTCGCAATGACAGGCCTCTATAAGGCGATCGTGAAAAGTTTGGATCGTCTGCCAATTAGCCTTGGCTTGGTCGAGCGCTTCCCATGTGAAGTTCATTTGTGAACGGTAGTGGCTGAGGAGGAGAAGCATCCGCAAGTCCATCGCTGAATAACCACGATCGAGGATGTCTTCGAAGGTGTAGAGGTTGCCTTTGGACTTGGACATCTTCACGCCGTCGACCAGCAGGTGACGGTTGTGAATCCAGTAGCGGGCGAACGGTTGGTGCGTGACACCCTCGGACTGGACGATCTCGGCTTCGTGGTGGGGGAAGATATTGTCCTCGCCACCAGTGTGGATGTCGAGCGTATCGCCGAGGTACTCCATACTCATCGCGCTGCACTCGATGTGCCAGCCTGGGTAGCCGGTGCTCCACGGACTCGGCCATTTCATCAGGTGATCGGCGGGCGCCTTGAGCCAGAGGGCGAAGTCCCAGGGGTGGCGTTTGTCGGGGTGTTCTTCGAGTCGTGCACCGACTTTGAGTTTGTCGAGCGTATTGCCCGAGAGTTTGCCGTAGTCAGCAAAAGCGGTGACATCGAGGAAGACATTACCATTCTTCTCATAAGCGTACTCTTGCTCGATGAGGGATTCTATGAGGCGGATCATCTGCGGGATATGCTTGGTCGCCTGCGGAAAGAAATGTGCCGGGAGGATATTCATTTGTTCCTCGGTACGGTGGAAGTAGTCCTCGTAGAAGTCGGCGATTTCCTGGGGTGTCTTGTGTTCGGCTCGGGCTTTTTTCTCGATTTTATCCTCGCCGCTGTCGCCCTGTGCGATATCGTCGGCAGTGAGGTGGCCGACATCGGTGATGTTTTTGATAGCTCTCACTTCGTAGCCTTCGTGTGTCAGGAGTCTTCGTATGAGGTCAGCGAGTACATAGGCGCGGAGGTTGCCGATATGGATCTTGCCGTAGACCGTCGGCCCGCAGGTATACATCCCGACCTTGCCGATGTGGAGTGGCTCGAAAATTTCTTTCTTCTTGGTGAGGGTATTGTGGAAGGTGAGCATATTTTTGGAAATGATACAAAATAAAAAGCCTTGTTTCCAGTATAGCTGTAACAATCTTTTTTTGACAGGCTTGACAAAAAATCAAAACCACTTCTTGACCCTGAAGATGGCGGCGGTGAAGATGGCTACGACGAGCATAATGCTCGCGTGAATCCAAAACGCGTTCGGATGGTTGCCGAGCGGGATGGCGTCGCGGTTCATCGCGAGGAGGTTGGTGTAGACGGTCATCGGCAGGAGGACGGCGGAGAAGACCGTGAGGATTTTCATCGTGAGTCCGAGCTTATTGGAGAGGAGGGAATTGTTGGTCTCCTCCAATGACTCGATGGTTTCTTTGCTGTTTTCGAGGATATTCCAGATGCGGATATTGGTGCTGATGAGATCCTGATAGTAGGCCTTGAGGTCGTGCGGGACGAAAGGACTTTCCTTCTGGACGAGGGATTCGAGGATGGATCGTTGTGGTTTGAGCGTGCGTCGGAAATTGAGGATGTCCCGTTTGACCGTCGAGATCTCGCGGACCATTTCTTTTTCGTTGTCGGTATCACTGAAGACTTGATCCTCGATTTGCGTGAGGCTCTCAGCGATGTGTTCGAGTCGAGGGAAGCACGAGTTGAGGAGGTTTTCGATCAGGTGGTGGAGGAGGTGCGCCGGGGTATGCGAGAGGTAGTGGCGGCGTTTGCCCTCGCTCTGATCGAGCTGGTGGAAAAAATGTTCCACTGGATAAATGGAGAGACGATGCCCGGTGATGAGGTGGTCGGCGGTGACGATGATGTCGAGCTCACCAGGGTAGGATGTACGCTTCTCCGGGTCGAAGAGGGGTGTGTGGATGGAGAGGTAGAGGCAGTTGTCGTAGTGGATCGCCTTGGGCTGGTAGGTGGGCGTGACGAATTCCTCGATGGCGAGTGGATGGATATTGAAGTGTTCCTGGAGGTAGCGGATGTCTTCGGGTGACGGGTCTTTGAAATCGATCCAGGTGAGGGTGTGATATTTTATGATGTTCATATCTAATTTTTGTTTTCTTTCTTTTAGTATAGTGGAAAAAATGAGAAAATACAAAACTTAGGACTTACGCGCTTGAAAAAATATGTACCGGTTTATGGCGGAGCGTTTCCTCTGAAGCCGTTTGATAAACCTATCACAGGCAAAGAGGGAATGCTTCGTCGGAAACCGGTTTAGAATCAAGTGTGTAAGTCCTGAAAATATCACTTAGCCGCAGCTTTACTTTTGACAGAAAAAAAGCTATTATGAAGGCAATAATTGAATGGTGTTTTCTATGGCTTTTACCTTTCCGAATCCCAAAACGACCGACCCTAAAGAGCGGCGGTGGCAGCGGTTTTTTGAGATAATCCCTGGCACCCTCACCTGGACGACCCTGGTGGGGATGTTTGTGTTGGCGTTTTTGGCCCCGGTGGTGGCATCGCTCTTGATCATCGCTTTTGATGTGTATTGGATCTATCGCTCGATTTATATCACGTATTATTCCACGCAAGCCTACAATCAACTCCAAGAGGGCAAGAAGACAGATTGGTGGAGCCGTTGTCAGAATATTGTTCATCCGGAGGCGTATGCGTCAGATATTCGAGGGCGGATCGCGCGGCTCACATCGTCTCGTCGGGAGATCCCACTCTGGCGTGTGTGGCGACGGCATATTCTCGCCAAGCGGATGCGCAAGGAAGGTGAATGGCTCGCTGAAGTGGAGAAGCTCATTCCTATCAAGGATGAAATCTGGGACTGGCGGAGTATCGTGCATGTTGTAATTTTGCCGACCGCGGGTGAGCCAGCCGAGATTATCGAGCCAGCCCTGCAGGCACTCGTAGATGTCAACTTTCCCAAGGAGCAGATGATCGTTATCCTCGCGACTGAAGAACGAGAGAATCTTGAATTCCGGGAAGCGAAAGTGAAATATCTGAAGGAGAAATTTGGGCATCTTTTTCGTGACTTCATCGTGACGACACACATCGTGGCGGAGGGTGAGATGAAGTGCAAGGCATCCAATGCCGCTTTTGCCGCGCGATACCTGATGACGTATCTTGATGAACGCGCGATTGATTATACCAAGGTGGTTTTTTCTAATTTTGATTGTGACAGCGTGGCGCATCCGGAATATTTCGCCGCTCTCACCTACGCCTATATCACCGAGCCCAAGCGTCTCCAGCGTGCCTACCAGCCGATCCCGGTTTATCACAATAACCTCTGGGATACGAACGCCATCGTGCGGATGATCGTCACTGGGTCGTCGTTTTGGCATATGTATCAGAGTACGCGCAAAGAGATGGTGACGTTCTCGTCGCACAGCGAACCGTTTGATACCTTGGTGAAGGTTGGATTTTGGCCGCTCAATATGATCAGCGAGGATTCGATCATTTACTGGAAGTGCCTTTCTTATTTTCACGGCGACTACGAGGTAAAGCCGATTCACCTGCCGCTCTCACTCGACGCGGTGTTGGCTGAGACCTGGTGGAAGACGGTGCAGAATCAATACAAGCAAAAACGTCGTTGGGCCTACGGTATCGAGAATTTCCCCGTGATGATGCGTGCCATCTGGCCGGACAAGATCATCCCGCTTGGTACTAAGTTGCGGATTATGTTTGAGATGATCGAGGGGCATTATTCCTGGGCGACGACTTCATTTATCCTCGCGTTCCTCGGGTGGCTCCCGCTCATGCTGGGCAATCAGATATTTCTCGATAGCGTCTTGGCCAAGAACCTGCCCTATATTACTGAGACTTTGATGCGCCTCGCGATGATGGGGTTGCTCGTCTCCATCCCGCTTTCGCTGTTGTCGCTCCCGCCCAAGCCGAAATATTATCACTGGACTCGCTACTTCAATATGCTTTTCCAATGGGCGCTTTTCCCGATCGTCGCGTTCATCTCCGCCATCCCGGCCATCGACTCGCAGACGCGCATCCTTACCAAAAACTACTTCGGTGAATTCTGGGTCACGGAGAAGATGAAACGGAAGTAATCGTATCGTGTCATCCCGGACTTGATCCGGGATCTAGGTTAAAAAATACATGTATGAAAACAATTTTGGTTGATGCGGTGGATGGTTTGGTGATTGAAACTGAAAATAGTTTTGAGATTTTTGAAGAGATGAAAGATTTGCTAGAAACTTTTCCCAATAGAAAAATTATCGTGACTGGAGCCAATGACGAGCAGTACAAAACATTTGGTCTCGATGCGATGCCGTATGAAGTTTTTACACTCAAGCATAATCCCGAGAAAACTGATCCGAAATATTTTGAGATACTCCTGGAGCAGTATGGCTTGAATAAAGACGAGGTGATTTATTTTGAACACAATCCGGAAGCCGTCAAAAGCGCCGAATCAATCGGCATAAAGTCGTATCACTATGATCATGAAAAACGGGACTTAGCGGCTTTGAAAGAATTTCTGACTGCGAATCTTTGAGAAGGAATTTTCCTTTATGCAAACGCTCACCCTCTATTTGATACCTTTTCTCCGAGCTGTGAGCGTGATGGCTTTCGCGGGGTTTATTCTGTCGCGATTCCTCGAACATCTGCCACCCTCGCTCCACTGGATGAAGAAATACCTGTTCCGTTCGGGTGGAGTTTTTCTCATCACGGTGTTTTGTCTCTCAGTCGTGTATGATGCGCACTTGGTAATTGACCGGTCTTTGGGACTACTACTGTTCGGCGTTCTCACATTGCTCGTATTTGGCGTGGCGGACGATATCCTGAAATTCCCCTGGCACACGCAGTTGCTCTTCCAACTCCTGCTCGTGACTTTCATTTTCTCGTTCGGTATCGCCGTTCATACGCTCGTTCTGCCTGTGTTTGGCACGATGCATATCGCTTCGAGTGTATTGAGCTATCTGGTGACCGTAGTGTGGCTGGTGGTGATTATGAACGCGGTCAACTGGACGGACGGCGTGGACGGCGTCGCAGGAGGCGTCTCAGTCATAGGGTTCTTCACGATTTTCCTTTTGGCGCTTCGCCCCGAGGTATATCAGCCACCGGTAGCTATCCTCGCGCTTATCGCGACCGGAGTGACATTGGGATTTCTTTTCTTTAACTTTTCACCGGCCAAGTTTATCGCCGGGACATCGGGATCGTATTTTTGGGGTTTTCTCTTGGGAGTATTGGCGATATTCGCCGGGACGAAGATTGCGACGACACTCCTTGTGCTGAGTATTCCATTGATTGACGCGTTGTGGGTGGTGGTGAAGCGGTTTCGATCGGGTGTCTCTATCTTTCATGGCGATCAACATTTTCATTTGCACTTTCGTCTGCGGGAGCGGGGCTGGTCAGATCGACGTATCGCTCTGGCGTATATTCTTATCTCCGCTCTCCTCGGTGGGGTCGCGTCATTTGGTTCATCTTTGCAGAAAGTGATTATTTTTCTCGCAGTGTTTGTCGTGAGTGGCGTGATTTTCTTGGTGAAAAAGTAGCATGTCTTCAAAAAAAATAATTTTCAGTGCAATTGCTTGTGTCATTTTGATTGGCGTTATTTGGTATGCGAGCCAACATTTCATACAAGTTAATCACCACTGGATATATGTAGAACGAGCGGACACAGTAGCGACACAGGAGGAGGGTTTGGGTGGTCGTGATTCGCTCTGCGCTGATTGTGGAATGTTATTCGACTTCGCGAAACCGTATAGATACGCCTTTTGGATGAAGGGGATGCGGTTCTCACTTGACATCGTGTGGATAGCTGACTCCCGGGTAGTCTATATCCAAAAAAATATCCCGGCCGGGAGTAAAGATATATTCACTCCGCCAGTTGAAGCAAATCAAATACTGGAAATCAATGCCGGTAAAGCGGATGAGTGGGGATTAGAAATTGGTACTGAATTTCTTCCCCTTATCAGATGAGTTTCAAATTCAACCCAACCTCACCCCTCCGCCAGCCGGCGGACTCTCCTCAGCTCAGGAGAGGGGGAAATTCAACTCAGATTCCGACAAATAAGAAACAATAAAACCCCGACGTTGCGGGGTTTTATGGTGATTGTAGTTCGAACAAATCAACTAACACAAAGAACGAAAACTGAAAATCCAAACAATCTTACGGCATCGAAGTCACACGGGCACTATAAATCTTCAAATGATCCAACTGCTGAGGGGTCAAGGTTTTGGCTTGGCCGATAGCCTGCTGAATCAATGTCTTCTGGAATTCAACCGAAGTGCCGACAGATACGTGGCCATTGAAGGTGTTATGCTTGCGGAGGTAATCCTCGATGTAAATCTTGTGTTCTTTCGTCAACTGAGAATCCGGGTTTTTGGTGAGATAATTCGCCAAAGCCTCTCGTGCCAAATGCGTCTCGCCTTGGCCTCGTGTCGCTTTCACTGCCAGTGATTTTTCTGTCTCGCTGACTTGGGCGGTCGATACGGCGGCTGTTGTTGGTGCTGCAGTTGTCGGAGTGGTCGTTTTTTCGTTGGCTGGAGGTGTAGACTCGGTTGTTTCTGTTGTCGTATCGTTCTGTTGTTGCGTAGCGGCCGTATCAGTTATCGTGGGAGTTTGTACTCGCTTGGAGTACGAATAGATCCCGCCGGCAATCGCGACTACCACTAGAATACTTAACAGAATTCGCAAGTTATCCTCAAACCACACTTTCAAACCTGGAGTTTCTTCGGATTGGTCAAACACATCTTTTTCTTCATCTATCATATAAGAGTTCACCTGCCTTTCTAGATTGAGAACGTACCCCAAAAAAAGTTTAGGATATGATCTTGGTTTTTTAAAGTGCGCTGTTTCTTTTTCTTTGTGTATCGCACCTCGTCTGTCGGAAATATTTTTCAACAGGCGAAGGGAGACAAGAAAAAATAAGAAAATCGCTTGGAATCTCCCTTATTGTACCGACCCATCTCCACACCGTCAACTTGACAAAGAAATATTTTTGTTTTGTAGGGGATAATTCCTCTATCTGTTCTTGTTATCTGATGGTAGAATAGGACAATAGTTTATGGATTTTTGCCATGTCTCAGCATCAAATACAACTGAATGACCGAATAGTCGAGTATACCCTGAAGGTGAGTGTGCTCGCCAAACGGATGCGTTTGACCGTGAAGCGGGGCGGGGAATTGGTGGTCACGATCCCCAAGCGTGCTACAAAGCCAAAAATATCCGTGTTTCTCACAGAGAAAGCGGAGTGGATACTCAAACACATAGATGAAGCGCGAGCGGGAAAACCGGTGCTGTCAGATCGAGAGCGACGGCGGGAGTTTTTGGCGAGCAAGGTTCCGGCGCGGAGACTCGTCCGAGAGCGGATTGCTTATTTTAATTTGTTATACGGATTTTCTTTCGGTGAGGTGCGTATCAAAAATCATTCAACCAAGTGGGGGAGCTGTTCGAGTAAAGGGAATCTGAATTTCAATTACAAGATAGTTTTCCTACCACCCCATCTAGCGGATTATATTATTGTGCACGAGGTATGTCATTTGCGGGAGATGAACCATTCTAAGAAATTCTGGTTGCTCGTTGCTCAGGCTGTTCCTGATTACGCTATTCGGCGTAAGGAATTGCGCAGGTACGAACGAGGAATTATGTAACAATCTCTAGATAGACAAAATTCAAAAAAATCGTTATACTTTTAACTGAGGGATTGTTTGTGCTTCAAACTATATTCGTATCTAAATACTTATGAAAAAATTGAGCAGGAAATGGTATACATTTCTGATTGTTGTCGTATTGCTTGGCGTCGGCTATTATCTGTACAACAAGAATGCCGCGCCGACGACTGTACCGAAATATGTGACGACACCGGCGACCAAAGGAACGCTCGTGACATCGGTTTCAGGGACTGGCAATGTGGTAGTGGACAGTATCGCCAATGTCGATCCGACGATCAGCGGCACGGTGGCCAATCTCGCGGTGGCGGTGGGGGATTCGGTCAAGAAAGGCCAACTCCTCTTCACGATTGATGATAGTGGTCAGCTGTCGGCGAGCGTTGCTCAATCGCAGGCGTCTCTCCAAAATGCTCAGATTGCCGTGGCACAGGCCAGGGCTAACCTCGCTGCGACCAAAAAGAATGGCTCTACTGATACCGAAAGAGACCGGCAGATTCTCCGCCAGAAGATTGCTTCGTCTGAGCAGAGTCTTACTGCGACTCAATTGAGTTATCGAAATACTATGACCAATGCCGCGAAACGAGAGGTAGTGTCGCCAATTGCAGGGACGGTAAATGCTGTCAATGTGAAGAATGGAGATGATCTCGGCAAAGTGTCTTCTTCGAGTACGCGTCAGGCCCCGATTATCATCGGCGATCTTGGGACGCTCGAGACGAGTGTGTTGGTCAATGAGGTTGATATACCCAATGTGATGACCGGACAAAAGGTGACATTGACCTTTCCGGCGATCAATGGATTTACGGCAACGGGAAAAGTCTCGCAAATCAATGCGCTAGGAACGATTTCCCAGGGTGTGGTGACATATACGGTGACCATTACTTTTGATAAACTTGATCCGCGTATTAGGCCAGAGATGAGTGTTTCAGCTTCAATT
>Ga0194044_10001005_pt1 | contig 14276 bp, 8 predicted proteins | sample JunL4417m_MetaG_FD_155460 | JGI IMG/M metagenome (GOLD analysis project Ga0194044, IMG submission 155460) | Anoxic zone freshwater microbial communities from boreal shield lake in IISD Experimental Lakes Area, Ontario, Canada - Jun2016-L442-17m | ecosystem: Environmental > Aquatic > Freshwater >...
CCAACATGCCCAGTGTGACAATGAACGAGGGAATCCCGAGGCCAACGCTGACCAGCCCGTTCAACGTGCCGGCGACGAACCCGGTACCGAGACCGAGGAGGATGGCGGCCCAGAACGGAAGGTGAAAATTAACGAGAGCCAACCCCACCACCGCACCGCACAGACCGAGCACCGAACCGACCGAGAGATCAATCCCGCCGATGATGAGCACCAAGGTCATGCCCGCGGCGATCACGGCGAGCGCGGGGATGCGATTGGCCAGCGTGATGAAGGTTCGGTGGTTAAGAAAATTGTCGCTCAAAAGGCCGAAGAGCAGCACCAACCCGAGCCAAATCCCGAGCATGGCCACGTATTCGACCAGTTTCTTGGGCCTAAAAGTCATGGGGAGCGCGGGTTTCCTTCCGATCATGACCGAAGATTACTTCATGATGAGATCCACTGCCGTGATCTGGTCCGCGGGCGGCGCTTCCCCTTTCAGAATTTTCAGCGCCGCCTCGATGCCAAACACCGCGAGCCGGTCGCCATGCTGGTCCGCCGTCGCCACCACTTGTCCCTTATCCAGCAATGGCCGCAACGCGCTGATGTTGTCGAAGCCAACGACCAGAATTTTCCCGGTCTTGCCCGCCGCTTGAATGGCGGACACCGCGCCCAGGGCCATGTTGTCGTTCGCGCACAGAATGGCCTTGAGGTCCGCATGTTCACTGAGCATCGCGCTGGCGACGTTGTTGGCCGTTTCCATTTCCCACCGACCGCTTTGGGTGCTCACGATGTTCACCCCCGCCGCCTTCATGGCGTCCTCGAAGCCCAGCCGGCGTTGCTGGCCATTGAAGGCGGTCGGGATGCCTTCGATGATGGCAACCTTGTCGCCCGCTTGAAGTTGTTTGGCCAGCGCTTCGCCCACCTTGCGTGCGCCGGCACGGTTGTCCGGGCCGACAAACGGCACTTTGATATCCGCTTGCCGAAGCACGTCGGCATCGAGCTTGTTGTCAATGTTCACCACGAGGATGCCCGCCTCCTTGGCGTGCTTGATGACCGTTACCATCGCTTTCGAGTCCGCCGGCGCGATGACGATGGCGTTGACTTGTTGCGCGATCATTTGCTCGACCAGATTCACCTGCTCGGCAAGGTCGGTTTCGTTCTTGATACCATTGACGACAAGGTCGTAGGTGGCGGCGTTGGCGGCCTGATGCTGCTTTGCTCCCTCAGCCATCGTGCTGAAGAATTCATTCGCCAACGATTTCATCACGAGCGCGACCTTCGGTTTGCCGGGGGCGGACTTGTTATCGCTGTTGGTGGTGGATTTCTTGCAACCGCCGTTCAACCCGGCGAGCGCACCCAGGGACAAGGCGAGCGCCACGCTCGCGACAGAGTGTGAGAGAAGAGATATTTTCATAGGTTCGATAGGCTAACGGCTGAGCGAAACCTCGATTCGAGCCACTTCGCCGGTTCGCTCAAAAATCTTCCGGCTGTCGGTGGCATCCAGGCGCAACGGTTCGGTCCGCCGTTTTGCCCCGTTCGCCCCCACAACGGTAAGAGAATTCCCTTGCGCCAGCCGGTAAATGATCGGCACCTGGCAATAGGTGAAGGCGAGTTCGCCTGCCTGCAGGAGCAACTGCTGTTTGACCCCGGCCACATCGTAGCAGGCGAATTCAGTCCGCCCAGTGACGAACTCCTCCCGTCGCAGAAGACCCGGACAGAAGTGGATCTCCCCACCCTTGACCGTCAGCCCCAGCTCGCCCAGGCGACAGATTATATCTTCTTTAACCTGTCCCGTAAGCCCTGGTTGGCGAGCGCCCGCGTGTCCGGGAGTGTGTGAATAAGGATCCATCGGAAACGCTCCGTAACCGTCCGGCGTCTTGTAATCACCAATGCCGGCGCGGATGTCGTAATAACAATCCGCCAGCCCTTTCAGGACTTGCTGCGGCGCGTCGGATGCCACCGCGCGAAAATATGTCTCCTGCGCGGCGAGCAAGAGCTTGGAGACCATGTGCCAGTAAATGCATCCCAACCCCTCGTAGCCGAAGAATGTGCCGGAACGGCCGGTGAAGGATTCGTGGTCAAAAAGGCGCTCGAAGATTTCCAGCACGAGCGGAGCCTGGCGTTTGACAAGGCGGGCGTAGCGGGGGCCGGTGAGTTGTTCGAGGTGTTGGCGGATGTCGCGCGCGTTCGTCACCGTGGCGTTAAAATGAACCCGCCCGGCAACGTCGCGTTCGACCAGTTGCCGGTTGCCGTCGGCCAGGAGTTTGCACAGCAGCGCCGAGCGTTGCAACTCCTTCGCCGGGATGTTGTTTTTCTCAACGAATCGCGGAAGGCTGCGGTCGGGGTATAGCAGGTAGCTGTGCTGGTCGGCGCGATACATCGCGCTGCGCTTGAGCGCGGCGAGGAGTGCCAAGGACTCCTCGGCGGAGAGATGGCCGGAACTGAGCGCTGCAACCTGGCCCTCGAGCATCTCGTAAAGCCGGCGGATGGGAAGTTCCTTTCGGTCTTCCAGCCGAATCAAGTTGTAGGAATGATAAAGTCCGTCGGGTCGCCGATTGGTGTGAATGGAATGGTTCGCCCAGTCCAACGCTGACGCGAAGAAATCGAGCAGTTGCTGGCCGGTGACGCGGGTCTTGAGGCTGGAGAATCCGTCGGCGTAGAGGCGCTGGCGATACTCGCTTCCCGCCCGGCCAAGGTCATCAACGATGCGTCTGCGCTGGCTGTCCGTGATCGGTCCGTCGAGCATCCGTTGATGCCGCTTTAGCGTCTGGTTCAATGCATCCAAGAATGCGGCAACTTCAGCCGACAGGCTGAAGTTAGTGTTGGCGCTGGGGCGGAACAATTCGTGGCAGAAGGTCAGGTAGCGGCGCAGGTAATAAAGCGTGACCATTGAGGCGCCGTTGCCGACGAGAGCGTTGTTCGCATCGTTCCATTCCGGTCGCTGCGTGTTCAGCCAGATGCCCGCGCCGGGTATGAAGTTAGATAGTTTGGCCAGCAAGGGAACGAGCAGTTTTTCTGTCAAGTTCACCAGGCGCACGTCTCCCTGCTTGTCCCAGACGAGCTTGCCGTCCGCGCCTTTGGCCCGAACGCGCTGGCGCACCAGTTCCTCAAGGTGCTGATCGAAGGCCACGGTTTCCTTGGGATTGGCCAGCAGTTCTTCGTACGGCTTGATGCGGTAGGGGACGTTCGCATAGGCGAAGATGTTCCGCGTGAGGAAGCCGCGCAATTCATCGGGCGCGTGCCGATCAAGATGCTCCAGGAGTTTCAGCAGGTAAATGATCTGGTGATCTCCCCAATAACCGATGTAAGACCACGGGTCGTGGGGGTCAACCACCTCCCAGTCAATTCCGTTGCGCGTGATGCGATACGGATTGTAGCCGTCGGCGGTCGAGGCGTTGAGAAACCGGCAGATCATGCCGGTCGTGTAGCCGGGGAACGAGAGGGCGAGCGCCTCCCAATTCTGGAAAATATCGCGCCAATTACCCTCATAATTGAGGCTCCGCGTCCCATCCGCGTTGCGCGTGGTGATGGAAAACCGATTCCACGGCCGGCTGGGGTCGCCGTGCCGGCGGCTGAAGGTGAGCGGGAGGTATTCGCGGCAGACGCGTTCGACTTGCGGGTCGCCGACAGCAATCGCCGCCGCCACCATGCGCCGATAGAGAACCGTTCGGGGCAGGTGACGGAAAAACGAGGCGTGACGCGCGGCGAGGTCTCCATTGGCGTTTTGCACGAAAGCCAGCACATCGCGGGTGTTCAGCTTGTAGCCGTCGTTGAATACGCCGCCCCGCATGATATTGAACAGCGTGTTGCCATAGTGGCGGGCGCAACCCAGCGAACGCGCCGTCTGCTGCAGGCCATCGGCTGCCGCGACGATGCGCTGCAATTCCGCCGTGCCGTGTTTTACGTCGTCCAAAACCAACTGCTGCAGACGGACTGGCTTCCGCAGAAGTTGGTTGAGCCGGGCGACATCCGAAGGGCCCTGGTTGACATTGGCCACGACAAGCCATTCCGCGCCTTGTCCGCGGCGCAGTTGCAGGTCGGCCTGCAAGAAATAGGCGCCGCGCTCGGCGCGAACCTCCACCTCCGGGCGCAGAGCCTGACCGGTGCGGAAGCGATCCAACTGGACCGCAGAAAGCAGGATGAGTTGGCGCTTGATGCCGACTGACCAGGCCGTGGTGGTTCTGAGGGCCTCGGCCGGTTCGGGGCGGTCAACCGGGATCGCGCTGAGACGGAACAGCCCGAGGCCGGTGTCGGGGAGGAGTTCGCTCTTCTTGTAGGCGTCGAGCAGCGTGCTGTATTCGAGATTGAACTGGCTGCCTGCGCCGCAGGGCATCAGATTCTGTATTCCGTCCAGTAACTCGATCTGCATCCTTGCGGAACCGGAATAGTCCAGCCACGCGCGGCGCACGATGCCGAATTGCTGGCTGCTGAACCAGCCGTAGCGAAAGGTCAGCCCGAGGTCCTGGTTGATTTCCTCGAAGACGAGCTTGTTGCCCCAGAAATTCTTGTAGAGATTGCGGCGGACGCGGTAAATTCCATTGCCCCGGTCAGAAAACGGCTCCCAGAGATAAGTCCGGCCTTGACTGCGGGCTCGCAGCAGCGTCTTGCTTCCGGTGACATCTGCCATGTCGCGGATCTTATCATCCGTGTAGTAAGGGAAGAGCGCGAGGTTGGCGTCGCGACGACCGGCGCTGAGCCCGCCGTTGCTGGAAATAAACAGCCAGTGGTCCGCGTCGCTGACAACCGTCATGAAGAACGGTCGCATCCGGTCATAGTTGGCAATCTGGTAGAAGTCCTCGCCTTCCAGGGTGACCCGTTGTCCCTGCACAGGATTATCATTTATGCGGAGCGGGGTTTCGCCCAGGTACAATTGTGGTTGCATCTTGGTTCTGGTTGTTGACCCATCAACGGCCCTGAGCCCGGTGGGCATCCAAATCCCGCTTCATCAGGTCAGTCGTCCTGGCATCAATCGTGTAGAAGAACATGAAGAGCGCGCAGGACATGTAAAGCAACCCGGGAATGACGGACACCAGCAGCTTGATGCCTTGCAGCGCCGAGGCGGTTTGAGTGACATTGGGCACGTAATTGAAAACCGTCAACAGCCAGCCGGCAATCGCGGCGCCGATGCCCCAGCCGGCCTTCTGGGCGAAGGTGGCGGCGGAGAAATACAGCCCGGTTGCGCGCCGGCCACTCTTCCATTCGGAATAATCCGAGGAATCGGCAATCATCGTCCAGAGCAGGGGGACCGCGGGGGCATAGGCCATCTTGGCCAGAATGTTCAGCACGTAGATGGCGGCGATGTTTTTCTCGCCCGGCAAGTATAGGGCGATGAAGAAGAGGCCGGACACGAGCGAGCTGGCGATGAAGACGTTGCGGTTGCCGAATGCCTTCGCCAAAGGCTTTGAAAGCGGCAACGCGACGATCAGCGCAATGGTGCCGGCGACATTGAACAATTGGACGCTGTCTTCTTTGCCGATGTAGTACTTGAAGTAATAAGCAATCGCCGCGTTTTGCATGGCGAACATGATGAACGAGATGATGCCGACGCACGCGAGAATGATCCACGGCCGGTTCTTGAAGAGGTTCTTGAGGTCTTCCTTGACCGAACTGGGCAGGGCGGTTGATGGTTGAACCCTTTCTCTGGAGGTCATGAAGGTGATGAAAAAGAAGACCACGCTCAGGAAACCGAACAGGATTACGGTGTGCTGAAACCCCATCACCTTGTCGCCGCGTCCAAAATACTTGGCCAGCGTCAGTGCCAGACCGGTGACGACAAACTGGCCGATGAAAGCGCAGATGAAACGATAGGTGTTGAGGCCCGCTCTTTCATAAGTGTCGGAACTCATGACTGCTGCCAAAGACGAATAGGGCAGATTGACCGCCGCGTAGGCGGTCATTAGCAGCACGTAAGTGGCGCCGGCGTAGATGATCTTGCCGGTCTCTCCAAAATGGGGAGTAGTAAACGTCAGGATGGACAGAACGGCGTAAGGGACGGCGCCGAACAGAATATAGGGTCGGAATTTCCCCCAGCGGGTTTGGGTGCGGTCCGAGATGACGCCGATGACCGGGTCAATCGCCATGTCCCAGAACCGGGCGACCAACATAATGGTGCCGGCTGCAGCGGCGGGAATCCTGTAAACGTCCGTGTAGAAGAAAAGCAGCCAGAACCCGACCATGTCCCAGACAAAATGCGATGCTGTGTCGCCCAAACCGTAACCGAGCTTCTCCTTGAAGGTCAACATGCCGGCAGTTTCATTTTGTTTGAGCGCGCTTGCTGCAGCGGGTCGAGCCGCAGCCGGAGATGCGTGGTTATTAGAGTTCATATTTAATAGGGCGAGTGGGTTCAGGGTTGGCCAATGGCGCCAGCGGTTTGCTGTTTCTTTGCCGAGTCTTCCACGTAGAACGGAATGTTCACGTGCGCCGCATGCCCTTGGCCGTCAAAAACGTAAGCGAACAGGCGGTAAGCTCCGGGTTTGTTCGGAGCCTTTAAGGAAATCTCGCTGCGCCTGGGGTTGGCGATCAAACCCGACACCTGCGCAGGTTTCGACTCGGCGTCGCCGCCGACTTTGGTTTCGGTGCTCTCTTCCATCACCTCCCAGCGGTAGGTGAGCAGGTCGCGATCTGGATCGCTGGCGGCCACCCTGGCGGTGCAGGTCTGTCCGGAATGCAGCCGGATGCTCTCGGGGGCGGTCTTTCCATCCAGCCAGGCGCCCTCGATGCGAGGACTGCGGTTGGTGGGCCAACCGCCCGTCCAGAGATGGCGCATGACATCTACCGGCGCAGTTTCCTCGCCTGAATTCAGGAACATGCCATACCATGTGGGCGTGCGCTCCTGCTTGTTCCCCCACAGGAACACGTATGAGCCGAGACAGAGCTTTTGGTCCGGCTCGATGACCGCCCGGAAACGCGTTTCGTAGAGGTCGGCTTTGGTGGTCGAGTCATTTTCGAGCGGCGCGCCCCATGTGGTCTTGCCGCACTCCCAATGGCCGGTGGCACCCCATTCGGTGACAATGTAGGGCTTGTCCCAAGCCGCTTCGCGCAGGTATTTCGGAAGATTGATAATGTCGCAATACATCTGGAAGGAGATGAAATCCAAATCAGGCGCGCGGGTTTTGAGCAGATTCGCCGTTTCCTTGTTGAAACCGGCCAAGGTCGTGGTGGTCGGGTGGTTGGGATCGAGTTCATGGATCATCCTGGAGAGGTCATTGACGGCATCCCAAACCTTCGGATTCTTCTCGAAATTCAGTTCGTTGCCGACCACCCAGAGGAGGAGTGCGGGATGGTTCCGGTATTCCAGAACTTGGGATTTCAGCAATTCGAACTGTCTGGCCACGGCGTTGGTGTTGTCGTAGTCGAAGCCGCGGCGTTCGTGGTCCACGTCCAACCCCATCGCGACATGCAGGCCATTGCTGAGCGCCCGGTCCAAAACCTGTTTGCCGGTGTCACGGCCATTGTCTGTGCTCCAGGTGCGAAACGAGTTGCCTCCGTGTTCCTTCAGTTTCTCCTGCGACCCAAGTTCGATGCCGGCACCCTTGATGTAAAAAGGTTTATTGTCGAGGTAAAGCTGGTAGCGGCCATCCGTGTTGCGGATCTCAACCTTCACTGGGCTGCCGGGCGTTTTGGTGTCGGCGGCGTATAATTCAGAGGTGAGGAGACCGGCTGCAACGAGCAAGGCTGGTGCCAGCGGACCAAGGCGGCTGAGCCGGTGAATGAAAGGGTTCTTATTTGGTTTCATGGTTAGATTCCGGTTATGCAGGCGTTGTGCCAGCGGCTGGCTTGCTTTTCCGCGCCAGGAAGTTTTCCAACTCTTCGAGCGATTTGCCCTTGGTTTCGGGAATGAACAGCAAAACAAAAACCAGCGCTGCCGCAGCCATCAGGCCGTAGCCCAGGAACGTGCCCGCCGAGCCGAAATGCGACAATTCCCAGGGAAAAATAAACGTGACGCTGGCGCTAATGGCTGAATTCCAGAATCCGGCCACCGACATGCCAAGACCCCGGTATTGGTTGGGGAATATTTCGGACAGCAACACCCACATCACCGGGCCGAGCGAAATGGCAAAAGAGGCCACAAAGCCAATGATGGCAAAAAGCACCAGCCCGGCCTGGATGTTCAGCCCCGCAGTGAGCAGGGCATCGCGGTGGGGCTTGAGGTTTTCAGCCCCCATCTTCGCTTCCATCGCCAAAATGAAATCTTTGTCCGTGGGAAAGGTGTTCTTTTCCAGAGTCTTGAGGTTGGCGATCAACTCCGCCGGAACTTTGTTCTCCTGGAGTACGACCCACGACTTCCCGGTCAACTGGTAGCTCGAAGCGTGAAAGGCCCAACTGCACATCAGCAGCGACAGTGCCATGCCCGCGGTGCCAATCACCAGCAGCGGCTTGCGGCCCAGTCGGTCCACGAACCGGATGGCGACGAACGTCATCACCAGGTTGACCAGGCCAACAAGCACCGCCTGCTTGAACGCCGCGTCAGTGCCGCCGCCGGCCTGCGCAAAAATGGTTGGCAGATAATAGAAGATCGCGTTGATGCCCGTAATCTGCTGAAAAAAGGCAATCACCAGCGCGATGAACATGATAAAGCTCATCCGACGGCTCAACAGACCGCTAACCCGGACCTCGGGTGCTTTTTGTGCAAAGCTTCGCCGAATGTTGACCATCGCTTGCTCCACCTCGGCCTGACCGCAGGTTTTTGTCAGAATCTCCTCGGCCCGTTCCGTCTGGCCCTTGCCAAAGAGCCAGCGCGGGCTCTCCGGCACCGCAAAGAGCAGGAAGAAATATAGGATGGCCGGAACGGCATCCATCCCCAGCATCCAGCGCCAGTTGTTTGCACCCGCGTCCAGAAGAAAGTAATTCGAGAAAAAGGAGGCCGAAATGCCCAACACGATCATGAGCTGATTGAGCGAAACCATGCTGCCGCGGAGCGCCGGCGGCGAGATCTCCGCGATATAGACCGGCGCGATGAGGATGGCACCGCCAACCGCGATCCCACCCAGAACCCGTGAGAACACAAAAACTGCAAAACTGGTGGTCAGCGCCGACAAGAGGGCTGAACAGGTAAAGAAGACGGCAGTGGTGATCAGAACCTTTTTCCGGCCGAAACGGTCACTGAAAAACCCCGCTACGGCAGTGCCCCCCAGCGCACCCCAGCCAAGACAACTCACCGCCAAGCCAAGCAGCCAGTCACCACGGTCCCCCGTCAGCCTGAAGTACTTCTGGATGAAAGGAACCGCCCCCGAAATCACCGTCGCATCGAACCCCCAAACAAACCCGCCCAGCGCCACGACCAACGCTACGAGCACAGTGAATCGCTTGCTTTCTGTCATAGAATTCGGATAATCATTTCTCGCAACCATGTTAAGTCGAACTTCGGCGCTCGCTGGCAAGGAGTCGTGCGTGTAGAATATAGCCTGATTGCATTTTGCAAATGCAATACAATGAATTACGTTGTTCGTCAACGTTTATTGAACACATTGAAAACCTCATGGCCCGGCGTCCCTCCCTGGGGCCGCCGGGGTGGTGCGTTGTCGAGGAGGCCAATAAGGCTCGTATCTATCGACTGGCAGGGTTCAGCCTGATCGAACGAAGTCAGGTGCGATAGACCGACATCATCTTCCCTTGGCCATAAACCAATAACGCAACCATGACCGCGACGCCACACATCGAGCCTCTCAGCCAGCCGGTTCTTCACCGGCTCTTTGCCGCCTTCGCGCTGGCCACATGCCTGTTGCTCCTGCCAGCGATTGCTCGGGCCGAGGAACTGCGAACCGCCGACCAGGTGCGGCGGCTGACTCCGGAACAGGCCGAAAAACACCTCGAAGTCCGACTCAAAGGTGTGGTGACATTCTATGACGCGGACCTTTACTCGCGGTTTATTCAGGACGAAACGGCGGGCATCTATTTTCAGGAAATGAACAACGGGCCGGCGTTGCGGCCCGGCCAGTTGGTGGAAATTGAAGGCCAGACCGGTGCCGGTGAATACGCTCCAATCGTCATTCCGAGATCGATAAAGGTACTGGGCGAGGGGACTATGCCTGCGGCAAAACCCGTTTCCCTCGAGCAACTGGTCAGCGGCCGGGAAGACAGCCAGTTCGTCGAAGTTATCGGCACCGTTCGCTCGGTGCGGTTTGAGAATGAGTCCCGGAGTTTCTTGATCGAACTGGTGATCGGCGGCGAACGGTTTACCGCTTACTCACGGCAATTGCCCGTCACAAACACCGAGGAATTGGTCGAGAGCGAAGTCAAAGTGCGAGCCGTCTGTTCCACCCTTTTCAATCGGTTGCGGCAAATGTTCGGTTTTCGGCTGCTCATTCCGCGCGAGACCGATCTAGTGATCGAGAAGCCCCCATCGGCGAATCCATTTAATGTTCCCTCCAAGGGCATCAGTAGTCTGCTCCAGTTCCCTGCGCAGGGCACTCTCGGCCATCGAGTAAAGGTGGTCGGCACGGTCGTTTACCAGGAATCCGGCGTCGCCCTTTTCATCCAGGATGAGAGAGAGGGTCTTTATTGTCAGACCCGGCAGCGTGTGCCCATCCAAGCGGGCGACCAGGTTGAAGTGCTGGGCTTCCCGGCTAAAGGCGAATACACGCCGGTGCTGCAAGATGCGGTTTATCGCAAAATCGGCTCTGGCACTCCGGTGAAGCCCGTGGATATTGGGATCGATCAGGCACTCGCCGGCACCTACGACTGCCGTTTAGTCCGCCTCACGGCGAACCTGCTGGAACATACCCAGCGCGGTCGTGAACAATTCATAGTGTTGGACAAGGACAGATTCATCTTTCAGGCTTTCCTGGCCCAACAACAGGGGGGGGGCGGGTTTAGCCCGGCGCCAATCGGCAGCGAAGTTGCCGTCATCGGCATTTGCTTGATCGAGCGAGGCAGTAGTTGGCTGGCCGGGGCAGGTTGGCGGGCCAAATCCTTCCGCATTTGCTCCGCTCGCCCGGGGATGTCGCGATCTTGCAGTCTCCGCCCTGGTGGAATCTTCAGCGGGTTCTTTGGATAGCCGCCGCCCTCGGCTTGATCGCGCTTGCGGCGTCGGCCTGGGTCGCGGTTTTGCGTCGCCGGGTGCAACAGCAGACGGAGATTATCCGCGAGCGCCTGCAACGGGAAGCGTCGTTGAAGGAGCGATACGAGGATCTCTTTGAGAATGCGAACGACATGGTGTTCACACATGACCTGGGCGGAACGATCACGGCAATCAACCAGACCGGCGAACGGCTCTTGCAGCGAAGCCGTGAAAGTCTCTTGTCGCGGAAGATCATCGACCTGATGGCAGAAGACCAGCGCGCGCCCGCTCGCCGGTGGTTGGATCAAGTCGTCCAGGGCGCTGATGTGCCCACGGCAGAATGGGACTTCCTCAATGCGGCAGACCAGCGGGTCAAACTGGAAATCAGCTCACGCTTGATCGAACAGGATGGACGCATCGTGGAAGTTGAAGGCATCGCGCGTGACATCACCGAGCGACGGCGGCTGGAACGGGAGATTCTGGAAATCAGCACTCGCGAGCAGCGCCGTATTGGCCACGACTTGCATGACGGCGTCTGCCAGCAATTGGCCGCCATCGCTTACCTCGTCGATATGCATGCCGATCGGCTCCAGGAGAAAAGCGTCGCCGACTTCGCGGAGGCGGAGCGAATCGGCAACCTCATCAACGATGTCAACGGGCAGGCGCGCAGCGTCGCGCGCGGGCTGTTCCCCGTCCGATTGGCGGAGCACGGTCTGGTTCTGGCGCTGGAGGAACTCGCGGCCAGCGCCAGCAGCCGTTACCGGATCACTTGCCGTTTCGTCTGCGAGGCAACCCCCACCAAAGTCGATAGCGAGGTGGAACTGCATTTATACTACATTGTGCAAGAAGCCTTGTCGAACGCCGTCAATCATGGTAGTTCCAGCACGGTTATTGTGACGCTGGCTGCGGATGAAGACCGGTTGAAGTTAACCGTCCAGGACAACGGAACGGGATTTCAACTCTCCGACAAGAACCGGAGCGGCATGGGTATTCGTATCATGCGGTACCGAGCCAAAGTCATCGGGGCGGCTCTGGATGTTCAGAGCCAGGTCAACCACGGAACGCAAATTACGTGCGTTTTCAACCCGTTGTCCCGGGAAACTTTGCGAGGAACAAGAAACTGATAGGAAATTGGTTTTTGGGCGCCCGCCGATACTGGGCACTACGCGGGTGATTCAATCCCTTCGGGATTGCCTCTCGCAACCCTGAGGTTAGTGATCTCATTCGCCCAAAGCATGATTTCCGAATCCGGGGCGTTAGCCGGGCCGAGTTCGCGCCAATGACGGGGAGTGTGGCCGTGCCGTTGAAGATACGCGACCCACGAAACGGATAGGCAGTTGTCAATGACGATGGTCACGCGGGCTGAAGTTCAATTTCACGTTCGCGTGTGAGCCAGGTGGCGTAAGACAAACAGGCTTTAATGTCGTCCGGTTCAAGGTCGGGATAATCGGCGAGAATTTCTTTTTCGGTCGCGCCGGAAGCCAGGAGGCCAAGAATGGTGGTGGCCGGAATTCTCATGCCGCGAATGCAAGGCAATCCCGTCATGACGGCCGGATTCACCGTGATGCGTTTCAAGATTTCTTTCATGTTTTTACTCTAGCAGACGTTCTCGGTTCTCGCACGAACTGATTAATGCTCAAGCCGACCACGGCCCGGCGGCAGTGAGCAGTGGGCACCAACAAAACTGAAATTGGTTTTTGGGCGCCCGCAGGTACTGGGCGCTGCGCGGGTGACTGGTCGAGTGGAGCGGAGGCGCGACCGGTTTAGACCAATGGCTTCCTTCGTATCAGCCCTTTCGAGCATCGTGGCAAATAGCCCTCGGATCATGCCGACGTTTCCTCCGCCCCCTCTATTGATTCCCTGCTTGTACAGGCATTATCTGGTGGTTTTTCATTGGATGGGGTAGAGGTCTAATCCACCCATGTGGAAGAAGATATCCGTCTTGAACCGCTCCTTGGGGCGATAGCCATAGGCATTCTTTATATCCTGCCCAACTACATAACGCAATGGAGCACGGTCTAGGTATATGGGGCTGCTTATGCGAGCATCGAACTGGTTTACACGGGTGGCGGGCTTTGGATCCCAGCTTCTTATAGCGGCACATTCACCATCCAATGAAGCGCCTCCCTGCCATCTGGATTTTGGCCATGACCGGCCTGGGGCCGCTCGCTCTCGCACTTCCCAGCCAGGGCGCATCAAGCGCCAATTACTCCATTGCCCCGGCCACATTGGATGCCGGTGGCGCGCGCAGTGCCAGTGCCAAATACACGCACGATGGCAGCTTTGGCGGTTTTGGCGGCACGACCATCAACGTCGCCACCCGGGAAACCAACCGGGTCGGTTACGCGGGCCAGTTGCTCGAACCCGTCAGCCTCACCGTCAGCGTTCCCAGCACCAACATCAACGAAGCCACCAGCCAGCAATTGTCAGCCGGCGCACGGCTGGATAACGGTTCGGTGACCACCACGGCCGACTGGAGCGTGCTAAACGGGCCGGTTGCCGCGATTTCTCCCGCTGGGCTGCTGACGGCGGCCAATGTTTATCAGGACACCCCGGCCACCATCTTCGCGGCGGCGGAGGGTTTGGGAAAATCGCTTGGGCTGATGATCCGGAACGTCGGCAATGATGACTTCGGCCTCTATGCCGACGACGGCATCAACGACCTGTGGCAGGTGCAATATTTCGGGATCGACAATCCCAACGCGACGGGCGCTCAAGCGCTGTTCGCCTACACCGCCGGGCTGAATCCGACGAACCCGGCCGATGTGTTCACGTTCAAGCTTTCGAGCGTATCGACGCAGGCCAATTGGCGGAGCCTGAGTTTTGCCCCGCGTTACACGAACCGCACTTACCTGGTGGAATATCGAACCAACCTGGCGGCAGGCGGATTCACGACGCTGACAAGCGGCAAAGTCACGGACGCCGGCCTCACGCGAACCGTGGCGGACACCAACGCGGTATCTGGCGAGCGGGTTTACCGGGTCAAAATCAGCTACCCGTGATCCGGCGCAGAAGGCCACGAACCGTGGCTTTGGGTTGCGGGTCTCCCTCCCGCCGGCGGCTACAACGCGGTAGCCGCGAACGGGAGTTCGCGCTAACTTCGTAACCGTCCGGCGGCGCCGTCTTACGGTGAGGGGTGCGGGTATGGCAGGATGGCAGGGTGAAACGACAATCATCTCAACTCCGCCCAACCCGACGCCACCTCACCTCCAAAGAGAAAGCTGAGATTCTCCGAGAACACCGGCGCAGCGGGATCTCGCTGCTGGCCTTCGCCGGAAAGCATGGACTGTGTTACAAC
>Ga0194044_10001007_pt1 | contig 14273 bp, 14 predicted proteins | sample JunL4417m_MetaG_FD_155460 | JGI IMG/M metagenome (GOLD analysis project Ga0194044, IMG submission 155460) | Anoxic zone freshwater microbial communities from boreal shield lake in IISD Experimental Lakes Area, Ontario, Canada - Jun2016-L442-17m | ecosystem: Environmental > Aquatic > Freshwater...
GACTGACGGATCGACTCCGTCCGCCACACATGGAACCCGCTTTACCCGCGCCATTCCCATTACTACCACCACCGTAGTCCGCGCAGTTGCCCTGAGAACCCAATTCGCGCCGAGCGACCTGGAATGCCGAACTTATATTTTCCTTTCAGACGTCGAGAAACAGACCGGCGAACCGTTCCCCGTCTCGTGGGGGTCGCGCTCCAACTCGGTCATTCCAGCGCATTACGCCATGTCGGCTGAAATCGTGAACGACCCAGCCTATCAGCAGCGGCTCCGGGAAGGATTGCTATCGATTCCTTCCATCTCGATCGTGACCGACCGGCCGAACCTCTTCGATCCCGTCACCGGCATTTACACCCATCCCATGACCAATGGTTCCGCCTGGGAAAGACCTGCTTCAGTCGAGATGATCGAACCGAACCGCGGAGCCGGGTTTCGGATCAACTGCGGTCTGCGCATTCAGGGCGGATGGAACCGGCGTCCAGAGGAATCACCCAAACACTCTTTGCGGCTGCTGTTCAAGAAGGATTACGGACCTGCCAAATTGCTGTTCCCGCTCTTTGGCACGGATGGGGTGGTTGACTTCGACACAGTGATTCTCCGGAGCGGCAACAACAATTCCTGGCTGCACTGGAATTCCGAGGAGCGCCGCCGGGCCGAGTATGCGCGCGACCAGTGGATGCGGGAGAGCTTTCTCGCAATGGGCTACCCGTCTGCTCGCGGACGCTTTGTCCATTTGTACCTGAACGGCCTTTATTGGGGCGTGTACAATTTGTGCGAGCGGCCCAACGCCCCATTCCTGGCAGCCAATGAAGGGGGAGGCCGCAAAGAGTTTGATTCCATGAAAGCAGAAAAAATCCTGTCCGGCGACAAGACTGTCTGGCATCAACTGATGCTTCTCGCAAACTCAGGTCTGCGCGACGATGGAAACTACCGGCAGTTCCAGGAATACGTCGATTTAGAGGAGCTGACAGACTACTTGATCCTGAATTGTTATGGTGGCAACGCCGACTGGGACCGCAGTTCCAACTGGTATGCCGGCCGCAGGCGTAGCGCCAACGGCAAATATCGGTTCCTGGTCTGGGACGGCGAGCGAACCTTGGAGGGAATCGACGCTAACTCGATGGACTTCGATGATGATGAGAGTCCGCCCCGGCTATTTCATAAGCTCTCCGAAAATGTGGACTATCGGATGTTCTTTGCAGATCGCGTCCAAAAGCTGCTGCTCAATGGTGGCCCCTTGACGGCGAAGCCGGCGACCGAGCGGTACAAGGCTCTCGCGCAGGTTCTCGAAAAACCCCTGGTTGCCGAATCCGCACGCTGGGGAAGCTACCGCCGTGATATCCACCCTTACAAGGCAGGCCCTTACGAGTTTTACAAGCCTGATGTTCATTGGCGACCCGAAGTGGACCGGCTTCTTTCACAGTATTTTCCCCAGCGGCCGGCGGTGCTCATCCAACTCTTCCGGCAACGCGGTTTGTTTCCCCAAACAGACGCCCCAACCGGGCAAATTCAAAATGGTTTGCTCCGCTTGTCCTCGCGGGAGGGAATGATCTACTACACTCTGACGGGAACCGATCCAAGATTGCCGGGCGGCGCAGTGGCGCCCGACGCTCTGCAGTATTCCCAGCCGGTGAGGCTCACTTCGGGGCAGAAGTTAAAAGCCCGTTCTGCCGCCGCTTCCCAAACCGCGACAGAATGGAGCACGCTCGTGGAGTTCTGATTTCGCGCCCGCGTGCTCTCAGCGCCCATCAGTCCTTGAATCAGAACACTCAAGCTGGGGCGAATGATTTGATACCTAACGGGATTAGCGGCTGATACCTTTTTGTAGGATGCGTGGTGGCGGGGCTTTGACGAATTGGGTCGCGCGCAGGTAGATCGGCTGCATTTTTTCGCCCGGGACAAAATCATTTCGCCGCAAGGCCAGGCGGCCCAATGTGGCAGCACGTGGAAAGATCACGCGGCCATTCGGAAACCATTTGGCCACTTCCGGTCCGAGCAGGATGCCGCCGGTTTGATCGCGGGCACGCACTTCCGCCAAAGTGGCCAGTTGTAGCGGCTCTATTTCACGCCGCGCATCCGCGCCCAGGTCGTAGGTGGCCAGATAAAACTCGTTGCGTTGCGCATCGATCACCACGTGGACTTGCCCCAGGATGCCTTCGGCTTGGGCCTCGGCGGCAAGACATTCAGCGCTGCTGATGCCCAACAGGTTCACGCAGCACGCAAGCTGCCAGCCTTGCGCCAATGCGATAGTGGAACGAATGCCCGAGTAAGAGCCGGGTCCAAGACCGATCGCCACACACTCGATTTGTGCGCGATCAACCTGCGCGGCGCACAAAGCGCGCTCCACCAGGCCCAACGCATTCGCAGAGCGCGCGGCGGTGTCCACCACCTCGTGGGAAGAAATGGGCGCGGTTTGGGCATTGCCAATGGTTTGGACGATAGCGACGCTGCGTTGCGGCGATGAAAACTCAAGCGCCAGGATCTTCATAAGTAATGAGTCGTTCCATCTCGCCAAGGACGTCAATGTGGACCCAGCGAAAGTGCCCGAAGCAAGGGCAGGCTTCGGGACTTTCGCCAGTCTGCGGCCCGTGGTCCGCGGTCTGCGGTCCTGGCACTCCAAACCAGCGCTCGGCCCATTCGATGACCGTGACGCCATCAGGTTTCAAATACTCATCGAGGCCAGCGGCGATGATTTGATCGCGGGTCTCGAGGCGGTACAAATCCAGATGGAACAATGGCAGCCGCCCGCCGGCGTAAGCATTCACGAGCGCATAGGTGGGAGAACGGACCAGTTGCACACAACCCAGGCCGCGGGCCAGTCCTTTGACGAGTTGCGTTTTCCCGGCCCCCAGGTCACCGCACAGCCCGATGACCAGGCTGCTCTGCGCGTCGCGGCCCCACGCTTCACCGAGGGCCGCGGTCTCGGCGGGGCTATGCGAAGTGAACGTACCCATGAGCTGACAACGGTCGCGCGCCGTGTTTGTCCCGAATCGTGATGCCCTCGCCCGCCTTGATTCGGCCGATGCAGGTGATGGCCAGCTTGGGAAACTGTTCCCGCCAGGCATCGAGCAACGAGACCGCGTCACGACTGGCGACGGTGAAGAGTAATTCGAAATCCTCGCCGTCGGTCAGCGCCGCAAGCAATGGTGGTTTGGCGGAAGCCCGGGCTTTGGCCGCGAGGCGGGCTTCCCGGCTGATCGGAATCGAGGTCGCCAGCAGTTCGGCCCCCACCCGGCTGGCGGTCAATAGATGGCGCAGGTCGCCCGCGAGGCCATCGCTGATGTCGATCATGGCGTGAGGCGGAAAATGTTGCGCCAGCCATCGCGCTTCGGCCAGGCGTGGCTCGAATTCGAGATGCTTGCCGGCCAGTGAACCGCCCAGTTCGCCGGTGACAAAAATCGCGTCGCCCGCCTCCGCGCCAGAACGCAACACGCCCTTGCCCCGCGGCACCGAGCCCAGCAGTGCGACGGAAATGAGCGTGCCGCCTGGGTTGGTGGTCGTTTCGCCTCCGACAACGGCTACTTCGTGGCGTCGGGCCAATTCATTCATGCCGCCGTAGATCGCCTCGACAAAGGTGGGATCGAAGTCGCGAGGCAAAGCAATGGTCACCAGCGCCGCGATGGGAGTTCCGGCCATGGCGGCGATATCGCTCAAGCATCGGCCCAGCGCCTTATGCCCGATCTTCTCCGGCGCCGTCGCAGGCGTGAAATGGAAGCCTTCCACGACGGCGTCGGTTTTGAACAAAAGCAACTGGTCCGGCAGGCCCATATCGAGCACCGCACAGTCGTCGCCAGGGCCGACCACCACCGAGGGATTAGTGGGCAACGACCGCGTCAGGCGGCGGATCAATTCAAATTCGTTCATACTGGCTCGTCGAATGGCCTGGCGCGATTCAGCCGCCGATCTTTTCCTGGAGGAAAACGGTCAGGAAGTTCAGCGCATTGAACATGGCGTGGGCGGTGATGGGTGCCAGCAGGTTATTCGTCCGCTCATAGAGCGCCGTTAGAATGAGAGCCAGCACCGTGAGCGGGACGAAGATGACCACATTGGCGTGTACCAGAGCAAAGAGCAGCGAAGTGCCCCACAACGCCAGGCGGAAAAACCCGGCTTGCTTGATCGCGGGATAAAGAATCCCACGAAACAAGATTTCCTCCGCCACGGGCGCCAGCAGAATCCAGGCGGCGCCCATGGCAAGCCGGTTCTGCCAGGAGACAGCCGCGCGCAGGGCCTGAACCGATGATTGTTCTTCCGGTTGGAGACTTAGGTGCGGCACGTGGGCCATCACCAGGGCGGACGCCTGCTGCAATCCTCGGGCGACGGGCAGAAAGATCAACGCGATCAGGATTCCCAGCAGCACGGCCCGACCCCGGCGGTTCCCAAACCCGAAGGCTTCCGTCCAACTCATCTGATGCTCGCGCAGAAAGTGGATCATCAGGATTACTCCGGCACCCTGAAAACTCAGCGTCCCAACGATCATCCGCCCGATGGAACTCTCCGCCGTCCGATCACCCGAAAGCCGATGCGCGAAGGCGCCGATGAAAAAGCCGGAGCAAAAGAGAACCATCACGAGGAAAAGACGGCGCTCAAAGGTCTCGAGCGGCCAGGGTTTGTTGATCAAAACCAGTGTCGCTATCAGGCAACCAATCGAGATGGCCGCCAGAGGCACTAGAAATCTCGCGGCCGCGGTTCCCCCGGCAATAGGGTGTCGCCACAGGCACGGCAACAGCGAGCCGGCAAAAATGCAGACGAATACGCTCAATAACAGGCGCATGATCGCATCTGGCTTCCACGGCTTGGCAGACAACATGAGGCAAAGCTATCGCAGGCTGCAAGGGGTGACGATGGAAAAATCGGGTGATTGACCTTTGCCGGAACCGGATTGCGGGCTATGATAGCTAAAATGGATACCGCCGCGGTAACTTGCCTGGCGCTCGCTTGCGCTTCGGGTTTGATCCCGTGCCGCCAGGAACCAACTAAATTGCATCGAAAGGCATCGTGACCACTCATTCCACCATCGCCGCACCCGCTCGTGTCAACCGGCTGGCCCGCGAGAAATCTCCTTACCTCCTCCAGCACCAACACAACCCGGTCGAATGGTTTGCCTGGGGCGAAGAACCCTTCGCCAGAGCGCAACGCGAGAACAAGCCGGTCTTTCTCAGCATCGGCTATTCGACGTGCCACTGGTGCCACGTCATGGAACGCGAATCCTTCGAGAGCGAAACAATCGCCGGCTTCCTTAACGCGCATTTTGTCAGCATCAAGGTGGACCGGGAGGAACGGCCGGACGTGGATAAGATCTACATGACCTTTATTCAGGCAACGAGCGGCCAGGGCGGCTGGCCGCTGAATGTCTTTCTCACGCCGAATCGTGAGCCGTTTCTCGGCGGAACCTATTTCCCGCCGGATAACCGCTATGGGCGGCCTGGCTTCCTCCAAGTTCTGCAGCAAGTCCATGAACTTTGGGACACCCGCCGCGTCGAACTCGCCGACTCGGCTGCTGCCATCCATGCGCGCTTGGAACAGTTGGGCGTCACCAACGAAAACGCATCGGGATCGGTATTAACATCCTCGACCCTCCAGAACGCCGGCGCGCTCCTTAAGGAATCCTACGACCCGCCTCATGGCGGATTCGGCAACGCGCCGAAGTTTCCCCAGCCGAGCCAGCCGCGGTTTCTGCTGCGCTACGGAAAACGATTCAACGACCCCGAGGCTGTGCGCATGGTGCTGCAGACCTGCGACCGAATGGCCGCCGGCGGGATTCATGACCAGCTTGGCGGCGGTTTCGCGCGCTACTCGGTGGATGCCGAATGGCTCGTGCCGCATTTCGAGAAGATGCTCTACGACAATGCGCAGTTGGCGCAGTTGTATCTCGACGCCTGCCTTGTCAGTGGCGACCCGCGCTACGCCGATGTCGCGCGCGGCATACTCGGCTATGTGCTGCGCGATATGACACATCGCGATGGCGGTTTCTACTCCGCTGAAGATGCGGACAGCGAAGGCCATGAAGGCAAGTTCTACTGCTGGACGCGCGAGAACCTGGCCCACCTGCTCACGCCCGAGGAAGCCAATGTGACAAGCCGCTACTTCCGCGTGACCGAGCAGGGCAATTTTGTGGACCACAGCCATCCCCATCCGTTGTCCGGCCAAAATGTGTTAAGCATCGTCGATCCGGGTTTGTCCGAGGCGGAGAAAGCTTTGCTGGCTTCGGCGAAAAGCAAGATGTTCGAGGCGCGTTCCAAACGCGTTCGCCCACATCGCGACGATAAGACGCTCGCTTCGTGGAACGGCCTGATGCTCGGCGCGATGGCGCGCGCTTACGCCATTTTGGGCGATGAAACGTATCTCGATGCAGCGGAAAAGAACCTCGCCTTCCTCCAGACCAGCCTTTGGGACGGCGCAACCAAAACGTTGTTTCACCGCTGGCGGGAAGGCGAACGAGACCATGTGCAGTTGCTGGCGGGCTACGCCTTCCTGCTGTCGGGCGTCATCGATCTGTATGAGGCGACGGTTGCTCCCAAGCACCTCGATTTCGCCATTGTGCTCGCCGAAGCCATGCTCGACAAGTTCTATGACCCGGAAAACGGAGGCTTCTGGCAAAGCCCGCCCGGCACGAAGGACTTGATCCTGCGGGTCAAAGAGGATTACGACGGCGCCGAGCCTTCCGGAAACTCAGTCGCTATCATGGAGCTATTGAAGCTCGGCAAAACCACCGGCCGCAAAACGTTTGCCGAAGCGGCCGAGAAAAGCTTGCGCCTGTTCGCAAACCGGCTGCAACAAGTCCCCCAAGCCGTTCCTTTCCTGTTGCAGGCGCTGGATTTCTCATTGCAGGAACCCCGGTGCGTGGTGGTGGCCGGCGATCCTGCCAAACCCGAAACTCGCGCATTGTTGAAAACCATTCACTCCGTCTATCAGCCAAATAAGGTCGTGCTCGGAAACCTCGGCGCCGTCGATCCCTTTGCGAAAACCTTGGCCACCAAGGGTGGCGCGGCAGTCTATCTCTGTACCGCAACCGCCTGCCATGCGCCAACCAGTGACCCGGCAAAAATCAGGGAGCTGCTCAGGTAGTTGGAACCTGTTCGGGAAGCAGACGATTTTGCAATCGACGATTGACGCGATGCTCGCGCTCATGCCCGTCAATTGTCACTCGTCAGCCCCCGAGCGCAGCGATTACTGATGGCTGGGGCTGCCGGTTCCCAGCCGCTCATCCAGCCAGCGCAGGGTCTTGTCCCACATCTCTGGCGTATAAACATGACCCTGGCCGGGGTAAACGACACTCTGGAAGGCGTTCTCCTTGCCGTAGAGCCGATACGCCGGACGCACCGCTGATTCGATAGCGTGGATTCCGTCCTCGGGCGAACCACCGTCCGCGCCGCCGTTCAGAAACAGCGCCGGTCGCGGCGCGATCAACGCCACGACGGCTTCGGTGTCGAAATGGTTCAATAGGCCAGGGACAAAATAATAAATACCGTGCGCCTTGAGCATCTCGTGCTGAATCAGGTTTTGGTAACGCGTCAGGCAGGCGATGGCTACCCCCGTCTGGAGCCGCTCATCCAACGCCATCAGCCACCACGATCGCGTCGCCCCCATGCTCATGCCCATAACCCCAATCCGGCTGGCATCCACCTCCGGCCGCGACGCCAGGTAGTCCAGCGCCATCAGGTCATCGCGCAGCATCATTCCCCACAGGGTCCGGCCAACCCAGAGATTGAACTTGCTGGCCGTCATCTCGCCGGCACCGCCCTTGTCAGCCGGACCGCCCGGACCCTGGCCGTTTCGCTCGCCGAAACAATAAGCATCGACTCCCAGGATGACAAATCCGCGCCTGGCCAACGCGGGCCCCGGCGCTTCCGGAGTATGTTTGGCTTGGAACAACTCCTCTTTGCCGATTTCATACTCACCACCGTGGCAGTGGCAATAGAGGATTGCCGGAGCCTTGGCGGGCAGGTTTTTCGGCACGAGCACATACCCCGGCACCGTTGCGCCGGCACCGTTATCAAATTGAAATCTTTCTACGGCGTAATCTCCCCGATCTTCTCGGGAGAGCGTCTTGACCTCGGATAGCCTTGGCCGAGGCGGCAGCTTGCCCAGCAGTTCCCAAAGTCGAGCGCGCAGATGCTTGCGCTCGGTTTCCCAGACGGCTCGAGATTCGGGCACAGCAAAAGGCGGGGCGAGTTCGGACTTCGCCAGCCAGCGGGCGGCATTGGTTTGGTTGGTCTGGGCCATGAGCACGTTCGGCACGAGATAAAACAGCGCCGCCAGCAATGATGGCCAAATTCCAGCGAAGGTTCCATTCATAATGTGCCCGGTCTAACAAGAATCGGATCACGAAGCCGATTCTGCCTGGGCGGACGAAAACTTTCAACCTTGGACCGAAGCGCAGGGCAAATTCAAGAAACCGTAGCCGCCGACGGCAGTCAGCGCTACCGGTCTCCCAGCGAGTCTTCTTTCTTCCGAATCCTCAGTCGAAGACTCCTGTCTCCGCGCCGCATGTCAGGCCTCCCGCCTGGCCATTATCCTCCACCAACGACCGAAACCCGCCTCTGCTCTCGCCTGTTCGCAGAGAGATCTCGTATCCATAACCACTTATCACTGCGCCAATCAACCGGAGTCTCCCACCCGCAGCCCGGATTACGTATAGCCGATCTTCTACACTTTTTGAGGTTTTCGGCTGATTCCCCGCACGGACTGCCGCAAAACTGCATTTGTGTAGTGCCAACACACAATTATATTACCCTTAAGAATCCCATCTTTATCATTGATTCTATCGATTTGATGCCGCAATAATGAGTGCCAATAAGACTCACTATGTTTGTCCGCCTTAAACGCGTTCGTTGTTGTCGCTACCTGCATTGGTCGAGTCGGTCCACACCGACAACAAGCTGCGCCAGCGCGTCTTGGCCACTCTGGGCCGAGTCGAGCAACTCCAAGCCGACGGTTCCATCGACGCTTTGGTAAGCAGTCTGAGCAAGTTCTCCCCCAACGCCCTGGCATTGATCGCCGGAAAGTCTAGCCCGGAGACCCAAGCACTGACCATCGGACCGGTGCTCATTTTTGAGCGGCTCTGGCAACGGTTGAAGTTGGAGTCGATTCTCAAAGAGTTGCTGGGCGAGCGGCATTTTGGTTTTGCTGTCGAGCGGGCGATTTTTCTGAGCGTGCTGCACCGGGTTTGTTGCGGAGGTTCGGACCGACATGCCCATCAGTGGAAGGAGGATTATGAGATCGCGGGAGTCAGCAAACTGAGCTTGCACCATTCGTATCGAGCCATGGCCTGGTTGGGCCAGGCTGAGCCGCGAACCGACCTGACAGCGGCTGGGGCGACAACAGCGCCAGCCGATGTGGCAGGGACCAAGAAGAGCGCCACGGCAGCGGCACCGTCCAAGTCATGCCGAGGGCCGACGCCGATTTATCGGTGGCATTGAAGGCTCTGCAGCGGATGCGCATTGACGACGATGGCAAGGTGTTTTGGCTGCGTTCCCAAGTGCAAGGCTGCTGCGCGAAAGTCTTCAGCGCAGTGGGGGTGGCCCTGCCGCCCTTATTGACCTTGGAGCCCGAGGGGAAGCAGGTAGCGAAAAGCGATGCAGACGAATCGGGCTGAAATCAGACCAGTAATCACTAACACACAATCACTAACGAAAAATGTCTAGCAAACAGGAAATGTAGTGCCAACGGCCAGTTTGATATTTCATAAGTATCTTTCTTCCAAGCACTAACGATTTATCACTGTAGAAGATCGGCTTGGGGCAACGGGCCCCCTGAATGCAAAATGGATAAGGTGGCTATTTGAAACGGTCCCGGAGCCAGGCTGGATCGCGGCGGCAGTCCAAGACCGCCCTCACATAGCGGCAATATCCTCTCTTGCCGAAGGCAGGATGACGGTCGTCATTTCAGCCGGTCGCGAAGCTCTTGCTTGGCGGCCTCCCAGTCCATGAACTTCTCCTGACCAGATTTGACTCGGGCATTCCGCTCCTCCAGGACTTGCCCGTGCCAGACGGGAGACTGAATGTCCTGTTCGTTGCGGCTCAAATCTGTCCACAACGCTTCCATCGCGCGTAGCTTTTCAGCGAGCGTCATCTCGGCTATTGGCAGTTCAACCGGCATGGCCTCAATCAATTTACTCGGTTTCGGCGCGGCAGCAATCATAAAGCAGAAAGCTTTCGCGTAGTTTTCAAAAGGAGACAAGGTCATTTGGGCAGGTTAGAAAAGAGGATGAGCGGTTTGGTTTTAGGACCGGGCTGGCTAGCCAGGACAGAGTAATGTCCGGAAGGGTGATGACAGAGGATTAGTTTGGTCCCTGGATGAGCTTGGACGCGTACGCTTTGAGCGCCGATTGGGATGCGACCATCGGCGGCGACTCTGATAGGCGTACGGAGGCTCCAGACAAAGGGCCACCAAGGACAGACGGGGATCGGCCGCAAAACGGAACGTTTCTCTTTCAGGGCGAGATTCCAGGCATGGGAGGGTTTCATTTTGAGTTCGCGGTGGACCTCATGGTGGTTGCGGTGGATCCGGAGGTTCTGGATCTGAGGATTGGCCTGGTCGATGTCGACGATCTGCTCGCTGGCAAAAAAGGCAGGCAGACGCTCCTGCCAAAAGAAGTGACTACGTTCGACTTTCCCTTTGGCCTGCGGGGTTGGGGCATAGCGAAAGCTGATGCCGTAGAAGTGGAGGGCCTGGCCCAGTTGGGTAAGGGCTTGGGGGTCATGAGTGAAGAAGAAGCTGTGATAATCGACGTAGATTTCCAGCGGCAGTCCGTATTGGATAAAGGCGGCCGGCAGGAAATCCAAATAGGCCAGGAGGAGTTCGCGCTCATAGATTTTGGAGCCGGTGAAGACACGGCTGCAATCATCGAGCATGTTGATCATTGGAAAGAGATGCGGGGTGTCGACGAACCACTGGTGAGGCGTGGCGTCCAGTTGCCAGAGTTCACCGATGTGGCTGCGCTGCCAACGTTTGACCGGAGCGTTGGGGCGGCGGTTAGGCTTGGGGTGGTCGAGGTGGTTAGCAATAGCCCAGTGACGGACTTGAGCCCGGTCGAGGCCGTAGTCGCATAAGCGTAGCACCTCGCTAGCGGCGAAGCTCTAAGAGGCCGGGGGTTTGCTGCTGAGCCGTTTGCGCAGGAGGGTCTCCACCTGGGGTGGCCAGTCCGGCGCGTGGTCGCCGCCCGAAACGCCGGGTGTCCATATACTCTCCCGGTGGTGAGCGCAGGCATCCAGGTAGTCGGCGTAGAGCTTGTAGAGGCGAGCTCTGGAAAGGCCCAGGCGATGGGCCACGAGCTGGGCTTCGAGTTTGCCGGCTCGGAAGGCAGCCAGCAGATGACGGATCAGTGCAGCGGCACAGCGATGAAGCAGTTGCCGTTTTTCAGTTTTTCAATCAGTGAGCGTAGCAGAAGCGGGTGGGGTTGTCCCCGAAAAACGGCACGAATGGCGTGTAGTTTTCAAACCTTGAATTTTCTGTAGTTAGCAAACCAGGAATGGATCATTTTGGGCGATTGGTAAAAAGCAGCACCGGTTTCTGGTTTTTGTCGGGCGGTGGGGCCAGGACGGAGTGATGGTCGGTAGGATGGAGGCAGAGGACTATTTTGGTGCCCGGGGGAGGTTCGACACGGAGGCGCTGGGTGCCGATGGGAACGGGGCCATCCGAGCCGACCTTGATTCCAGTGCGTAGGCTCCAAACATAAGGCCACCAAGGGCAACGCGGGACTGGGCGCAGGACGGAGCGTTTTTCGTTCATGGCCAGTTCCCAGGCTCGTTGTGGGGTCATGCGCAATTGGCGGTGGGTTTGGTGGGTGTTGCGGTGGAGTCGCAAAGTCTCGACGTGCGGGTTGGCGATTTGGATCTGGGTGACGTGTTGGCTGGTGAAACAGAGTGGCAGTCGGCCTTGCCAGAATTGGTGTTCATGCTCGATTTTGCCTTTGGCTTGGGGTGTTGGAGCATAAAGGACACTAATGTCGTAGAACTTGAGCGCGGCACCGAGTTGGGTGAGCGCATCGGGATTGTGCGGGAAAAAGATGGCGTGATAATCGACGTACATTTGCAGCGGCCGTCCGTAGCTCAAGAAAGCGGCGGGAAGGAAATCGAGGTAGGAGAGCAGGAGTTCTGGGCCATAGATTTTGGAATCGACGAACACGCGGCTACAATCGTCGAGCATATTAAGCATGGGAAAGTCCAGCAAGCATGGGGGGAACCAGCGATGGGGCGAAGCGTCTAATTGCCAGAGTTGGCCGATCTGGGAGCCCTGCCAGCGACGCACTGGAGCGTGTGGGCGTTTGGGCGGATTGGGCTGGACCAAGCCATTTTGAATGGCCCAGCGGCGGACCTGGGCGCGGTCGAGCTTGAAGGAGTGCAGGCGCAAGGCTTGGGAGGCGGCGAAGCTGTACGGGCAAGGCGGGGAGCAGATCAGGCGTTTTTTGAGCAGGTCGGTGACCAACTCGGGCCAAGGGATGGTGTGGTCGCCACCCGAGATTCCCGGGATCCACAAATGGGCTTTCTTTCGTGCGCAGGCCCGCAGGTAAATGGTGGAGAGCGTATAGAGGGGACTGCTGGTCACATCGAGTTGTTGGGCAGCTTCGGTGGCCGTCAGGGAATGCTGCCGGAAGGCAGCCAGCAGATGCCGGATGAAGGAAGGCGCGTGGCGATTAGATAATTGCGGATACTTTTCAAGGACATAAGTTGTGCCACCCGCATCCCCACGTCTGGTAGCTGCGCAGAAACTTCGAGGTTTGCTAACTACAGAATCTCTCAAGGTTTGCTTGCCCCACGACACGAAAAACGGCACGAAAAACGACATGCCGTTGAAGGGATGCGGGCAGCCAACCCGGTGCGCCCGTCCGCCCCTTCGGCTCCGCTTCGTCTTTGGCGCCTAGCGGCGCCAAAGACGAAGCGGAGCCGAAGGCGCGGACGGGGAGGGTTGGGGAGCGTCCTGTGGGGAACGGAAGTCTTGTTTTGCTCGCACAGTGTCTCCTTTTGCTAACTACAAAATGTCTCCTTTTGCTAACACGGCTGTCTCCTTTTGCTCGCACCGCGACATCATAAAGCAGAAAGCAGAGGCCAGAGGCAGGCACTCAAAAAGCCAAAACGCTGAAACACTGACATGCTGAAAACAGAGATCAGAGGTCAGAGGACGCAGGACATTCTGAAACGCTGAAAAGCTGAAAAGCTGAAATCCTGAAATGCTGAAATCATGGACCAGAGGCGTTTTCCGACGCTCTTGGTCCTGTCCGCCAATACGTCGCGCAACGCCTTGTAGCGCATGCCGCCTTGTTGCTGGTGACGGATGCGGTAGCGTTTGCCGAGATTCTCGACGGAGATGACGGAGTCGCTCATCGGAGTAAGGAGAGGGAAGAGAGGAGAGCGGAGAGAGGAGGGCCAGCAGCTTGGTTTTGCGGGATTCGGTGGAGCGGATAAGGCCGCCTACCAGTTGCCCGCTGCCGATTGCACCTGCGCAGCGCCCAGTACCTGCGGGCGCCCAAAAACCAATTTCCTATGTGCAGCCTTCAACCTTTGACATACTTGCAGGTGCAACTCCTGCCGCGTCAGTGAATGGTTGGTTCAGGATGAGCGCGGGGCGGACCTTGGCCGCCATCCCCAGGTCCACCATCCAGACTTCAACGCGACTGGGCATGGGAATCGTCCTGATCAAGCAGGACAAACGTCTGGTCCGCGAGGACCGTGAGTTCGTCGTCCGTCAGCGGGCCGTAACCGGACAATGGAGCGAGGCGGAGAATCTCGTGGCAGACCCGGGGCTGCTCGGACGGTTCGAGTTGCCGGAACTCGTCCACCAGTTTCGTGGCTATCGCAGTCATGCCAGGAAGTTAATCTCCGCCCCCCTTCCGCCAAGCGGATTTTCCAACAGGTCAGTCAACGTCAGCGGGTTCTCACGATGGACACTGCCGCCATGCCAAGCAGCCCGGAATCTGAAAGCCAGTCGTGGTCAGCCTCAAATCCGGTCCATAAAGGGTCAGTTAATGAGAATGATCCTGCTGAAAACCCCCCTCTTTTGGAAAATCGAGATGAATGCGTGGGGATCGCGCAAGAATCTTCGCTCACAAATGACTTATAGGCGACTTTAACGAGGTGGGAGGATGCTTTTGGTGGTGTTTTCAACTGTTGCTTTTTGAGCAGATAGGGTTTTTCAGCAGAATCAATCTCATTAACTGACCCCTTTACGTCTGTCAGAACCCGATGCGGGTCCTTGCCGTCATTGACGACCCGCGCGTGACCGAGAAGATCCTTCGCCACCTCGGTGCCTGGCACGACCCGCCGGCCAGACCG
>Ga0194044_10001010_pt1 | contig 14259 bp, 10 predicted proteins | sample JunL4417m_MetaG_FD_155460 | JGI IMG/M metagenome (GOLD analysis project Ga0194044, IMG submission 155460) | Anoxic zone freshwater microbial communities from boreal shield lake in IISD Experimental Lakes Area, Ontario, Canada - Jun2016-L442-17m | ecosystem: Environmental > Aquatic > Freshwater...
GATAAATTATCGGCTTCAAGAGGATCAACCACCTCCGAAACTACCGCCACCAAATCATCAGAAACTTGAACCTCATCAGAAACCAGAACCTCAACCAAACCATAGAGGTCATCAGCCAATACCCGTTTTACCATATAATCACATCAAAATACCAAATAACAAAATGACGTATGATACAACTAGCGAAATAACGAAACTAGCGATAATCCAAGTGACGAAGAAAGAAAGGATAATGCCTACTCCAGCATAAATGAATCGCCCATATTTTCTCATTTTTCTTCATTTTCCTGTGAGAGAAGGAATAGTAATCCGACGACCAAAAGCCGATATGAGGAAAACAAATAGGAAAAAAATATATATCATAGATTTATCAGAAAAAGAAGTATTAGATGTTTTTGAGGTTTCTTGGGAATAAGCTTGCAATAGAGCCGGATCTTGTTTTATATATCATAAGACATCATCAAGCATTTGCAGGATACCTTGATAATAATCACCTTGTTTAAAGTTTGGAGGAAAGCGAGCTTCGCCTATCCTCTTGGTAGTAAGATCAGGAAGTATTCCCTCTAATCCATATCCTACCTGGATAGACCACTTTTTATCATCAACCGCTATCAAAAGCATCAACCCATTATTCTGACCTTTTTTTCCTACTCACCATTGATTCCCCACATCTACCGCCGCAAGATTGATATCATCATCGACAGTTGGAACTACCAATATAGCTATTTCGATACTCGTAGCTTGTTCTATCTCTTGGATTTTAGCATTCAGATCAGCTTTTTGTGTTTCGGAAAAGACTCCGACTTTATCAGTAATATATCATTCATAGTTTGGGATAGTAAATCCATAAACTACTCAAAGCAAAGATATGAATAGTAGACTTTTCGCAATAGATTTTAACATACAATGAGTACAATATAAAATCCACAAAGAATTATTGTTGTTGTTTATTATCAATTGAGGTATTTTTATCCGGATAACAACAGACAACAGTATCCAAATATTGGACACCACAAAAATATTCACAAATAGAAGTATTTTTTACTGCACATTTATGGGTATTAGTTTCATCAGCTTGATTCCAAGGGCATTGCATTTGCCTCCATGAAGTCTGATCTGCCGAAATAAGATCTATATCCATATTTGCACCATCCAGAATTTTGACTTCCATTATTCAAAATTCAAAATTTAAAATTCCGCTGAAAGCGGTTTAGTATGTTCCATCCGATTTGGATTTAATCTCCGTGAATTTCATAATAGTCTTTTCAAAATAGAGCTCTGATTCGCCGACAGGTCCATTTCTATTTTTTCTCACACAGATATCAGTCAATCCTTTCTTATCAGTATCAGGATCATAGTAATCTTCTCTATGAAGCATAATTACTCCATCAGCATCTTGTTCAATCGCTCCAGACTCTCTCAAGTCAGACAACTGAGGCTTTTTATCAACTCTTTTCTCTACTTCACGAGAAAGTTGTGACAATGCCATAATAGGGATTTCAAGTTCTCTCGCAAGTTCTTTGAGACCTCTAGAAATTTCAGAGATTTCCTGGACCCTATTACCAGAATATCATGAATTCGATCAGCTCATCAACTGGAGATAATCGATAATGACGAGGTCAAGTGTAGTCTTTTCTATCTTCAGTCTTCTGATTTTTGATTTCAATTCTGGAATCGTAGTAGATCATTTATCATCTATAAATATATTTGTCTCAGAAAGTAATTCCATAGATTCTCCCATTATGGTAAAATCCTCAGTATCAAGTTGTCCTTTGGCAATTTTTCCCATAGGGATACCAGAAACCATAGACAATACTCTATCTGCAATTTGCTCAGAACTCATTTCCAAAGAAAACAATGCAACACTTTTTTTCTGATCCACTGCCATATTTTTCAATATATTCAATGCAAAAGCTGTCTTACCCATACTCGGACGAGCTGCAAGGATAATAAGCTCAGCAGGTTTAAATCAACCAAGCATTTCATCCAATCCATGATAGCCAGAAAATACTTTTTTGAGATTTGCTTTTTCTGGATGATCAACAATATCCATATACTCCTCTACTCTTTTATTCAAAATCTCTCAGATAGAATGAACCTTTTCCGAAACATTACTCTGAGTAAGGTCATAGATTCTCTTCTCGATATCCTGCAAAACAAGAAGAGTATCTTTTTGTTCATAGACATCACCGATAATCTTCTGGGAAGTCTTGAGGATATTCCTGAGTACGGATTTCTCCTTCACAATTTTGACATATTCCGGACATGAAGAAGTACTTAACAAATAGCTGGAAAGTTCATAAAGATAATCAGTACCGCCTATAGCGTCAAGGACAGCATCTTTGGTCAGCTGATCAGCCAAAGTAACAACATCTATAGTCTTACGGGATGATCGAAGATTTTTGATTCCTTGATAGATATAGAAATGCTCTCTATTATAAAAATCTTCAGGAACAAGTCATAATCCATCATAATAGTACATCAGTTCATTATCCATCAACACTCATCCGAGCGATCATTTTTCAGCATCGATATTATGCGGAGGTAATTTGATATCTTCGAGACTCACCATAGTATACATCTTTTAGAAAGTAAATTGTTTATGTTCTGCAATAATTTTTTTATAGGTCTCATAAAAGGGTGTAATCTTACTAAGTATTTTAGGGAATCACTGTACATCCCTGTAATCTCTCTCAATCTTGCCTTCAAGATAATCAAATTTACCGACACTGAGGATTGACATATACATCAGAGGATCAGTGAAGTGACTAGCAGAATCTATACATGCCATCATTTTGGCTTCCGAAGTTTCAGGAACCACATCACGATTCCTATGAGACCTGACACAATGAACGACTTTTTCTATGATATCAGGCGCGATTCATTCAGATTCTAGAATTTTTTGAGTAAGAGTTGATCATTTGATTGCATGATCTTCTTCATCCACCGGATAATGACCGATATCATGAAACCAGATAGAAAGAAACAACACAAAAGAATCCATACCTTCATGATTATCTAAGGCGAAGATAGCCCATTTTTGAAGTTGTTCAAGATGATTCTTAAGACCAAAACGATCACATCAGAATTCATCATCTGGATTATTCTCTATCATAGTAAAGAAGTACTGGCGAGCTTTCTTGATAATATCCTGTTCCAGAGAAGATAACGGATAACGAGCAAGATATTCCATTATATACACAAAAAAAGGATAAATCTATCTAAGATGTATATATTTAATTTTTTATTGCAAGAGCAAATAACAAGAAAACATAGGTAAGAACTATGTTTTTAACAAGAATTTGACAGGATTCTGACAATATATTTGTAATATCCCTAAATGCATTATTATGATTCAATGACAAGTTCCTTCAATTTCTTCTTAGCTTGTTCATTGGATGGCTCATATTCCAAAACCCTGAAAAAATATTTCTTAGCATTATCGAGATCACTGATTTCCTGGTAGAGATCAGCCAACGTTAGCATATATGCAGAATTGGTAGGCCTTAGTTTGATGACTTTTTCCAGCTCATTGATAGCATCAGATTTCCTATCAGTATTATAGAGCAGTTCTACCATACTAATATAGTATTTAGGATTAGTGGGATTGATAGTAATCGCTTTTTGTATGAGCATTTCTGCTATAGAGAAGTCTGCAGAAGTGAGATAGATTTCGCCTATCTGCCATATAGCTTTATGATCTTTAGGATCCAAATCCACGATTTTTTTGAGGATTGGTAAAGCTTTCTTATGGTTACTCATAGTAAAATACAGATCAGCCAATAGTTTATTCAATTCTTTATCCTCTTGATCGATAGCCAGTCATTCAATGATTTTTTTCTCATATTCATCAAGCTTACCATCTTTCCTTAGTCATAATGCATCATAGATGATTTTCTCAAGCAGTTTCCTTCTTTTAATGATGGTGGTTTTGTATTCTTCATCAGATTCCATCATATCAATATCAGGAGAACTAGACATCGATACAGAAGGCCTGATAATATCTTCTATCGTAGTTTCCATAGATTGAGGTTGTTCGACAGTATAATTAGGTTTTTGCTTATGGAGACGGGAACCTAAATCTAAAAGTTTAGAAGTATAGAGATGTACAAACTTTTTTCTAAATCTCTGCAACGCATCAAACGTATCTATCTTAGCAAACAGTACAGCTAGTTTTCTGAAAATCTTCATGGAAAATAATAATGCTATGATTGATATAGACAATCAAACAAGGATGATAGTCAACAACAGTCGGAGCAATACTGATATCTTCAACATAGTTATATATAACAGAGTAAATATTTTTTATCAAAGGAAAATTATCTTGTATGCGGTTTGCCTTTATATGGTTGTTTGCTAGGTCAAGATCCATTAGCAGCAATTTCCTTGAAGGGCTCTGCAGGAGAATTGGGCAATTTAACGTTTTTGATGGTAGTATACGGGATTCTAACTATCATACCACCTTCTTTAGTTTTTATCGTAACATCTCAATTCATAATATTGAAAGAGAAAACCGTTCAACATACTTCACATCAGTTATTTTCTACATATGATCATTTAGGAGGAAACTTCTTGCTATCCTCTATATAGGTATCAAGTTCATAAATCAATGAACATTTAAGCTTTCAGCACCTTCATTTCAACTTCTCGATATCTCTTCATTCAAGGTTTTGAAGTACGATATTCTCTATCTCTACACTCGGTAAAGCTCTAGAACTCTTACAGCAGAGATTTATACCGTTACATCAGACAAGACAATCCGTACCAGGAGACATCTTAATCATATCTCTTGCTCCTATCTGGAATAGAAATATATTTTTCCCTATCTCTTGCCTAAATTCCTTGACGAAATCAGTAAACACATATCTCTCTTCGGAATAGAAGTAGAAGTAGAGTTGATCAGCAAATATCTGGTATCTAGCTGTAACGGGGATTGAATCCTTAAAATTCTTCTTGAATAATTTCTTGAAAAGCGGAAAGATATCTAAAGCAAGAGCCTGCTGTTCCTGGAAAAAATCTTTATCCTCACCTTGCAATACTTTCTGAAAAGATCCTTGCCTATCCGTCGCTATCTCATGTCCCAGATACGTACCTACGGTCTGTTTACTGACTCACGTCTGATCCACCGAAGTATAGACAATTTTATCCCCAGCTTTGAGGGTAGCAAACGTATCATCATTGATGTTATTAATTAAAACATTCTTATTAGTATATCGATCCAATACATAGGCTTTGTTGACCATCACCATATTCAAAAAGATAAAAGATAGTTATTTCTTTATAGATTTTGTGACTGTTTGCCTCTTTCATGTAGAAAAATTAGAAATCATAGATTCAAATTCTTCTTTACTAAGATATTCTTTGTCCAAAAGCACAACAGAAAGTTTTTCAATCAGTGATTTATTTTGAATAATGAGTTGTTTAGATTTTATATAACAATCAGCCATATACTTTTTAACCTTTTCATCTATGATTTGAGCGGTCTTTTCGCTGTATCCTCTAAACATATTATATTCATTTTTATTATTTTCTAGATAGGTGACCGTTCCAAGGTCTTTATCCATACCATATTTTACAATCATATTAGTGATGATATCCGTCGCTTTCTCGAAATCATTTGAAGCTCAGGTAGTTATATTGTCAGCACCGAAAAAGATCTCTTCAGAAGCTCTTCATCATAGCAATGAAACAACCTCATCCAAGAATTTTGCCTTAGAATTGAGATACATATCTTCATTTGGCATAATCCAAGTAACTCCCAATGCTTGCCCTCTACGGACAATAGAAATCTTTTCGACAGGATCAGCATTCGGCAAGAGATGTGAAGTGACTGCATGACCGAGTTCATGAAACGCTATAATCTTTTTCTCCTGTTCTTTCATGGATTTTACTTTCTTTTCAGGTCACATAATGACTTTCTCTAACGCATATTCAAAATCATTCTGAGCAAGTATGCTTCTATTTTCTTTAGCTTCCTTGAGCGCTGCCTCATTGACGATATTCTCTATATCAGCACCGACCAGACCGCTAGTCCTTTTGGCCAATGAAGGGATATTTATAGATTTATCGAGTTTCTTGCCCTTGAGATAGTAATCGAAAATCAGAAGTCTCTCTTCATAGGTAGGTTCAGAAACATAAACTTTCCTATCAAATCTTCATGCTCTCAATAATGCAGAATCTAAGATATCAGGCCTATTAGTAGCAGCGATTACAATAACATTCGTAGTATTATCGAAGCCATCCATTTCCGTCAAAATCTGATTCAATGTCTGTTCCTGCTCCTGATGTCCACCCGTGGATCACACTCATCTCTTCTTCCCGATAGCATCTATTTCATCTATAAAGATAATAGCTCTGCCGGCTGCTTTAGCCTTACCGAAAAGTTCTCTTACTTTTGCTGCTCCCATACCCACTAACATCTCCATAAACTCTGATCCAGAAACAGAAAAGAAAGGAACATTAGATTCCCCAGCCACCGCTCTAGCAAGCAAGGTCTTTCCTGATCCAGGCTGTCCATACAACAGAACTCACTTAGGATGTCTAGCGCCTACTTTATGATATTTCAGAGGATTCTTGAGATAATCGACGATTTCAGAAAGTTCCATCTTCACTTCATCCATACCAGCCACATCAGAAAATTTTGTTTTCATCGTCTTAGGAGAATTCAGTTTCCCTGCTTTAACACTAAATGGGAACCCGCCACCACCTTTTGGCATAGCAAACTTAAAGATAAACATCAAAAGGATGAAGAATATAATCAATGGTCATACGTCTTGCAGAAGCGTTGATCGCCATGTCTTTTCATTGAATTTTACATCCACGATAACAGATCACGTAAGGGAAATTCAGAGGTCTTTGAGCGAAGTGCCAAGAGGTTTCTTAGTTTCATAGACATTGACATATTGCTCAGTCAAAGTCTTTTTTACCGTCATAAAGGAAAGAGACTTTCCAGTTCATACATTCTGATAGCCTTTGAGTTGGGTTTCATCCTCCAAAGCAATCTTTGAGAACAATCAATCGTTATATTGTTTCAGAAAATCATTGAGGGATACCTCTTTCGTCTCACGGACGACTTGTACAATATTTCATCCGGAATATATGGTCTTATAGACTTGGATAGCACCCGTAATTAACAATACGAAGAGTAAGATAAACCATAATCATTTTTTCATAGTACGAAAAAAATATCAAATAAAATGGTACAGAACAAATATATGGAAACAGAGAATGATTTCAATCAGAACACTCAAATCAATGATTTATGCTATTCTCAGAAATAATCGGCCAATTTACCTTCTTTATTGAAGGTGAAAGTCATATCAAAAAGGGTCTGTTTACCAACCAATTTGGGTAACCATATACGATCATCTTCCCACATATCGTCATAAGGTATATCTTTAATATCCCACCATTGCGGTTCCATCTCTTCCGTCTCTTTAAATTCTCCGTCATATATGCCGCTATAGATATGAACATCTTGATTCCATTCAGGTTTTGCATTGTAGAAAAAATGAAGCATTCCTACTTTTTTTACATCAGTTTCTTTGAGGAAAATCTCTGCCTCTTCGGAAAGCTCTCTGAGTGCTGTTTGTATGATAGTCTCGCCTTCATGATTCTTCCCTCCGAATCAGTTCCAATTTCCAACGCCGAATCATCTTTTTTTCATTCACAAAAGCAGTTGTCATTTGTTATTGAAGAGGTAGACGTGAGTTGTTTGGAGCATGTGAAATGATAGGAAATAAATTAAGCTAGTACATCGCCCATTTTTTCTGCAAGATATTTCTTTAATCCTGGAAGTCATTCGAGATTCGGATATTTTTCAAGGAGCCGTTTCGCTCATTCCTGGATTTTTTCCAAAAATTTGAGATCTGACAAGATTTCAAGTGGGATATCTGATTCTCAGGATTGCATGGTTCAAAGTATCTGCCCCGCACCACGATTTTGCAAATCTAATTCTGCGAGTTTAAATCCATCATTGGTATCCTCCATAGCTTCGAGTCTTTTACCTATATCACCTGCTTTAGTTTTTGTTTCAAGGAAACAATATGATTGAATATCAGACCTTCCGATTCTTCCTCTAAGCTGATGAAGCTGGGAAAGACCAAATCTTTCTGCATTTTTGATGACCATGATAGTAGCTTCAGGGATATCTACCCCTACTTCAATGACAGTTGTAGACACAAGAAAACAGATCTTTCATGATTTAAAATCCTGCATCACAACTTCTTTATCTTTGGATTTCATCTTGCCATGAAGTAGTCATATCTTACCTTTCAATTCGGGAAACAATATTTGTGCTTCCTCAAATTCAACAAGAGCCGAATGTACTTCTTCCAATTTTTCTGACTCATCGATAAGTGGCGTAACCAAAAATACCTTTTGTCCTTTATGGATATGATCAAGGATTCGAGGTTTGAGATTAGCATATTCCTTCTCTGAGATAATTTTGGTAATAATAGGTTTTCTACCGATAGGCATTTCATCGATAATACTAACATCGAATTCACCGAAAAATGCCAATGCCATAGATCTTGGGATAGGCGTAGCGCTCATCTGCAAGATATGGGGAGCTCAGAATCTTTTGAAGAATGCTCTCTGTCTAACTCAGAATTTATGTTGTTCATCGATAACGACAAATTGCAATTGTTTAAATACAATATCTTCTTGGATGAGGGCATGGGTACCGACTATGGTATGGATTCTTCCTTCAGCCAAATCCAATTTAATCTTGATTTTTTCTCAAGCAGTGAGAGATCAGGTAAGAAGTGCTACTCTAAGTCACAATGGCAAAAGCAATTTTGCTAAGGTCTTGTAATGTTGATTAGCCAATACTTCAAGCGGAGCGAGAAATACGGATTGTCCTCAATACTTCTTATACGTATAATATGCCGAAGCAGCGGCTACAACAGTTTTTCAACTTCAGACATCTCCTTGCAACAATCTAAGCATAGGCTTAGGTTCATGGATATTTTCAATAATATGTTTAATGACTTTTTTTTGAGCATTCGTTAATTCAAATGGTAAGGTACTAATAATATCTTTGATGATATTTCGATCGATGAGTTCCCCTTCCATATTCGTTTTATTTTGCTGATAAGAACTCCTATTGAGAAGAGAATATAGCTGAATTCTCAGAAGTCTATCAAAAAATATTCTAAGATTAGCTTGTTTCTGCTTTTCGAAACTGCTAGGATAATGCATCTCTTTGATAGTTTCTTGGACACCCATGAGTCAGAATTTTTGTATGAATTCATTAGGTAAGTACTCGGAAAAAATTGTGTCAATCTTGTCAATCAATAATCGTATCTTCTGAGCGAACCGTCCCGGCCTGATTCCCATGAGTTCCGGATAGATAGGAAAAACTCTTCCTGTATTATAATTTTCCTTAGCTTCCATCTTATTTTCCAATGCTACATCAGGATCCTCAGGAGCTTCAGTTTCGACAACATCAGGATGAGAAAACGTAATCTTCCCAAGTTTAATAGTAGGTTTTCCTACAATGATATATCGTTTGTCTTCATTGATCTTGCTGGCTAGGAATCCTGAATTGAAAATAGTAATTTGACCTTTATTACCCACAGGATCCACAAAGATGATATTGTAGATTTTTTTTCCTCCTCTCATGAAGATATTCTTCTTTATTATATTTCATTTAGTCGCCGTAATACCCTTTTCATTGAAGATAAGTTCATTTAGATTCCTTATCGTTGACCTATCTTCATACGCTCTTGGAAAATATTGGAGAAAATCCTTCACTGACATAATTCATGCATCAGCTAGGATCTTAAGGTACTTAGAGGTGGTTTTGAGTGCAATTTTGAGTTCCATGATAGGAACATGATAGATATTTGGCATTGTTTGTCAAATCTTTTTTTGACAAAAAAAGGAGGTTCCAATCAAAGGAATATTGCTGAGTAAAAGAATCTATTTCAAATCCCAATCGATAGGTTGTTCTCCTCTACTCTTAAGTATTTCATTCACTTGTGAAAAATGCTTACATCAGAAGAATCATTTATGCACGCTAAATGGGGATGGATGTGGACATTCAAATATGATATGTCTATTGGTGTCTATAAGCTCTTTTTTCTTTTGCGCAAATGCTCACCATAAAAGAAAGATAACTCAATCTTTTTTATCTGAGATAGTCTTGATTACCGCATCAGTGAATGTATGCCAGCCTATATCTTTATGTGAATTGGGGGTATCTTTCATAACCGTTAGACTAGCATTCAACAAAAAGACTCACTGTTCTGCTCGATGAGAAAGATTTCACTTCGTAGGTATCGACATTCATATATCAGCATTCAATTCTTTGAAGATATTTTTAAGTGAAGGAGGTAATTTTACTCCATCTTGAACAGAGAAACATAATCCATGAGCTTCTCATTCTCCATGATAGGGGTCCTGTCCAAGGATTACAACTCTGACCTTATCAAAAGGCGTTAGATTAAAAGCATTGAAGATATCCGATCATTTTGGATAGACGATATGTCCAGCTTGTTTTTGCTGAAGAAGAAATTCTTTAATATGAGTAAAATACGACTTAGTGAATTCATCAGCCAAAATAGTTTTCCAAGAAGCATCGATGTGAATACTATTGATATCAATCAAGATAATAGAAAAAATAGATAAAATAAAGAAAAAAATAATGTATCAACCAGAGGATGATTATTTCCTAAGAGGCATATGTGTCTTTGAAACAGGTGAGAGAATGACATATACAGTAGCAATTCATACGATAGTATAGACTACACGAGCAAAAAATCCATATCCAAAAATCCATGCCACTACATCAAACCTTAAAAGTCACAATAATCCTCGATTGAGTCATCAGACAATAAGGAGTATCCATGCAATCTTACGTAAGTTCTGAGAATCCATAAATTTTTTCATTGTCTATGTAGAAAAAATAAAGAATATTATCATATAATGGATTTTAATAAGAATTGCAAGAAATATTTGATAAACCTTGTATTAAAAGACCAAAACATTAAAAAAATAAAAGCGTAAACATACTATCTATATAGTATATATGTATTTTGTATCATTTAAATCTTGATAATCCTATACTCATGGTTCTTATGACCGAAGCAGAAGTAAAAAAACTCAAATGACTTTCCACCAAGGAAGTAAATGAAAGAATAGCCAGAGACGGCTACAACGAACTTCCTTCCGCAAAAAAGAAAAATATCTTTGGCGTTATACGAGAAGTTATCAAAGAGCCTATGCTACTACTCTTGATAGCATGTGGAACATTATACCTTTTTCTATGAGACATTCAGGAAGCGATTATCTTATTGTCCTCAATAGTCTTTATCATAGGTATAGCTATCTATCAAGAAAACAAAACAGAGAATGCACTACAAGCACTTAAAGATCTTTCCAGTCCCAGAGCATTAGTCATCAGAAACGGAGAACAAATAAGAGTAGCAGGAAAAGAAGTCGTCAAAGATGATATCATCATAATGAATGAGTGAGACAAAATATCGGCTGATTGTCTTATTTTACGAAGCAGGAATTGTAGCGTTGATGAATCATTGCTTACAGGAGAATCAGTTCCGGTCAGAAAATCAGCATCAGAAAAGATAGATTACGAGCATATGAGACCAGGATGAGACGATCTACCATTTGTCTTTTCAGGGACTATGATGGTACAAGGACAATGTGTAGTAAAAGTCCTTTCCACAGGAATACATACAGAAATGGGTCGCATAGGGAAAGCACTTACCAATATAACAAGCGAAAAAACATTACTCCAAAAAGAAGTAAAAAAAATAGTTGCTGCAGCATTCATAATAGCCATAACACTATGCATACTGATATTTTTGATATACATTATTATGTATGGAGATCGAGTCAAAGGACTGCTTTCCTGATTAACCCTTGCGATGGCAATATTACCAGAAGAATTCCCTGTAGTACTGACAGTATTTCTCGCTATATGAGCATGGAGGATGTCGAGGAAGAACGTATTGACAAGAAAAATGGCAGCAGTAGAGACATTGGGTGCAGCAACAGTGCTCTGCAGTGATAAAACATGAACGATAACATGGAATAGGATGACCGTAAAAAAGCTATATACCAATGATATGTTCTATGATATAAGAGACAAGGAAAAAATACCAGAAACATTTCATAAACTGATAGAATATGGAATCCTTGCAAGCAAAAAAGATCCATTCGATCCTATGGAAAAAGCATTAGAAAATTTATGACATAGTATTGATGCTGAACATATTCACGATTTTACTTTAATCCAAGAATACCCACTTACCAAAGATTTGCTTGCACTCTCTCACGTATGGGAAGAACCCACAACAAAACATCGTACATTAGCAAGTAAGTGAGCACCAGAGGCAATCATGGATCTCTGTCATATGGATAGTAAACAGCAGCAAGAGATAATGAAGCAGGTAGAAATCATGGCCAAAGAATGATTAAGAATACTAGGAGTAGCCAAAGCAAGTTTTAACTGAAATACATTACCGACATCACAACATGATTTAAAATTTGAATTTATAGGACTTATAGGACGAATAGATCCAATCAGAAAGACAGTTCCTCAAGCGATACAAGAATGTTATCATGCAGGGATAAAAGTAATTATGATTACCGGTGATTATCCAACTACTGCACAACACATAGGAAAAGAAATAGGACTCGAACATCCAGAATATGTAATCTTATGAGAAGAACTCAAAAAATTGTCAGAAAAAGAATTACTTAAAAAAATAGACGACACCAACATTATTGCGAGAGTAGCTCCAGAAGAAAAATTAATTATCATAAATCTCCTCAAAAAACATGGTCACTTCGTAGCCATGACGGGTGATGGAGTAAATGATGCACCAGCACTTAAAGCAGCACATATAGGAATAGCTATGGGACAGAGATGAACAGATGTTGCTAGAGAAGCTTCAGCAATAGTATTGCTCGATGATGATTTCTCATCGATTGTCCGCGGAGTAAGGATGGGAAGAAGGGTGTTTGATAATCTCAAAAAAGCGATGATATACATCGTAAGCGTCCATATCCCTATAGCAGGGATGGCGATATTACCAATATTATTTTGATGGCCAGTCATCTTATACCCTATACATATAGTATTTATGGAGCTACTTATAGATCCGGCATGTTCAGTAATCTTTGAATGAGAAAAAGAAGAAGCAAATATAATGTCTCGTAAACCACGTAATCCGAAAGAACCGCTCTTCGGGAAAAGGACATTACTTCTGAGTGTATTACAATGATTCTTTGCTCTATTCATGGTACTCCTTATATTCAAGATATTCCTAGGACTTGGGCAATCAGAAATCGTTGCCAAGACAGCCGCATTCGTTACATTGATAATAGGAAACATTGCACTTATATTGGTCAACCGTTCATGGACACACACAATCATCAAAACACTCAAAATAAAAAATGCTGCATTATTACCGGTAGTTATAGGTGCATTAGTCATGTTAGTATTGATGGTCTATGTACCTGCAGTAAGTAATATGTTCCATTTTACTTCCATGAAAATAGAATATTTCTTACTTGCGATAGCAGGATGAATAATCAGTATTGCACGATTCGAATGAGTAAAATATTTTTCCAATAGAAAATGAATAGAATTGTTAAAGAATTAGCATCATAAATGATGATATAAAATAGAGAATACGATTGAATTCTAATGGCATTTCACTAAAAGATGTTGGTCCAAATATTGTATAGCCCCGCACCAAATTTATATTCAGTCACGTAAAAATTGAAAACACTTTACATGATTTAGTTTAAATTTGGTGCGGGGAGGAAAGTCCTGACACCACAAGAAAGGTAGCATCTCACGGATGCTGAATCCCGCAAGGGTAAATGAAAGTGCCACAGAAACGTAAACTACTCCGGAGTTCTCCGGGGGAAAGATGCAACGCGAGGATGCCCGACAGTAATGCAGGGCTACCTCTCCTCAGTCTCCACGATGTGGATTCGAGTGGTAAACCATACCTGGTGCAAGCTTATCCGCCTCTGGCGGGAAAGTGCAATATGTTAGCTCTATGCTGACATAGATACATTATACTTTATACAGAATCAGGCTTATTGTTTGGATAATTAATTAATAGGACCGTACCTACCAGCCTCTGATAGGGGGCTCAGTAGTATCGTTCTTTAAAAAAAATAGGAGCCGTACTTGCCCGCCTTTGGTGGGGCTCAGTAGTATCGTTCTTTAAAAAAAAATAGGAGCCGTACTTGCCCGCCTTTGGTGGGGCTCAGTAGTAT
>Ga0194044_10001011_pt1 | contig 14257 bp, 10 predicted proteins | sample JunL4417m_MetaG_FD_155460 | JGI IMG/M metagenome (GOLD analysis project Ga0194044, IMG submission 155460) | Anoxic zone freshwater microbial communities from boreal shield lake in IISD Experimental Lakes Area, Ontario, Canada - Jun2016-L442-17m | ecosystem: Environmental > Aquatic > Freshwater...
ACAATGCCCTCTTTCGCCTCACGGCCGCTTTTTTTGGCCGCCTTGATCTGACCGCGCTCACGCAAGAGGCGGATAGCCTTCTCGATGTCGCCCTTCGCTTCATCGAGGACTTTCTTCGCTTCGACGACACCAGCACCGGTGCGCTCGCGCAATTCTTTCACTTGTTGAATATCCATAAGAATATATTTATTTTTTCTCTGAAACTTCTTTTTGAGGAGTAAGAGTCACCTCTGCCTCGGGGGCGTCTTTCTCCTCGACTTTCAAAAGCTCTTGTCCCACCCGCGCCAACAGATATCGCAAGGATGAAATAGCATCGTCATTGGCAGGAATCGGATAATCAATGACTGAGGGATCGGCATTGGTATCGACGACACCTACGATCGGTATGCCCGCCTTGCGAGCCTCGCGAATTACGATGCCGCTCTCCTTCACATCTGCGATGAACACGGCTCCGGGAAGTTCATTCATATGCTTGATGCCACCAACACTGTGCTCTAACTTTTCTGATTCTTCAGCGATACGCAACCGCTCTAACTTCGTGTACATTTGGAATTCACCCTTCTCGAGCTTCTCTTGATTGCTCTTGAGGTACTCGGAACGAGCATGAATCACCGGAAAATTTGTAAAGGTTCCACCTAACCAGCGCTCCACCACGAACGGCTGATGCAAACGCACGGCCAGCGATTTGGTCAGGTCACGCGCCTGTTTCTTGGTCGCCACGAACAATATCTGTTTGTTCTTTTTCTTCACGCTGGTCAAAAATTTCAACGCCGCCTCGAGTTTCCCTGAAGTCTTCTCGAGATCGATGATGTTGATACCGTTACGCGTCGTATGGACATATTCCTCCATCTTGGGATGTCGACGAGCCTTGATATGGCCAAAATGCACACCCGCTTTCAACATCGTCTCCAAACCCTTCTCTACTTTCTCAAAATTGAAATCGGTAAAATATGCTTCATTACCGATAACACTGGTTGTCTGGACGGCCTTGGCGCGTCCGTCATTCTCTGTCTGCGTCATAAAATTTCTCCTTAAAAAAATAATCACCTCTAGGGGAAGAACCGCATCCGCAACAGCTTTCCGAGGAAAACCGTCAGGAGAGATGCGCTATTTCACCCTATGCGAGATACTCACAGAAACAAACTCCCCTGATACAGGAGCTTATTGGGAGTATAGCAAATACCCCTGACTTGTCAATTTTTACACCCTGTGCTACACTCGAGGAACGAAGGTTTTCCTTGATTTTTTTAGTGCTGTTTTTCCAAAAAATCGCTCCAAGCACGCCCCAGTCTCCTGTGGTAAGCATCACCAATGTCAACTGGAGCGTCTTGAATCAATTTTTCGGAAAAACCCATTCTTAAAAAGTCACTCCTTTTTCTACTATCTATACTTAAATTTTGTTTATGCAAAACGCTATCCACCCGAAATATCATACCGATGCAACTATCACCTGTGTCTGCGGTGCCATACTCGAAACCGGATCCACCACTCCCGCGATGACCGTGGAAATCTGTTCGAATTGCCATCCGTTCTACACCGGTCGCGTCGATCGTTTCAAGAAAATGTCCGAGAAGGCCGCCATCAAACAAGCCGCTGCCGCACCAAAAAAAGTCCGAGTCAAGAAGTCTGAAACCGTGGAAGCCGTTGCCGAAGAAAAAGTTTCCAAGTAGCGAAAAAGAAAAAAGCCCCTCGCGCAAGTGTTTCTTGCGAGGAGGCTTTTTTTGTATCTTCTTTTATATATAAATTTCTAGCCTGCTTCCTATCAATTTCCGATTGCCTCGCAATACGGCTTTTCTCCAAATGCATCACATAAAATCCCGAAAGCATTTGACTTATCCTTCTCGTTATTCTCGTCGATTGATGTTTCGAAGGTTATTGCAACAACAGTAAAATCTATACCCTTCTTCTCTGCAAGTCCTTTGAATACCGCTGCCAGATCCTTCGCATTTGAAAAATCTGTACTCTTGATCGTAACCCTATACTTCTTATTTAAGCTATCCACGACACTGCCCCTAACTTATTGAAAACTCTTCTAATATACCCTATTTAAAAAAATTTGTCAAGCCTATGGAACACCTCTTCGAACAAATCAGACAAGAATATCAAGAAATAGAAACCGAGCTCTCCAACCCGGAGATCGTTTCAGATACGCGAAAAATGGCTTCTCTCGGACGACGCCAGGCAGAATTGCGTGGCATCCTCGCTGTCATCGAGCGGTATGAGGGCGTCGAAGCGGAGATGCGTGGCAACGCGGAACTCACCAATGACACCGATACCGACCCGGAGCTCAAAGGCCTCGCGATGGAATCAAATATCGAGCTCGCCGGTGAAAAAGAAAAGCTCGAACAGGAACTCAAACGACTCCTCCTCCCCAAGGATCCGAACGATGACAAGGATGTACTTGTCGAAATCCGTGCGGGGGCAGGCGGCGATGAATCCTCGCTCTTCGCGGGCGATCTCTTCCGAATGTACTTACGCTATGCTGAGATAGTAGGTTGGCAGACGAGCATGCTCAACTCGAGCGAAAACGGTATCGGTGGATTCAAAGAAGTCGTCTTCGAAGTTAATCGAGGTAGAAGTGAAACTCCTGTATACCAATTATTAAAATATGAATCCGGTGTCCATCGGGTGCAACGCGTCCCGGAAACCGAGAAGGCCGGACGTATCCATACATCGACTGCGACCGTCGCCGTTCTCCCGCAGGCGGAGGAAGTCGACTTCGTCATCAAGGACAGCGATCTGCGCATCGATACCTACTGCTCGTCCGGCCCTGGAGGACAGTCGGTCAACACGACCAAGAGCGCGGTGCGTATCACCTATATCCCGACCGGTCTCATCGTGACCTGTCAGGATGAAAAATCTCAACATAAGAATAAAGCTCAGGCAATGAAGGTCTTGCGCTCACGACTCTTGCAGGCATCGATCGACGAGACAAATAAAACCCTCGGTGACGCACGGCGCTCACAGATCGGCACCGGCGACCGAAGTGAGAAGATTCGCACCTACAATTTCCCGCAAGATCGGATCACCGACCATCGCATCAAACAGTCCTGGAGCGGTATGGAAACCATCCTCGGCGGTAAGCTCGGTGATATCCTCTCGGCACTCGAAGCCGAAGACATCCGCCTCAAAATGGACGAGGGCCGATAAATAATCTGAATGCACTAGATCAAAAAAACAGCCATCAGGCTGTTTTTTTGTGTTGCGTGGAGAAAATATTCTCTACACTGTCTCAACCAGCATCAGGTTCGTTCCACCGGTGCACCCGAACGGTACGCCAGCAACGATGACACTTGTATCACCTTTTTTGGCAAAACCATTTTCGATCGCAATTTTACCCGACTGCTTCACGACTTCTAAAATCGATTGAAAAGACTTCACGCTATGAGCATAGCAACCGAATGACAATGCCATCCGCCGCAAAGTGATATCATTCGGTGTCAGTACCAAAATAAATTGAGCGGGTCGATGACGCGACACCATCCGAGCCGTCGATCCAGATTCGCTCAAAGCGATAATCACAGTGGCAGCAATCTCCTGCGCAGTATTCACCACAGCATTCGTCACTGAATCCACCGTCGGGTTCAATGAGAGTTCATTGTGCTTCAAAATATGCCGATGCGGGTAAAACGCCTCCGTATGGAGAGCAATTCGAGTCATCGTCGACACTGCTTCAACCGGATACTCACCCAATGTCGTCTCTTCCGAGAGCATCACCGCATCCGTCCCGTCGAGAATCGCGTTGGCGACATCATTCACTTCGGCGCGCGTAGCCACCGGCGAATGAATCATCGATTCCAACATCTGCGTCGCCACGATCACCGGTTTGCCGAGTTGCCGACACCGCTTGATGATCTGCTTCTGCAAGACCGGCACCTGCTCCATCGGCATCTCGACCGCGAGATCACCGCGAGCAATCATCGCACCGTCAGCTGCTTGGAGTATCGCTTCGAGATTTTCAATCGCTTGTGGAGTTTCAATTTTCACGATAATTTGCGCGGTGCATTTTTTCTTCTTGAGGATAGCTCGCAGTTCATGAACATCACTTTCCTTACGGACGAAAGACAACGCCATAAAATCCACTTCGTTCTTCACACCAAAAGTCAGATCTTTCAAATCTTTCACCGTCAGACAACTCATCTGAATATCTGTGCCAGGGAGATTCACTCCACGACGACCCTTGGTCTCTCCTCCCACGATAATCTTGCAAAAAATCTCATTTCCTTTCACTCGCACCACTTCCATCCGTTTTTTGCCATCATCGAGAAGGATCGGTTCACCCGGCTTCACTTCTTTTGGAAGTTGCGCATAATTAATGAAGGCGCGATGTTCATCGCCTACACAAGGCTCGGTCGTCAAGACAAATTCATCTCCCGCCACCAACATCACTCGCTCCTGGTAGAATTCTCCGATCCGGATCTTCGGTCCCGACAAATCTTGCAGGATCGCCACTGGTATATTGAGCTTCTTGGAGTGCTTCCGGATCATATCAACCGAACGCTGATGCTCGGCGAAATCTCCGTGTGAGAAGTTCAACCGAGTGACATTCATTCCTGCCTTCATCAACTGCGGCATCACATCATCCTGTGCCGAAACCGGCCCAATAGTCGCGACGATCTTCGTCTTTTTGATAGAGTTCATATTCATAATGGTACAGTGGTAAAATTATTTCTTGCGATGCGCCTTGATTCGTTCGTTTTCGGTCAATTGCTGTTTGCGAAGTCGTACACTTTTCGGCGTCACCTCGAGATATTCATCCTCAGCCATCACCTCAAGTCCGCGTTCGATGGAGAGTGTCCAGGCTGGGATGAGTTTGATCGCCTCATCGGTTCCGCTCGCGCGCATATTGGAGAGCTGTTTGCCCTTCACCGGGTTGACAGCCATATCGGTGCCTTTCGAGACATTGCCTACCACCATACCCTCGTAGATTTCCGTCGCGGCATCGATATAAATCACACCACGAGTCTGCAGATTCTCCAATGCGAAAGCGGCCGTCTTACCCGTGATCATCGAGACCATCGAACCAGTATCCCGCTTCTCGATCACGCCGACATGCGGTCGAAATCCAGTCACTCGACTCGACATAATCCCCTCGCCCTTGGTGTCGACGATGAATTCGCCACGATACCCGAGTAGGCCTCGCGTCGGGATTTCGAAAACCATCCGCGTCGTAGTGCCATGCGTCTGCTGCATATCAATCATAATACCCTTGCGACGACCGAGCTTCTCGATAACCGTACCCGTGAGCGTCGTCGGGACATCGACCGTCAGCTCTTCATACGGTTCCAACTTCTTGCCCTCTTCTTCTTTGATGATAACTTGCGGTTGCGAGACCTGCACCTCGTATCCTTCGCGACGCATATTCTCGAGCAAAATAGCGATATGCAATTCGCCGCGACCATACACGCGATACTTGTCATTGCCAGTAAAATCGATTTTCAATCCAACATTCACTTCCAGTTCTTTTTCGAGGCGTTCACGCACTTGCTGATTGGTCACATATTTCCCCTCACGTCCGGCAAAGGGAGAATCATTCACGAGAAAGTTCAAGGCGATGGTCGGCTCGTCGATCTGAATCGCCGGGAGCGTCTCCTGGTCAGGATTGTCGCAAATCGTCTCACCGATATAGATATCCGGCAGACCAGCCACCATCGCGATATCGCCAGCGACTACCTCTGTTGCTTCTTGGCGCTCCATCCCGTGAAAAGTGAAGAGTTTCGTGATGCGACCCGAGGTCGTCTTGCCGGTGTAGGCATCTTTGGCATAGATGGTGCTCCCTGTTTTGAGCGTGCCCTCATAGACACGAACGATCGCGAGACGCCCGAGGAAATTATCATAAGCGAGGTTGAAAGGCTGCGCGCGCAACGGCTTCTCAATATCCGACTCTGCTTTAGGCACCTTCAAGAGTACCGTATCCAAGAGCGGGCACAAATCCGTGGCCTCATCGGTCAGGTGGAGCTTGGCCACACCCTCGCGACCAATAGCATACACGGTGGTGAAGTCGAGCTGTTCGTCACTCGCACCCAAATCCAAAAAAAGTTCAAAAACTCGCTCTTGTGCCAAATCAGGATTCGCGGCTGGCTTGTCGATCTTATTCAAAACAACGATCGGCTTCAAACCAAGTTCGAGGGACTTCTTCAAAACGAAACGTGTCTGCGGCATCGGGCCTTCCTGTGCGTCGACGATGAGCAACACGCAATCGATCGATCGCAATACGCGCTCCACCTCCGAACCGAAGTCGGCGTGCCCGGGCGTATCGACGATATTGATTTTCGTATCGCGATACATAATGCTCGCATTCTTGGAGTAGATGGTGATACCACGCTCGAGTTCAAGCGCGTTCGAATCCATACTGGCGGCATCGGCAGCCACCATCCCGGTTTGACGCATAATAGCATCAGTTAGGGTCGTTTTGCCGTGGTCGACGTGCGCGATAATGGCGATGTTTCTGATTTCCATAATGTTGTCATCCTCGGGCTTGACCCGGGGATCCAGAATTTAATAATTACCAAAAAAAACAAAACGAGGCGATTCAAACCCCGCTATTCAAGTGCTTTTTAGTATAGCTTTTATTCAAGACATTGTCAAAAAATGTAAAAGCCTGCTGTTATTAACAAAGAGTTAATAAACGAGAGCAGGCTTTTGAGGTGATCAGCCACTGAAATTTTCACAACGTCCTTCCTGGATAGTTACGCGCTAAGTAACCTCTTATTCTCGGTGATGACAGGCTATTCCTATCTTCCGAGCCAGAAAAAATCCATATATGAAAAACTCCTACGAAGGCAATCAACACCCAATTTATAACATAAATAACCCACATGACACGACTCCTTCTTTTAGTCGTTAATTTTCCTCAACCAAACAGTAGTATTTTTACCATCACGATTGAGCATCTTTGAGATATCGAATTTGTACCAAATCTCATTGATTTAACTATACCATACAATTTCTACGCTGTCAAGGTGGTGAATAGAAAAAAGCCTGATCGTTACATTCAACGCCATGCTTCATCATACACACACTATCTCTCCTCTCTTCTTTTTAGTCCTTCTTTTATTCTTCCGATATGATATGCCCCTCATCATCCATGCGGGGGCTATGCTCCGCAATCCACCAAAAAAAAGATTGAACTACAACTCCCGATACGACATACCAAGTGAACCACGACATGACAATACTCCAAAAAAACCATACATTAAAAAACAGTAACCTGCTCCATAGCAACGAAACAAAACTATGATATTGCTTTCTTTTTTATAGTATACAAATTCTTCCCTGTCAAGCCAGCACAATAGTGGATTTACGCCAACCCTTGACGAAACGTCCGGTTCATACTATACTTCTTTTGTATTTCCTGTCGTAACATCGCCGGGGGATACAACAAGAACCTTCCAAAAAAATACCAAAAAAAGAGGTCATTATGGACAACAAAACAACAAGCAACGCCATTTATTCGGCTACCTGTGGAATCATTGGAGCACAAATGGCCGATGCCGCTAAAAGAAAGGCGGCCTCAAAAGAAAATGCTGCCCCTACCGACACCAACAACAATAAGCAACAAGCATCAGCACAAGTGCCGTCAACTAATGTGCAGGTGTCGTAAATTATGAATAGTATTGCCCGCTTACACAGGAAGCAATAATTCCGTAGAAACAGATGCCTATCGAGGATAACTCCAAGATAGGCATCTTTTTTTATCTGTTTTTGCACCTACCTGATTTCTGTATCTATCTCTTGAGCCAAATCGCTAGCTTCATATCATCGATGACGGTTTCTTTGGTGATGTCAGCCTCAACTATTATTCCTTGACTCAGTCCTTTGGCGGCCAAGACTTCTTTGGCGATGAGGGCTTTGAGTTCGGCGTTGTCGAAGACGGCTTCAAATCCCTGATACCCGACTTGGATACGGTCGTCCACTTCGAAGCCCGCCTCTTTGCGTAACTCTTGAATAAATCGAATCACCTCTCGCGCCTGCCCTTCGAGTTTGAGCTCGGGGGTGATGTTTGTGTCTAGCTCGATATCATCATCCATTCCGATATCAGATAATTTTCGATCAATTAATACTTGTTTGATATTGGTTTCTTCTTTGATAATCTCTTGCATCTCCAACGAAATATCATTGCCAATACTTATGGACTGCAATGGTTGCCGAACTTTAATTTTCTTGTCTGCTCTCATTTGAAGCACCTTACTCACGATGTATCTCACTGATACCATTTGTTTACTTAAAGATTCATCGATCAATCTCCCATCCGCCACTGGGTATTCAGCAAGGTGCACTGAGTCTGGGAATTTCCCCCTCTCCTGGGCTGAGGAGAGGGTCGGGGTGAGGTTGTGATTTTCGAGGGAGCCACTCGTCAAATTCCGATAGATCTCCTCAGAGATAAACGGCGTGAAGGGTGCCATCAATTTTGCCAATGTCACGAGGACATCATACAGAGTTTGGTAAGCGTTATTTTTATCACTCTCGTCTTCGTTCTTCCAAAAGCGTTTGCGGCTCCGGCGGATATACCAATTGGAGAGATTGTCGATGAACGGCGCGAACAACCGAGTCGCCCGAGCGATATCATACTGTTCCATATTCACATTCACCTCTCGAATGACTGTTTGTAGCTCTGAGAGGATCCAACGATCGAGAATATTGTCTGATGTGAGGGGGCTACCATTCGGTTTCCCTTGGTTCGCCGAAGCCTCAAGCGAAGGCGACCAATTATCAATCTCCGCGTACATCACGAAAAACGAATACGAATTCCACAACATCCGAAACACATTGCGCGATACCTCACTCATATCCTTCTCCAAAAAGTTGAGATTTTCGGCCGAGACGATTGGCGAGGAAAGCAGATATAACCGCAGTGCATCCGCGCCATACTTGTCGAACATCAAAGACGTGTCGGGATAATTACTAAGTCGTTTGGACATCTTCTTGCCATCCTCCGCCTGCACGATACCATTCACCACGACATTTTTGAAGGCCGGCTTATCCATAAGCGCCGTACCGAGGATATGGAGATAGTAAAACCACGCCCGTGTCTGGTCGATCCCCTCGGCAATAAATTGTGCCGGGAATCGCGCTTCAAATGTTTCTTTATTTTCAAAGGGATAATGCGCCTGCGCATAGGGCATCGAGCCCGAGTCAAACCACGTATCCAAGACATCGGGAACTCGTTTCATCGTGCCCGAGCATTGCTCACACGAGAATGTAATTGTATCAACAATATGTTTATGCAAATCCGTGATGGTCGCGCCACTCACTGCCTCGAGTTCCTGTACTGATCCAAAAACTTTCGTCTCAGCGCACTGCTCGCAGCGCCATATCGGCATCACGCTCGCCCAAAACCGCTGCCGACTAATCGACCAATCTCGCGCGCCTTCGAGCCATTTGCCAAACCGTCCTTCTTTGATATGTTCCGGTGACCAATTGATTTCTTTGGCGGTTTCGAGGGCTCGATCTTTCACATCCGTCACTTTCACGAACCACGAACTCGTCGCGTAGTTGATCAACGGAGTATCGCAACGCCAACAGTGCGGGTAACTGTGCTCGTACTTTTCTTTGGAGAAGAGTAGGCCTTTTCCAGCGAGATATTTAATCACTTCGACATCCGTCGCTTGCGGCGTTTCTTTCGGCTTCACGATCAAACCGACCAATTCTTTCACTTCCTCTTTGATCGTCCCGTCGAGATTGACATGTTGCACGAATGGCAACTGCTCTTTCTTGAGTAACTCCCAGTCATCCTCGCCAAAAGCCGGCGCGATATGCACCACACCTGTCCCCTCTTCAGTGTTCACGAACTCTGCCGCATAAATCTTCCAGCCATTGCTATGATTTTCGAGCGTCTCGTCTTTGGAATATGTATCAAAAAGTGGAATATATTTTTTACCCACTAACTTTTCTCCGAGAAATTTTTCCATCACCTCATATCCTTTTTCTTTCATCACATCTTGCAATCGCGACTGAGCTATGATAAAAAATTCTTCACCAACTTGTATTTTTACATATTCGATATCCTTCCCCACTGCCAAAGCCACATTACCCGGTAGTGTCCAGGGGGTCGTCGTCCAGGCAAGAATAAACGTATTGTCGTCGGTTACGAAATCCCCAATCTGTTGTCCAGCATCCAGTTTAAACTTCACTGTCGCCGAAAGATCCTTCACATTCATGTATCCCTCGCTCACTTCAGATTGGGATAGTGTCGTCTCGCAACGGGTGCAGACGTGCATAATACGATAGTTCTCGTAGATCAACCCCTTGTCCCAGAGTTGTTTGAAGACCCACCAAACGGATTCCATATATGGCAAGTCCATTGTCTTGTAGGGATGCTCCATATCCGCCCAGCGGCCAAGTCGAGTGATAACTTTTCTCCAATCATCGGTATATTGAAGCACGGTCGAACGACAGAACTCGTTGAATTTCTCGACGCCCATTACCTCGATATCTTTCTTACTCTTCACTCCCAACGCTTTTTCGGCGATATTCTCAATTGGCAAACCATGACAATCCCACCCCCACTTGCGTTCCACTCGGTATCCACGCATCGTCCAATACCGCGGCACGGTATCCTTGAGCGTACTCGCCACGATATGCCCGTAGTGCGGAGTGCCCGTCGCGAATGGCGGCCCATCATAAAACACATAGTCCCCTTTCGGTGATTCCCGATTGACCGACTGTTCAAAGATTTTCTGCTCTTCCCAATACTTGAGAATTTCTTCTTCCATTTTTGGCAAAGATTGTTTCGGATCGATTTTTTTCATATGATAAAATGTTTATTTCCCTAAAAAAATAAAAACCTCAAACCGAAAAACGGCCGAGGACGAAAAAGCTCCGTGGTACCACCTCGCTTCAGTTGTTGCGCCTAATCTTTTGCATACTCCATGGTGCGCGCATCAACCCTTGATTGTCGGATACTTACGGGATCCGTCCGATGGAGTCTACTCGCTTTATTCAAGCATTCTTTCCACAGCGTCTCTGGTACCTCTCGGTACAGAGAAAATGAAGTGATACCTGCCCGAATCGCTACTCTTGGTGCGAATTATGGTGAGCGAGGCTTCATCGTCGCCTTTAAACATTGTTTTACTCTTACCCTTTTACCCTATCACTTTTCACTAAAAAAGGCAAGAAAAAAATGCAACCTGGATTCCGCATCAAGTGCGGAATGACACAATACAATTCAATTCTGAGGGACGAACTTCTTGAAGTAAAAAGCGACATCCTGTTTCCATTTGGAGACGCTCGCGGGACTGTGTCCGCTGCAACTATACCCGCACTTCCACACAATCATCTTGGCCGGCGTGTCACGCTGTTCTTCGTAGACCAATTGATGGATGCGCTTCGCCACGCTCGCCACTGCCTCTCCAGGCTTAGCAAAACACGTATGCCCGCCCGAGCCATTCGTATCATCCGGATCGCGATAGCCCCAGTAATTGAAACAATCCTTGCCATTCTTATCGACCGGCACGCGTTTGCCCCAATTACTCTCCTTCTTGGCAATGCTCACGAGATACGCGGCTACCGGACGGTCCTGCTTGGCGATATACGGTGCCATCGCCTCGAGCGGATATCCATGCACGAGGTCGATGATTTCATTCTTTAGGGCTTCCTGAGAGAGCTGTCGATCACTGAGGATAATTTGATTTGGTTCCACGACATCATGGAGCGCCATCAGATATCCCGAAACGATCGTCAAGCCCGAAGCCACCACTCCGAGAACGATAAGAAAATACCCGAGCCAGTGTTTTTTTCGAACGGGTGGTTTTTGCGACACACTTATTTTTTGTTTCTCTTGTTTCATAGAATACATCCAGTGCTACTCTATTCAGTATACCACTGTATCGCGCACTCTCTGTTATTTCACCCCGTCAATCCCGCGAAAGACGAGATCATCCAATTGACGGTGACGACGCTTCTTCTCAAGGAATGATATTTCATCCGGCATAAGGAAACCCTTCGTCCCGGGCCGTGGTGAATACCGAGCGGAAAACACCTGCTCGAACTTCACCCGTCGAGCGAGGTCGAGAGTCTGTTCGAAATCCTCCAGCGTCTCTCCGGGAAACCCGACTATGATATCGGTCGTGAATCGGACTCCGGGAACCTTTGATTTAATGCGATCGATTAGGCTAATATATTCCTCGCGCGTATACCAACGATTCATATTTTTGAGCACGGTATCACTCCCCGACTGCACCGGCAGATGAATGACCCGATCGATATTTTCATTCTGCGCGATTACGTCGATCAATTCGTCGGAGAAATCCCATGGGTTAGAAGAAATGAATTGCAGTTTTTTCACCCCGTTCAGCTGTGCCACTTGTTCCAAGAGATGAGGGAAGAGTGTCGGGATGCGATGCCGATTGAGGTGCTTCACCATCACGGGTTTGATCTTCGTGCCATCAGGTAGCGCATACAAATCATCTTCGCCGAGTCTTCCTGCCAACAAATCCGCTCCGTAGGAATTCACATTCTGCCCCAGCAAGAGAATTTCCTCCGCGCCATTCCCTACCGCTTCCTCAGCCTCCGCGATGATATCCTCAAACGGCCGAGAGCGCTCCTTGCCGCGCGAGAAGGGTACGATACAGTAGGTGCAGTAATTATTGCAGCCATTGGAAATCGGGATCGAGGCCAGCTTGGCGACGCTGCGCTTAGGCGCGTATTCAAAACCGACTTCTTCTAATGGTAAGAGTTGCACATGCGACCCGCCTTCGCCCGGCTTCGTCGTGGCAAGCAACCTCGTTCTCAGAGCCTTCATCATTTTGCCCGATGGCTCACGCGACGCAGCCCCAATGAGACAACCGGTGATCACGATCGAGAGATCTGGTTTTTTCTCTCTTAATGGTTCGAGCAGCTTCACGAGACCGTAGACTTTTTCTGATGCCCGTTCGCGGATCACGCAGGTATTGATGACGATCGTGTCCGCCTCTTCCTGCGTTTCGGCCGGCACAAATCCGCGCGACTCGTAAAAGCTCGCAATCCGCTCGCTGTCGGCCACATTCTGCTGGCACCCAAAAGTTTTGATGAAGTATTTTTTGGACATATTTTTATTCAAACTGAATATACTTCCGTCCCTTCAGCCGTTCAGGAAGGTAGTCCTGCTGAGCTTCTGCTTCTGTTGCGAAGTCGGGGGTGTACTTATACTCTTTGCCGTACCCGAGATTTTTCATCAGTTTGGTTGGGGCGTTCCTTAGGTGGATCGGCACACCGTCGAGCGGCGCGTCGTGAATATCTTTTTGCACCGCTTGATATGCGACGTAAAGCGCGTTACTCTTCTTGGACTTGGCGAGGTAGACCACCGCTTGCGCGAGATTGACCCCACACTCGGGCATCCCGATCATCTGACACGCTTGGAAAACCGCCACGGCCTGCGGGAGCGCAAACGAATTGGCGATACCGACATCCTCGGAGGCAAATCGCACCAACCGCCGCGCGATATAGAGTGGATCCTCCCCCGCCTCCAACATCCGCCCCAGCCAGTAGAGCGCCGCATCGGCATCACCACCGCGCATTGATTTATGCAGGGCGGAAATAATATTATAATGCTCCTCACCGTCCTTGTCGTACTGCAGGTTCGGTTTCTGCACGATGTCTTTTACAACCTCACTCGTAATGTGTTTCGCCTGCAACACACACGCCTCAAAAATATTCAGTGCCGACCGCGCATCACCATTGGCCAGGTGGATGACGAGATGAAAAGCGTCATCATCAAGATTGATTTTTTTCGTACCGAAACCGTTCACGGTATCAGTGAGCGCCGAGCGTACGATCGTCTCAAGTGCTGCCTCATCAAGCTTATCAAGAACGACCACCCGTGTCCGTGAGAGGAGCGCGCTATTCACTTCGAAGCTCGGGTTCTCGGTCGTCGCACCAATGAGGGTGATGAGACCATTCTCTACGTGCGGCAGAAGCGAGTCTTGTTGAGATTTATTCCACCGGTGGATCTCGTCAATGAAAACAATCGTTCGCTCGCCTTCCGATTGATGCACTCGTGCCTCTTCGATAATACGCCGCAAGTCCTTGACACCACTCCCCACCGCCGGCAATGGGACGAAGTGCGCCCGGGTCTCGGTGGCGATGAGTCGTGCCAAAGTCGTCTTGCCACAGCCGGGCGGCCCCCAGAAGATCAGTGATGGCACTCGGTCGCCGGTAATTGCCTGCCGCAAAAAAGACCGCTCACCGGAAAGAGAAGTCTGCCCGACAAATTCGGTGAGTGTCCGCGGTCGCATCCGTTCGGCCAGTGGCACTGTCTGTTTGTGTTTCATAGAGGTTT
>Ga0194044_10001018_pt1 | contig 14247 bp, 12 predicted proteins | sample JunL4417m_MetaG_FD_155460 | JGI IMG/M metagenome (GOLD analysis project Ga0194044, IMG submission 155460) | Anoxic zone freshwater microbial communities from boreal shield lake in IISD Experimental Lakes Area, Ontario, Canada - Jun2016-L442-17m | ecosystem: Environmental > Aquatic > Freshwater...
ATCTTGATGATGAGTGCTGCCTTGTTGGTCATATAGGTCATCTCTGAGATGATGATCTGGAATGCGCCAGCTTTGGTCTCGATGATTTCTGCTTGCGCGCGAGTGGTGACCTTGCCGCGGCCAGTGGCGTAGGCTTCACGGATATCTTTGACATTATAAATAGTGCCGCCAGTTGGAAAGTCAGGACCTTTGACATGCTTCAATAAGTCCTCAATCGACGCTTCAGGCGCATCGATGAGGTGAACGATCCCATCGACAAGCTCATTGAGGTTGTGCGGCGGGATATTGGTCGCCATACCAACCGCGATACCAACCGTGCCGTTCAAGAGGAGTTGTGGGAGTTTAGCTGGGAGAACCACTGGTTCTTTTTCGACACCGTCATAGTTTGGGATGAAATCGACCGTGTCTTTGTCGATGTCGGCGAGCATTTCCTCGGCAATAGCAGAGAGTTTGGCTTCGGTATACCGCATAGCCGCCGGACTATCGCCGTCCATCGAGCCGAAGTTCCCTTGTCCCCAAACGAGTGGGTAGCGGAGCGAGAAATCCTGCGCCAAGCGAACCATTGTTTCGTAGACGGCAGAGTCGCCATGCGGGTGATACTTACCGAGTACTTCACCGACGACCGTGGCGGATTTACGGAATTTAGCGGTGTGTCGCAATCCCATCGTACCCATAGCGTAGAGAATGCGGCGATGTACCGGCTTCAGACCATCACGAACATCCGGCAAGGCGCGAGAAACGATGACGCTCATGGCATAGTCGAGGTAGGATTGACGGACTTCATCGGTGATGACACGAGGCTGGATAGCCATATGGACAGGGACGACTGGTACGGTTGTCTTTTGTGTAGGCATAGACGGAGAGAAAAATATTCAAAAATCAATAAAAAAACAGCTCCTGATACCCTATTGTAGCAAAAGAGAGAAAATTATTCAAGGAGGACTTATTCGCTCGGCACATTTCTTCGTTACGAGTTCCGGTACTCGACATCGTACGCTTGTACGATTTACTCCGTTCCTCACTCGCGCCTCGAACTGCACTCAAGCGAATAAGTCCTATTAAACTACTGTCCCGAAGCATCCGTTGTGTTGGGGGTGTTGGCAGCCTCAGGGGTCGTGGTGGTTCCGGTAGCGCTAGTGGATTTTTGAAGCATTTCTTGCAAGGATGGCGCAGTGGTACTTGGATTTTCCTGGCTCGTGTTGTTGGGGAGGGTTTCCGTGATAGAGGGCATTTTTGGGAAATTGGTTTGGACGGAGAGTATCCATATTGCGAAAACAAAAAACATACTCACAGAAACACATAACCAGACATATCGCAGACGGACGGCCTCAGGCTGTTGGCGGATATGCTCGATTTTTTTGATGAGAGACATAAGGAAAAGTCTGTTTTATTTTAAAGGCTATTCTTTGGACTGTTAATTTACTCTATGCTGCTAAATCTTTTCAAGCAGGATGACTTCCATCGATTTACCCTCGAGATCTTTTTTCTTGAGGAGGAGTTTCGGGATGGTTTGCTCGGGACAATTGCCGATTTCATCGCAGAAGGGTTTGAGGGTGTTGCTCGTGAGGAGTGAGTCTTCGGTGGAATAATGCATCGGCACAATGATAACCGGTTCGATTTTTTTGATGATATCGTCGGCTTGATGCGGCGAAAGTGTATCGGCACCGTCAATGGGAATGAAAAGAATGTCAGTGTGGCCGATCTGATCGAGTTGTTCGCTCGTGAGGGTGTGGCCGAGTAATCCAAGAAAGCACAAGCTCATTTCCTCGACGATGCAGGTGTAGATCGTGTTTTGACCACGGATACTGCCACCCTCGGCGTCATGATAAGAGGGAATACCTTTGATTGTCAGTCCACAACTCGCGTATTCTCCCGGAGTGACAAAAACAATCGGTTCGCCTTTGAGTCCCACCAAAGCCTCGCTATTTGTGGGCTGCGAGAGGAGAACGATATTCGCCTGCCCTTGTACGGATCGGGATCCAGAGGTTTTTTCGGGAGGATTGGTCCAAATGATGATGTCATCGGTGGCTCGTCCGCCGGGTTTGGTAGTAATTTTGAAGCAGGCATCGCCGTAGTATTGGATGAGCATAGACGGGAAATACAGAAAATAAAGCTTCTTCAGCATAGCATGATAATCCTCGTTTTGACAAATAATGGAAAGTGCGATAGAGTAGAGGAAACTTCTTTGGAATGTGTTTTTTGAGGAGAAGTGACCGATGTGAGCATAATTCGTAAAACAACTGAATCGGGGATGTTCCAATCCCCTTTCTTTCAAGAGAAGTAATTCTTTTGGAGCACGAATTATGAACGCTTTCCTTTTTTAGAGCGTTTTTTATTTTTTAACGGACTGGCGTGGGCGCTCCACCAGAGAACGAGACTTTATATATGACAACGAACAAAAAATTATTGGAAGAGTTGGTGGATCAAACTGTTTCTCAGCGGAAATCATTTCGCGTCATAGCGGACAAAACACCGAAGAAAGCTCCTAAAAAAGCGGATGCTGAAGAACAGAATGTTTCTTCAATGGAGGCTTTGCTGTCAGCGCAGCCATTGCATATTCCCGAAGTGGGAGATGTTTTGCCGGCGGTCGTCATTGATATCGCGGCGCACTCGATCTTGCTTGATCTGGGATCTTTCGGTACGGGTATTGTATTGGGAAAGGAAATGAAAGACGGACTTTTGAGCACCAAGGTTAAATTGGGCGATGAAGTTGTGGCGACCCTTATCGACCTCGAAAATGAGGATGGGTATATCGAATTGTCGATCCGTGAAGCGTCGTATGAAAAGGCGTGGGAGGATATTGAGGCGAAGCGGAGCAACAAAGATGTGGTCGCTACCAAGGTGCTCGAAGCGAATAAAGGTGGCTTGATGGTGGAAATCAACGGTATTACCGGGTTTTTGCCAGTATCGCAATTATCGAGCGAGCACTATCCGCGCGTGGAAGACGGTGACAAGAATAAGATTCTCGAATTATTGAAACGGTTGATTAGTCAGGAATTGTCCGTGCGTATTCTCGATGTCGATCGGTTGGCTGAGAAGTTGATCGTGAGTGAAAAGGCGGCACAGAGCGAACGAGATCGTGCGTTGATTGGACAATTGGCGGTTGGCGATATCATCGAGGGCGAAGTGAGCGGTGTAGTGGACTTTGGCGCATTCGTGAAATTTGAACCAGAAGGTGCGCGCAAAGGACAGAAATTGGAGGGATTGGTACATATTTCTGAACTCGCATGGCAACTCATCGACAATCCTCGTGAAATCGTGAAGACGGGCGATCATGTCCGCGCCAAGGTGATCGGTGTTGAGGACACTCGTATTTCGCTTTCGATGAAGGTGCTGAAGGAAGACCCGTGGGCGAATGTCAAGGATCGTTACACTGTGGGCGATGCCGTGACGGGCAAGGTGGACAAGATCAACCATTTCGGGGCCTTCGTCTATCTCGATCAGGATATTCATGGATTGGCACATATCAGTGAATTTCACGAAGTATTCCCTGGGAAGAAAATGGAAGAATTATTCACGGTCGGACAGGAATATCAATGGAAGATTCTCTCCATTGAGCCTCGAACTCATCGGATGGGATTGCTGCCGGTAAAATAAACGGCTGGTTGAAGACGGGGTGGCTTATGTCACCCCGCTTTGTTTTCAAGACTTATTTTAATTGTGATACTTTCGTTCAAAAATATGAACGCAAAAAACAACATTATCATTATTTCTGGGCCAGCTGGTTCAGGCAAAGACTCAGTAATAAGTGCACTTTCCAAGCAATGCACTCTCGAACGAGTGGTGACATCCTCAACACGAGCAATGCGTATAGGGGAGAGCGAGGGACATCCATACTATTTCATTTCACGGGAGAAATTTGAAGCCATGATCAAAAGTGGAGCTTTCTTTGAATATTCGATTAATGAAAATAACGAATATTATGGAGTAACCCAGGAAGAGTTGAATCGGGTGATGCAGAGTGGAAAGCTGGGGGTTTGGAAAATGGAATGGAAAGGGGTGATTTCAGTTAAAAAATTACTGCCTTTTATCAAAGCAATTTTTATCATAGCACCACTTGAAATTTTGGAGTTACGGTTGCGACAACGCGATGGAGGATTTCACGATGAACAGTATTTTGCTGAGCGTATGGAATATACGAGAGAATGGTTCAAGCATAGTGATATATATGATTTTACGGTAATAAATAAGGAAGGTAAACTCAATGAAACAGTAACTGACGTGACCAACTATATCCGACAACAAGGTTTACTCCCTTAGTTCGCACGTCAATATGTATCCTGGGTTGTTGGTGGGTTGAAAATCATTCTAAAAGATGATACGATGAGCTTAATTGTCTTAAAATAGAGACAGAGCTTGTTATTCAAGCGTGTAAATTTTCAAAGAGTTTTGTAACTACTTTTTTATGGAAAAAATGACCAAAAATGCGGGGTTTCTCATATTTCTTGCGATTTTATTCGTGGGAATATTCATTCTCTATCGAGGGGGATCTCAACAACCCGAGAATTATTCTCTGACACAGCTCGTGGAGCAGATAAATGGTAATAATGTCGCCTCGCTCACAGTGGACGGTAATGATGTCACCATCGCGCTCAAGGACGGCAAACAGGCCACTACAGTCAAAGAAACCGAAACATCGTTGAGTCAGACGTTGGTCAATTATGGTGTCAATAAAGATCAACTTGCGAATTTGCCGATGACCGTGAAACAATTAAGTGGACCATTGGCCTGGTTGGGCGTTTTTCTCCCATTTTTCCTCCCGTTTCTTTTAGTGGGAGTCTTCATTTGGTTTATGTTTCGTCAGGCACAGCGCGGGAATTCACAGGCGATGTCCTTCGGCCTCAGTCGGGCGCGTATTCTCGATCCGAAAGACAAGAAGAAACAAGTGAAATTCAGCGATGTGGCAGGCGCGGAAGAGGCCAAAGAGGAACTCCGTGAGGTAGTCGAGTTCCTCCGTCATCCGAAGAAGTTTCTCGATATGGGAGCGAAGATTCCCAAAGGAGTGCTTTTATTGGGCGCTCCAGGAACAGGAAAAACCCTGATGGCCAAAGCGGTGGCTGGTGAAGCGGGAGTCCCCTTCTTCAATATCAGCGGCTCGGAATTCGTTGAAATGTTTGTCGGTGTCGGTGCATCTCGTGTGCGAGATTTGTTTCGCCAGGCCAAGAAAAGCGCTCCAGCTATCGTATTTATCGATGAGATCGACGCAGTTGGCCGTCATCGTGGCGCCGGTTTGGGTGGTGGTAATGATGAACGAGAGCAAACACTGAACCAAATATTAGTGGAGATGGATGGTTTCGAGACGGATGCGGGCGTAATCGTTATCGCGTCTACCAATCGTCCCGATGTGCTCGATCCCGCACTCTTGCGACCGGGTCGGTTTGATCGTCGCGTGACGATGGATTTGCCTGATATCAATGAACGGGAAGCTATCCTGCGCATTCATAGTAAGAACAAGAAAATGGATGCCGATGTCAATATTCGTCGGCTCGCTGAACGAACACCAGGATTTTCAGGTGCCGATCTGGCCAATCTCATCAACGAAGCCGCCATATTGGCCACGCGCCGCAAACACAAGACGATCACTATGGATGAACTCGCGGAGTCGATCGAAAAAGTGATGTTGGGGCCGGCTCGCCGGAGTCGTGTGATTAGTCCAAATGAAAAAGAAATCATCGCTTATCATGAATCCGGACACGCGCTGGTGGCACATTCTACTCCCCTGGCCGATACGGTACAAAAAGTCTCAATCATTTCTCGTGGCTATGCTGGTGGATATACACTTGCAACTCCGACGGAAGACAAGACGCTTCATTCATATCGGTATTTCGTGGCTGAGATAGCGGTGCTTTTGGGTGGTTATGCGAGTGAAAGACTGGTTTTTAATGATGTGACGACTGGCCCGTCCAATGATTTGGAACGTGCGACGCAGATGGCTCGCAATATCGTGACCCGTTATGGGATGAGCGCTTTGGGTGCGCGGACTTTCGGGAAGAAGGAAGAACTCGTTTTTCTTGGCAGGGAAATGCATGAGGAACGCAATTATTCCGAAAAAACCGCCCAAGATATCGACCAAGAAGTGTCCCGGTTGGTAAAAGAAGGACTCCTCTATGCTACGGATATTCTGACGCAGAAAAGAGCTATCCTCAATGCTTTAGCACAGGCTCTCCTGGAACGGGAAGTCCTTGAAAAAGATGAGTTTGAGGTAGTGGCAAATGGTGGTAAGATTTTAGTAGAGAAACAACCAGAAGTGATCGAAGAAAAAAATACCGTAACAGAGTCAAAAAAGAAATAAAATTTGGCAAAGAGTGTAGAGTGTGGTACAAAAAATAAGAAGCTCTCAGTAACGATGAGAGCAACGGGGGCGTATAGCTCTCCGCCAGCCGGCGGATGGTTACTCGCCCGAACGTGCCGTTTCGGTACGGGCGGGGAGCGCTACACAGGAGTAGTATGGTCACAGAAAAGAAAAGTAGGGCGTATAGCTCAGTTGGTTAGAGCGCTACATTGACATTGTAGAGGTCTCCTGTTCGAGTCAGGATACGCCCACATTTTTTATCTAATGTATATAGGGTTAATCTGCCAATCACCCGAGTGAGTAGTAGGTGTGTTCGTTGAGGGCTTTGTGAGTGGTTGGTGGCTTTGTATATAGCTGTTTTGGACATTGACCGGAGTGGTATTGGCGTTCGGGAGGTATTTATTACCCACACGGCCAGAAGAAATACCCACCATACCCCCCGTCGCGTTACCGAGGCCTTCATTAATTGCATTGGTGGTTTGGGCGATACCCTGATTGATGAGGGAGTTAATGAGCCCTGTGGCGAGGGATCCTACGGCTCCAGCCGCAAACTCCGCGAGGTTTTTTCCAGCCGCAACTATGGTTGTTGGGATGTTTGAAGCGGCGTCCACTAACCCTTTGAGTGAAATACCGGGAGTTTTGATATTGCCATTGTCATCAGTCAAACTGATGTATCCCTGGTTGGCGATGGTTTTGGTACGGATGATGTCCTGGTTTTCTATCAAGGATTGTTGTAAGATATTTGCCGCGCAAGCACCGCGAGCAATGGGATAGTTCGCTCTGCCACCGGCAGTCAGCGTGCTGAGAAGCGAGAGTGGTGTCCCAGATGCATTGTAGACATCAACCTGACAATTATTATTGGCACTGAGGTAAATCCTTGCCCCATCATTGATACTCGAGGCGGTCACGGTCGGGAGAGTAATCCCCTCCTGAGTGAGCCAATTAGTTGTGGAATCGACCATTGCGTATTGAGTGGTTCCTCCAGGGACGATTTGCCAATTGGGATTGTTGTTGAGATAGGTGATATTGGAACTGGAGATGCCATTGCCAGTGGTGCTCACGCCTGCGACAGAAGAATTCTTGAGTTGTGCGAAGCAGAGTCCGTTTGTCCCGTCAGACATCGTACATTTTGCGCCGGTAAGTGAATAACTCGGATCCCCGGGGACGGCATTGTCACTCAAACACCAGCAAGCCGGATTGGATCCACTCGCCTGCGCCTTGGAAATGTAATTGAGCTGGGAGCCTCGGCCATTGTCACTAGAGAGTAAGTAATCATTGACATCCTGCAGAGCCATTGCCGAGGGATCGGCGATGAGAGCTGTGCGGAAATCGGTGACGAAGAGGGGTTGGCCTCCTCGCCCCCCCCCGATCTGGAGATAGATTTGCTGGGACATTATTTGGGCAGCAGCGTTTCTTGCAGCGCCAACAACAGTCCCTGCTATCTGGGCGAGAATTTCCTGATAATTGATGTTAAACATTTCCCAAATAGCGTCAGTTCCCCAAATGGAGGCCGCATCACTAGTCTTGACTTCGAGACTGAATGTCCCAAAAAAAACACAGCTTATTATGAAGAAGATTTTACGAAGAGAGTTTTTGTGATGGAAAAACATACTGCGAAGTTACGATTTTGTGTTTAAAAAAGCGAGGGTGCATCGGTGATACCAGCTTGCTGTAGAGCGGTCTGGTATTGGGTGAATATATCCATTAACGAGGTGAGATACACCTGCCCCTTTGAGAGCGTATATACATAGGATACTGGATCGTTAGGGGCGAGGCCTTTTTTGAGGTCGAGTCCATAGAGAGCCAATTGGAGCATTTTTGTGTGTAGAGAGAGCATATTTTCAGGTACTTCCAATTGCTCGATCTGGGTCAGAGCGCTCTGGCTCCGAGTCGTCATATCATCCAGAAACTTCGTGTCCGTGCCAGAAAGTGCGATTTGCGCTTGTTGGGTCAGAGTGCTGAGGGCGCTCGTGGCGTCGGAGTCACTCTTGATAGGAATGGGAGAATTATTAGTGATGATATACGCCAAACTTGTCATATAAGCACGGGTGTCTTCTTTTACCTTGGCATCTTTTTCACTTTTGGGGTAATCTTGTTTTTTTATTTTGATGGTGCTCGGGTCGATTGTTGGTAGTTCGAGTGTTCCGGCATCCTGTTGCCCGAGGGTCTGAGAGATGAGTGTATTGATATCGGTAGTGGAAGGAGTCTGACCATCAGTCAGTGAGCTCTCCTGCATCAATCCGGCCACTTGTGAGGAGAGTGCCTGAGTGAGGTTTGTGTTCGTTGTGGTATCCCCTCCCTTGCCATCTTTCGTATCGCCTGTTGATGTGGTGGAAACCAACTTATCTCCGGGAGCTTTTTTGAGTGGGTCATATCCCCCGAGCACCTCAGCGCCATCTGTATAACCATCGCCATCCGTGTCGGGATTGTGGGGGTCGGTCCCGTATATTTTTTCCTCGGTATCACTTAATCCATCGTTGTCGGAATCTTGAAAAATATTTAGTGAAGATACGTTGGAATCTTTGGCGAGAGTAAAGGTTCCAATATGGAATACGAAAAGACTAAGGACAAGGATAAAAGAGAGTCGATGACGAGACAATATAGAAAACAATTGACGCGATGAAAAATGTTTCATAGATGACAGACCAAACAGGATTGTGTTTTTATCTTTCTATTATACAGTATAATCTTTTTTTGCGATACAACAAGCGTGTATTTATTTTTAGAATCGTTTCGAATTGATTTTTTTAGGAAATTGTTTTCCGGGAATTGAGATGAATTTTTTCTCGAAGAAGTTTTCGGATAAGAAGTCCAAAGAATGTCCACCAAAGAATTTGTCCTTGTGGCAGTGTCCAAAAATAATGATCAAAAAAACTAATAAAAATAAATCCGATGAGGAGGCTTTTTAGAAGGATAATCTCTTGAAATGTTTCACGTGAAACATTATGGATACTAAATGAAAATGTTTGAATGAGCCAAAAAATGAATAGGCTGCTGCCAAAAAGACCAAGCTCGGTGGTTATGAGTAAAAAGATAGTATGGGCGGGTTGAAATTGCCAAGCGAGAAGCTGTGGAAAGAATGCTTGCTGAAAAAAAATAAATTGATCCATCCCCCACCCAAAGAATGGTTTGATGTGGATGGCTTGAAAAGCGATATCTTGATAGAGTAGACGTTCATTTAAGGATTGGATGAAAAAGAAAAAAAGATTGATTCCTCGAAAAAAATACCAAAGGAGCGATGATAGGAAAATAAATATGAACATAACAGTGATGAGGATCTTTGTTTTTTGAAAAGAATAATTGGATTTCTTTATTTGAGATTGTTTGTTCCCCGTGGAACAATCTACCTCCCCTGTTTGATTTTGCTTTTGGATTCCCAGTTTTTTATGATAAAGAATGAATACAGTTGCCAATAAAAGACCAATTAGAGCTGATTTGGAAAAAGAAGCGAATAGGCCAAGGAGTTGAATCACAAGTCCAATCCAGAGAAAGAGATGAATTGACAGAGGGAAATTTTTAGTCAATTGTTTCCCGTGGAACAAAATGAAACCAGTACAGAGAATCGATGCAATGAGAAATCCCCCGAGCATATTGGGGTGTGGGAATGTTCCATAGCCACGAATAAACCTTTCAGAGTGAAAAATTATTTTTGCTACACCAGGAATGTCGATTCCGAGGATACTTTCTTTGAGGACTGTGAGACCAAGAGAATGTTGAATGGAGAATTGGAGTATTGCGATTAAACCTTCTAATGAGCCAAGAATAAGAAATAAGAACAAGGTGGCGGAGAAGATGGTATCTTTATTGAAAGATAAAAATTTAAAATGAGAGGATGTTTCCCGTGGAACATTGTAAAACACAAGAAATAAAAAGAAACCAACATAACCACAAAATCGAAGAGCAGCGAAAAATGAAAACAGAGGCGCGATACTCCAAAGCGAAGAGAAGAGGCTTATTAGAGATAAAAAGATCGGAAGAGCGAAGAGAAGTTTTTCTTGAGCTGAGAATTGTTCCCCGTGGAACAATTGCAAAATGGATATAAATATTGACTTATCTTTATTTTTATGTTCTATTATTAATTTAAGAAATAAGAAAAAAAGCAGCGGCCAGAGGAAAAGATCGGAAAGAAAGAGGCTGATACTCGCGTATTCATTGAAGTTTCCCTGAATAGGTATGTACCAAAGAATTTTTCGTATAGAAAAGGGAAAAGTTATAAGAAACAATAAAAAACACCAAAAAATTCCTTGATCTATGAAGGAGGTTTTCTTATTGAAAGAGAAAAATTGAAAGGGAAGGATCATAATCTCAGATAAAGCGGAATTTGATTGACTCTTGAGAGAAAAATCGATATACTGAAAAAAGAATTGAAAAAGGGCCTGTAGCTTAGTTGGTAGAGCGCCTCCATGGCATGGAGGAGGTCAGGAGTTCGAGTCTCCTCAGGTCCACTTTAGAATCGGGTTGGGCAATAGGTCAAGATGTAGAGTGGCCTCTTTTCTTTTATATTGAGCCATTTTTTTACTCCAGTCAAGAAAGATGCTTGTTAAAATACTATTTTTATGAGAAGATAGACCGTTGCATTGGAAAGTAGTGTGTAATGCCTCCATAGCTCAATGGATAGAGCAAGGGACTCCTAAGCCCGAGATCCAGGTCCGATTCTTGGTGGGGGCACAAAAGCAATAAACTTATATTTTATGCAGAAGAAAACATTGCGACAGGAGAAGGTAAATGAATTGATTCGGCAACACATCTCTGTTCTTCTTGCAAGAGAGATGAGCTTTAAAGCGGGAATTTTGGTGACGGTAGCAAAAGTAGAGGTAACACCTGATCTTCGGCAGGCATTTATTGGAGTCAGTATTTTTCCGATAGAAGAAGAGCATTATGTGATGGAAAGTCTTCGAAAGGAGCTGTATCGTATCCAAGGGGCATTGAATCAACTTTTGCGTACGCGACCCCTGCCACTCATTCGATTTCGCGTCGATGCGACCGAGTCAAAAGCACAGGAGGTAGAAAGTTTATTGTTGCAAATCGAAAGAGAAGAGTAAAATTGTGGATAAGCTGTGGATAAAGTTGAGGAAAGGTTTATGAAAAAGAATTTTCAGCAAGCCTACAAGGAAATGGAGTATGTTCTTCGCCACGCGAAGAAGGTTTTACTCTTTGCACACATGAGCCCGGATCCTGATACTTTGGGTGCGAATCTAGCCTTAAAAGAGCATCTTTTGGACTGTGGAAGGGAAGTGGATATCGTTTGTTTCGATGAATTTCCGAGATATCTCAAAAAATTATTTCCGTTTGCAGAAATGAAAACGCCCAGTCAGATTGATATGGCTGCGTATGATGTGGTAATTGCGTGCGATAGTGTAGATCGAGGGTTTCATTTGGTTCGTGAGCAGTGTCAGGAAGAGCAGGTGGTGATACTGATCGATCATCATCCGGAAATTCAGGTGACAGGGGATATTACCGCGATTGATGCCGAGTACTCGTCTTCGTGCGAGTTGGTATTTGATTTATTTGAATTTATGCGGGTGCCTCTGACGCCATCTCTTGCGACCCCACTTCTTATGGGATTGATGGCTGACACGGGAAACTTCCAACACTCAACGACGACCTCGCGAGTATTGGAGATTGCTTCAAAGCTTATACAGGCAGGTGCGGCACTAGAGCATATCACGGAGACTTTATTTGGAAATAAAAACACAGCCGTATTGAAATTATGGGGGAAGGCTTTTGTTCGGGCAAAAATAAATCAGAAGAACGGAATGGTTATTTCTGTCTTGACTCAGGAAGAAATCGAGGAATGTCAGCCAAGTATGGATGATATCAAACAAGTGGCGAGTCTCCTGAATACCGTTCCGCAGACGAATTTTGCACTTCTTTTTGCACAACTTAACGAAGACACTATCAAAGGGAGTTTGCGATCAGAATCATATAAGGGCGTAGATGTTTCGGCAATCGCGCGGCAATTTGGCGGCGGCGGACATCGTTTGTCGAGTGGGTTTGAAATTCACGGAAAAATCCAAGAGACATCTTTTGGATGGGAAATCGTGTAAAGAGAAAATATGGCTCAATCGCTCAAAAAAATAAATAAGGAGGGCTCAATAGAAGCGCGATTGCGAAAAATTCATCTGAAGATGGATCGGGAATGCCTCTGTGACTTACGGCATAGTGCGACACAGGCGGTCTGGGGAAAGGGGAGTCCTCAAGCGAAAATAGTCTTTATTGGGGAAGCGCCAGGAAAGAAAGAGGACTTGCAAGGAGAGCCCTTCATAGGTGCTGCTGGAAAATTTTTAGATGAAATGCTGGCTTCTGTAGGATTGAAGCGTGAAGCGGTCTATATCACGAATGTCGTGAAGTATCGCCCACCAAATAATCGCGATCCATTGCCACAAGAAGTATCGGATTGTTGGGAATGGTTACGCTTGGAGATTGAATGTATTCAGCCAAAGCTCATTGTGACATTGGGGCGACACGCTTTGCATCGATTTATTCCGGAAGCGGTGATTTCTCAGGAGCACGGAAAACTATTTCGCCGCGATGTACCGGGGTTGGGCGAATGGAATTTTTATGTGCTCTACCATCCAGCTGCTGCGCTGTATAACGGCGGTCTAAGAGAAACTCTAAAACAAGATTTCCGGCGGATACCGGAAATAACTCAAGCTATCCGAAAATAAGATAAAAAAACTCCCCCTTTGTGACATTGTGCACAGAGGGGGAGTGAGTGATCTAGATTTTATTTTATTAAACTATTGGAAAGGGACGAGAGTGAGTTAGTTTCCAATAAGATTTTCCGTAAGCTACGAGTGCACTTATGCTCGCGAGAAACATAACAACAACAGCAGGGAAGGCTGCTTCTGGGAATGCGATAAAAGTCGCTCCCGCAGCAATATGTATCGCCATTCTGCATTTTCCAACCGTATGAACGGTCAGGGTTTTTTTCTGACGGTCGGCGATATAAGCGAGTACGCCTATAAGTATCTCCGCCAGCAATACTCCACCAGCCAAGACGGCTACAATGGCCTGGCATTGAAACAAAAGAACAAGTATCGCTAATGCCGCCTCCCTATCACGACCTGGATCAATTTTTCGTCCCAAATCAGAGCATTGTTTGAGTGAGCGGGCAAAAAACCCATCAAGAATATCGGAAGCTAAGATGAGAAAGAGAAGATAAATCTTTTCTTTCCCAGGTAGCGTTTGAAACCAAAGAGTGTCGAATAACAGCCACGATGCCGCTATTACTCCCACGAAGGTGGTCATGTTGGCTACCGTCCATTTTTGGTTGGTATGGGTGAAGATTTCTTTTTCTAGCGAGATACCAACGAGAATCCTTTTCCGTGGACCATCTTCCATTTTGGTTGCCTGAAATATCCAGGCAAGGAAACAGGTGATGAGTGCCCCTGTTAAAAGCACGAGTAAAATGTTCATGAGAGCCTCCAGAGAAAGCTAAAATTGTTAATGAAAGAAGTTTTTTCGAGAAGACTCCCAGAAAAACCACTAAACTCTATACAGGAAGATAATAGCGCATTTCCTGATAAATGTCAAGTTCTTTTGAAGTCTCGTTGGAGTAAGAGAGTTTCTTTCTGTGGGTCGGGAGGGACTCGCCTCTTTGAGGCCTGGGTCGCCGCGCAAGACGCGTTAACCCTTCTCGTCCCTATCATAAGCCAAGCAGTTGGCTTATGATTTGCAACTTCTTTCGAAGTCTCGTTGGAGTAAGAGAGTTTCTTTCTGTGGGTCGGGAGGGACTCGAACCCTCAAGCCTTGCGGCAGCAGATTTTAAGTCTGCCGTGTATACCAATTCCACCACCGACCCAGTAGTATTATTGTGAGGTCGCGTCCGGATTTGAACCGGAGTGAAGGGTTTTGCAGACCCGTGCCTAACCACTCGGCCACGCGACCAATCTCACTGTAAACACTGTTTGAAGTGTATCAAAGCGAGTATGAAGCGTCAAACCGACTTCAAT
>Ga0194044_10001020_pt1 | contig 14240 bp, 12 predicted proteins | sample JunL4417m_MetaG_FD_155460 | JGI IMG/M metagenome (GOLD analysis project Ga0194044, IMG submission 155460) | Anoxic zone freshwater microbial communities from boreal shield lake in IISD Experimental Lakes Area, Ontario, Canada - Jun2016-L442-17m | ecosystem: Environmental > Aquatic > Freshwater...
CGGGGTTGTGTCAACAAGAATGACGCAACCCCGTTGGGGTTGGAAATCCATGTGTGAAATCATTCCCAGGGTAGCGACGTTGTCGCAACCCTGGGCTATGGGACGAAATCCCGTTGGGATTCAATAATAACTGTGAATCATTGGAAAGTGTAAACCGGAACATGAAGGATGCCCATTCTGGCATCCTTCGTATTACCCCAAAAGTAGTTGACTCTTTTGTATGATCAGAAAATGTGTTTGGGCGATCAACACCGGTTTTATCGTCGAAGCCCTCTTTCCACCGTAACTACAAAGTCCTGGACATTGGTTAAAATGGATCTGGCGGTAAGTGATCCCCTGTCCGCCAGCTTGCTGGCGGCAAATTCCGACATATCCACCGAATAAAAATAGACGGGCCTTACCCGTTGATCAGCCATGACCTGGTAGGATGGTGTCATATTGCCGGTGGCAATGGTGTGAAGCTGAGTGGCCATGGCGATAACCGTTGTGGCTTTCTGAGACAGCTCCCGCATCTGGTTCTGAGCCTCATAAACATTCCCTGTGACTTCGGGAAGAGGCCCATCATCCCGGATGGAGCCTGCCAGAACATATGGAATGTGATTTAAGGTGACCGTATGCATGATGCCGTTTTGAACCAATCCCATTTCAATGGCTTTTCCGATTGAGCCAGCAGCGCGAATACGGTTGATGGCATCGAGGTGTTTGTAATGGCCAAGTGGAAGCGTTCGCTTGGAGTAAATTTCCTGACCCAGCGCAGTTCCATAGATGGCGCCTTCCACATCATGAGCGGCCAGGGCATTTCCGGCCAGAAGCGCATGGACGTAGCCGTTTTCGATCAGTGAGACAAAGGCGTTTCGAGCATCCCTGTCAAAAACGACTGCAGGCCCCAGAACCCACACTATGAATCCATGCTCTTTTTCGTGATGAATTAACTGGTACAGCTCGTCATAGTCAATGGAAAAGGAGGTTTCGCGGGTCAACTGGGATCGAAAGGCAAATTTTTCAGCCATGTAGTCCGGGAAATCAAAGGCTTTGGTGTGAACCAGAATGCCGTCCTCGCCATTTTCGCTTCTGCCGCAGGCGACCAGATCGCCGACATTTAACCGTCGAAGCTCTGTAACCGCAAGGTGGTTGCCGGGTTCAAGCACTACCACGCAATCCATTCGGGATTTGCGAAGTAGCACCCAGCCACCTTTTTCGATATGCAGGTATTCAGGATATACCGATGTGGCGTGATAGCCATCCGGAGCGATGCCCTTTGCCGGAGCCGGCTGAAAACGCACATAGGGGGCATTTTGCAGCCCAGGAAGACTAAAATCAGGAGCGTGAAAGGCAGGCATTTGAAATTGCATGGTCATTTCCTTCAACTGAATGCTGAATGAAAAGCAAATACTGACAGTAATATGTTGTCTTTACCATGAAAATACTTTTAAACCACGAAACACACGAAACAAGTAGGGGCGACCGGCCGGTCGCCCCTACCGCCTTTGTGGTGAACAGTATATTCAGCATTTAACATCCGTCCTATGGGTCGTCCCTGCTCATGTCCGTTTGAATAACCGCTCAATCTCCTGTTTTGGCCACTGAATCCAGGTGGGCCGGCCATGGGGGCAGTGAGCGGGAATTCTGCAGGCTTCAAGCCCTTTGATTACGGTTGCCATCTCTGCGATGGTCAGGGACTGATTGGCTCGAATGGCGCCGTGACAGGCCATCAGCTTCAGGCAGGCATCCAGAGATTTTTCAATGTTCGCCGTCAAACCGGTCTCCATGATGTAATCCACCATTTCGATCACCAGTGGCTTCATTTCCTTTCCGGAAAGAATCGTTGGCACGGATTTGATCACATAAGACTGTTTCCCGAAAAGCTCGATCTCAATGCCATACTGGCAAATATCCGGAATGAGTTTTTCCAGGACCAGAGATTGTCGGTAACCCAGGTCCAGGGTCTCCGGAATCAGCAGTCTTTGAACTGGAATCCGTCGTTCTGTGGACTTGTCTGCCAGTTTCTCATAAAGAATCCGTTCATGGGCGGCATGTTGATCCAGCAGAATCAGATTTTCTCCGGACTCACAGATGATATAAGCGTGACAAAACTGACCGATGGGATTCAGATTGACGGACTGCGATGTTTCCCATAACTGCGGCTGATCCTTTGGCATAGGCGGCCGGACGGGTGCTGGCGGATCAGGCAACGGGCTGAGCATGGATACAGGGGCAGGTTTTGGGCTTACTGCCATGTCAGTATCTTTAGCCGCCACAAGAGCGTTGTCAAAAGGCACGCGTTCAGACCCTTCCGCCCAGCGGGGGGTTTTAGCCGCCACAAGAGCGTTTTCAGGGCGAACCATCTCCTCGGACAGGGCCGCAGTACCCTGAACTTTGGACGGAGTCCAGGACGGCTTTTCTTCATGGGCGAGTCCAGTTGAAACTGCAGTAACGATGGCATCATAAATATTCTGCTGACGGGAAAAACGGATTTCCTGTTTGGTCGGATGTACGTTGACATCCACTTGATCGCAGGGAACCGTTATAAACAGGACTGCCAGCGGAAACTGCCCTTTCATCAAGCGCCCGCCGTAAGCTTCCATCAGGGCATGCTGAACCATTCGGTTACGGACAGGTCGGCCGTTTACAAAGATGAAAATTCCCTGCGAAGAGGCGCGTGTGATCCGGGGAAGCGACATCCAACCGGAAATGGAAACGCCGTCATTTTCGATTTTATTGTGGATATCGGTTTGAATGGGGAAAAGGCCAGTGCGAAAATCCTTGCCGAGAATGTCGATGATCCGGCTGGCCGGGTCCGTCACCGCGGACCAGTTTTGAATAACAGAGCCGTTATGGGCCAGCTTGAAGTGAATTTTAGGCCACCCCAGAGCAATGTTTGAAATCACATCGGAGATATGCCCCAATTCCGTGGGAATGGTTTTCAGAAATTTTGTCTGGCCGGGGTGTTGAAGAACAGGTGTTTGACTGTAATCTGAGTTCCGCGGGGAGAGCCGGTTTCCAGAACTTTTAGAAGTTTTCCGCCTTCCAGGACTATTTCTGTACCCGATTCCACCATTTCTTCCCGTGTGACCAGCGTAAATCTGGATACCGATGCAATGCTGGGAAGGGCCTCTCCCCTGAATCCCAGGGTGTCGATGGCAAACAGATCGCTGTCCGAATAAATCTTGCTGGTGGCGTACCGTTCGATGGACAACAGAGCATCATCCCGGTTCATGCCGCTGCCATTGTCGCTGACCCGAATCAGGGATCTTCCGCCTTTTTCAACTTCAACAACGATCCGGGTGCTTCCGGCATCCAGAGAATTCTCAACCAGCTCCTTGACCACGGATGCAGGGCGTTCAACCACTTCGCCGGCCGCGATTTTATTGGAGAGAATTTCAGGAAGGATGCGGATTCTGGACATGGGTCACATAAAGAGCTTTTCCCGGACAAGCCGCTCGACAAACTCGGCATCCAGGGGGGAAAGATCAAATTTCAAACACGCGCCTTCGATCAGTTCCTTGACGGTTTTCTGGGGACAAGCGGATCGCTCTTCGGTGATCCATCGGGTTGCTTTTCTCAGGTCTTCGCCTTCCGGGAGAATGGTTGTCATAATATCGCCTTTTTTTTGTGAAAATCGGTTGTTTGTTCAAAATGATATGCCGTCTTCAGGAGATTTCCCTCGCTGAAATGCGGTCCCATGAGCTGAAGTCCGATGGGCAGCCCCTTTGCGGAAAATCCGCAGGGCACGGACATGCCCGGTATGCCTGCCAGATTCGCCGAAAGCGTGAACACGTCCGACAGATACATGGTGAGCGGGTCATCCGTGTTGTCGCCGATGGCAAAGGCCGGAGTGGGTGCAACCGGCGAGATCAGAATATCGCAGTGCTGAAACGCCTTGGTAAAATCATCCATGATCAGAGTGCGAACCTGGGAAGCCTTGCCATAATAGGCATCATAATATCCTGCGGAAAGGGAATAGGTTCCCAAAATGATCCGACGCTGAACCTCGGAACCAAATCCTTTGGAGCGCGTGTTTCTGTACATTTCCATCAGAGTGCCGGCTGTTTTATCCCTGAAACCGTATTTGACACCATCATACCTGGCCAGATTGGAGCTGGCCTCGCAAGGGGCAATGACATAATAGGCCGCCACTGCATACTCGGTATGGGGAAGCGAGACATCCACACAGCGGACCCCAAGGTCTTGAAGGGTTTGAATGGCGCGGTTAACGGCTTGGGCAACTTCTGGATCAAGTCCCTTTGATGCGTGATATTCCCTGGGAATGCCCGCAACAAGCCCCTTGATATCGCCATTTAGAAAACCGGTATAGTCCGGAACCGGCTCCGGAACCGAGGTCGAATCCTGGGGATCGTAACCGGAAATAGCATTCATCAGCAGCGCGCAGTCTCGGGTATCTTTGGCGATTGGTCCGATCTGATCCAGGGAAGAGGCAAAAGCAACCAGCCCGAAACGGGATACCCTGCCGTATGTGGGCTTCATTCCCACCACCCCACAGTGAGAAGCCGGCTGTCGAATTGAGCCGCCTGTATCCGATCCCAGAGATCCAAGGCACATATCCGCTGCAACGGCTGCAGCAGACCCGCCGCTGGAGCCACCAGGAATCCGGGACAGATTCCATGGATTGTGCGTTATTTTGAAGGCTGAATTCTCCGTGGATGATCCCATGGCGAATTCGTCCATATTGACCTTGCCAACCAGGACAGCGCCAGTTGCCTTCAGCTTTTTTATGACTGTGGCATCGTAGGGTGGAATAAAATTTTCCAGCATTCTGGAGGCGCAGGTGGTACGAACACCCTGGGTGCAGATTAGGTCCTTGATGGCCAGGGGAATGCCTGTCAGCGCAGTACCCATGCCTTCCGAGAGGGTTTTGTCTGCGATTTCCGCCTGAGCCATTGCCAGTTCATCATTCAGCGTGATAAATGCGCCGACCCTGTCTTCGACAGCATGAATCCGCTCCAGCACAGCCAAAGTCAATTCCTGCGAAGTCAATTCACGCCGGCCAAGCAGAGCCGCTGCCTGGCTGATTGTAAGTTCATACATTTTCATATCTGATTTATCCTGTCATCCGATAATCCTTGGAACCAAAAATGTTCCTTCATCTCTTTCCGGCGCATTGGATAGCGCCAGTTCCAGGTCCAGTTGCTTCCTGATTTCATCCTCGCGAAACGCGTTGGTTAAACTTATGGCATGAGAGGTGGGGCTAACGCCGGTCGTATCCAGACGGTTTAGTGTATCCACGTAATCCAGTATGGTTCCGATCTGATGGGAAAATTTATCAACCGCCGCTTCATCCAGCTCAAGACGGGCCAGATGGGCGACATGAATGACATCTTCTTTTGATATTTTCATGATGTTACCTGCTAAAAAAGATTTAAAAAGCGTTGTAGGGGCGGCCAAAAGACCAAAATATATTCTGGCTGGCAAACCCGCCCTGTTTCCTCCGAGTGTCCAAAAAGATATTCTGGCGAACCCGCCCCCTACTGCCTTACCAGAGATGCATCCATGTTCTCCTGTTTCAACCGGTTCAGCATTGCATCCGCCTCTGCAGAATTGGTGAATTTTCCGACGACAACCGTGTACCACACGCCTTTTCCCCGAATCATCTTTGGTGTCTTTGAAGCAGAAATTCCCTTGTTTCGAAGGATTTTTATAAGGATATCCGCAGATTTCTTATCGACCACGGATGTCAGGTGAATGGCAAGCGGCTGAACAGCTTCAGCTTTAGCCGCCACAAGAGCGTTGTCAACAGCAGGGCGCCATGGTTTCGGGACCGCTGATGGAGTTCTTTCGGGAGCGGCTGGAGGCGTTTCCCTGGTTTGAGATGTTCTGTTGAGATCATACATGGATTTAATCCTGGATTCAGCCGCCGTCTTTATGGCTTCCGGTGGCGGATCAATCGGTTCAAGCTTGGCGACTGTATGAGTATCCAACCTTGCCGGGGGAGAAGTCGGTACCTGTGCAGGGACTTGCTGAGCGGGTCGTGGCGTTTCAGCCAACTTGACCGGCGGTTTTTCCTGTGTCGGCATCTGCAGTGTATTATCCTCTGTTTTCTTTTTAAGCTCCTCGGGATATTCCAATCCAGCGTCTGTCGCCATATCGGGTTGAGCCTTCCGGCTTTCTGTGAAAATCTTGGCGAGCGCTGTGATTTCAGTTTCAATTTGTTGATAATCAAACAAGGCGGGCGCGGTTCCTCTGCCCACTAAAACACCCAGGAAAAACATCCAGCCGGAAATCAATAAAACAAATCCGATCCACAGCACAGACCTTTGCTGGTGTGGATTCTTTTGAGGATGCTGATTTCGTTCATTTTCCGGATGTTGCTTGGTTTTCATTGGTATTAGCAGGTTTTCGCGTTCATAATAAAATAAACCGGTACTGAGAGCCATCCCGGGATCGCCGCACCCCAGTGCGGCTCTTGTTTTGCCGTCATAATTGCCGCACTGGGGTGCAGCGATCCCAGAAGCGATTTACCGCTCATCCATCATTGAGCAGCCTCGGGAACGGCGATACAAACAATGGCTGTGGGGGCGAAGAACTCGCCGCCTTTCTATATCGCGGACCAGCCGACGCAAGAGCGTCGGCTAAATTTATCCGGCCTCAGATATAATCTTATTCGTGTATTTCTTGGTGGGAGGTTACCTTACATGGATTCCGGCGCGGAAACCCCCAAAAGCGAAAGGCCGTTTGCAATAACCTGCCGGACAGCAATGATCAGATAGAGTCTGGCGCTGGTCAGCAACGGGTCATCGGTTAGAACCCGCCTCCAGTTGTAATATGCATGAAAGGCTGCGGCTAATTCCATCAGATAAAAAGTGATGCGATGCGGCTCCATCATTTCGGCGCTGAATTGAACTGTTTCCGGGTATTTGACCATCATCTTGATCAGGGAGATATCCTCCGCCGTGTTCAGAAGGCAAAGGGCTGCGTCTGAACACAAGACCTCCTTAATTCCCAACTCGATGCTTTTCCGAACAATGCTGCAAATCCGCGCATGAACATACTGGACATAATACACCGGATTATCGTTGGTTTTTTGCTTTGCCAGCTCAAGGTCAAAATCCAGCGTATTGTCGGAACTTCGAGTTAGAAAAATAAATCTGGCGGCATCTTTTCCAACTTCCTGAATGACATCCCGAAGTGTAACAAATTCGCCTGATCGAGTGGACATTGCTACGGGAGCGCCGGCCCGCAGTAAACTGACGAGCTGAACCAGAATGACGCGAAATTGTTCTTTCCTGTACCCTCCGGAAACAATGGCAGCCGTCACCCGTGGAATATACCCGTGATGATCCGCTCCCCAGACATCAATCACCTGCTCAAATCCCCTATCGAATTTGTCGTAGTGATAGGCGATATCAGAGGCGAAATAAGTGGTTTGTCCGTTTTGACGGACGACGACCCGGTCTTTTTCATCCCCGTTTGACATGGTATCGAACCACAGCGCCCCATCTTTTTCGTAGATGATATTACGCTTTCTGAAGGACTCAATGACAGATGAGACTTTACCGGAATCGTACAGGCCTTGTTCGCTGAACCAGCAGTCAAAAATGACATCGAAAGATTCCAAATCCTGTTTCATCCCCTCCAAAATGAGATTGGCGGCATATCGTGCGCAGAACATAACCGCCTTTTCGTCAGGCTGATCCAGAAGTTCATTGCTTTTTAAATCGACAATCCGGCCGGCGATTTCTTTGATGTATCCGCCTTGATAGCAGTCATCTGGAAACCGAATGGATTCGCCCAGAAGTTCCTGATAACGGAGAAAGACAGATTTGCCCAAGGTGTTGATTTGTCTTCCGGAATCATTGATGTAGTATTCCCTCTGAACATTGTACCCGCAAAAGGACAGGATATTGGCGACACTGTCGCCGACAGCAGCCCCTCGGCCATGACCTACATGAAGAGGGCCGGTAGGATTGGAGCTGACAAATTCAACCTGAATTTTTTTTCCCATGCCCAAATTTACTGCGCCGTAACGGATTCCCTGTTCATGAACCTTCTTTAAAAAACCGATCCATGATCCGGGAAGAAGATAGAAATTGATAAAACCAGGCCCTGCAATATCCATGCGGTCAATTAACCGGTCGGTATCCCGTATATATTTTACGATGGCATCTGCAATCTTGCGGGGTGACATTTTTTGAATAGAGGCCGAAGTCATTGCGATATTGGAAGAATAGTCCCCATGTGATAACAATTTGGGAACTTCAATCACTATTTCCGGAAAAGCAGGTGAGGGAATTGCGCCGTTTTCATGCGCCAATGTCAATGCCTGCAAAATGAGATGTTCGAGTAGCTGTTTCATTATAAATACAATATATCCAGTTGGAAAAATTATCAACATGGCCAGTCTTATATTTTGGCCTGTTCATCCATGTTAATTTATATTTTATTCACGTCAGTTTTTTTTACATTTTGGGTTGTGGCTCAAAAAGTATCTCCACCACTGATTCTTAAAAGATTTTCCTGGTCAAGTCAAGAAGCTTGACTGTCCGACCTATACTCCGCCAAATACATACTTGCTGATAAGCTCCTCAAAATCAATGGCGGATTCGGTTTCAGTAATCTGATCTCCGGGTTTCAGCACCAGTTCCGATCCGCCCGGAGTCAGTTTGATATAGCGATCCCCGATCAGGCCGGAAGTTTTTACTGATGCGATGACATCATCCGTCAGCACGATATTTTTCTGAATTTTCAGCCTGACCATGGCCATCTGGCGAGCTTGATCAAACCGGATAGCATCAACCTGACCTACCTGAACTCCAGCGATTTCAACCTGAGATCCGGTCTTTAGCCCAGCCGCGGATTTAAACCGGACATCCAGTGGATAGAAATTATCGCCGATCCATTGCATTTTTCCAAGCTGAATAGTCAAATAACCCACACAGATAATTCCGATCAGCATAAATACTCCAACGGCCATTTCGATGGATGTCTTTTGCATCTTTCCTCCAAATCGGCTGTGGGCGACCGGCCGGTCGCCCCTACGCCTATGTATGTGATGTGGCGTAAAATGGTTTTGAACTGGACTCGGCGGTTTCCAGCAACGTTTCCAGGCTGCTATCCTGAGTTGCCTGGGCAAAGCCCACGCTGATGGAAAAACAAAAATCAGGATTGTGTTTAAAACCTGCAATGTCTTTGCCTTGAATCTCACTGGCCAAACTCTCGCAGAATGCACGCGCCTGGGATATGTCGGCATTGGAAATCAGAAGAACGATTTTGTTCAGTCCGAATCGTGAGCAGGAATCGGTAATAGTAATTTTACTGCGAATTTTCTGGGCCAGATTCTCAATGACGGTATGGCCGGCAATGTGCTCTGCGTGTTCACATAACTTGTCAATATTTTCAAACATAAAAAGAACCAGTGAAAAGGTGATATGGTGATTCTGAAGGCGAACCATTTCCTGTAAAAAACGCCGTTCGACATAAGGCTGATGTCTCTTGTCGGTATGGTCCTTCTGGTCTTCATAACCATAAATGAAGTTTCGAATTTCAGGAACTGTCGTGCGTTGAATTTCATCGGGGCTTCCCTCAAACAGAATTCGACCGTCGTTTAGCATGGCGATTCGCTGAGAGATATAGAAAATATCCGGTATCTCATGACTGACCACAACGCCGGTAAAACCGAATTTTTTCTGATAGTCGGATATCATGCTGAGAACTGCGTTTTTGCGTATTGGGTCCAGGCCCGTTGTGGGCTCGTCAAATAGAATGATCTCCGGATCAGTCATCAGCGCCCTTGCCAGCGCAACCCTCTTTTTCATGCCTCCGGAAAGTTGTGACGGATATTTGTCCTCAATTCCCTGAATATCAAGATGGGCCATCTTTTCATCTGCGCGCCGTCGAATTTCCTTGTCCGACATGGATGTTGTTTCCTTCAGCGGCAGTGCAACATTTTCACACACAGTTAATGAATCAAACAGTGCGTTTCCCTGGAACATATAGCTGAATTTTCTTTTCAGGGTTTTTCGTTCGGGTCGTTTCATTCCGGAAAGAGGCTGACCGTTGAAAAGAATCTGGCCGGAATCCGGTTCCAGAAGGCCGATAATGTGCTTGAGCAGAACGCTTTTCCCGCCGCCGCTCTTTCCGATGATGGTGGTGATCTCCCCCTGATAAATGCTGAGCGTTATGCCATCCAGAACCTTGTTGGAGCCAAATGTTTTATGAATATCGTTTAATTGGATCAGCGGTGTTTTCATGAATATCCCATGATCCCTATAACAAAATTGAGGTCAGCATATAGTCAGTAATCAGCACCAGAACACATGACAGTACCACAGCGGACGTTGTTGAAAGACTGACTCCTTTTGATCCAAAGCCTTCAGTCTGCAAATGGGTAAAATATCCCTTGAAGCAGCATACGGTTACCACTACCAATGCAAACACGATGGACTTTGCGAAGCCGCCTGAAATGTCCTTCATTATCACGCTGGATTCGACACGAGAAAAATAAATGCCTGGGTTGATTCCCAGAAGGACTGAGCCTGTCAGATATCCGCCAAAAATCCCGATGACATCAAACAAGGCGGTCAGCAGTGGAAAACTGATTAGTGCTGCGGCAATTCTGGGACTGACCAGAAACCTTACAGGATCAATATCCATGGTTTCAAGTGCGTCAATTTGCTCGGAAATTCGCATGATGCCGATTTCAGCAGCCATTGCGGAACCGGCTCTGCCAACGACCATGATTGCGGTAAGCACTGGCCCCATTTCGCGTATCAGCGACAGTGCTACGGCGGCACCCAGCACCCCTTCAGAACCGAATTTTACCAGCGTATAATATCCCTGAAGACCCAGCACCATGCCGGTGAATGCTCCTGTAAGACAAATAACAAAAACAGATTTCATGCCAATGAAATAAATCTGCTCTACGATTTTATAAACCTGTAGCGGAAAAGAAACGATATGAACCATTCCCCAGAAAAAAAATACGGTTATCTTCCCCAGTTCCTGGACAGGAGACAGAGTCATTCGGCCCAAGGCGGAAAGCGACAGTTTTACATTCGACAGAGTCGTCATGGATAAACCCTTTGTACAACTAACATTTTTTATTTTATGTATTTATATTACAGCGAATAATCATGATGTGTCAAGCCAATGCCATTACCCTGATGAAGAATACCTTTGTTTGAAATCCGGAGAACATCAAAATATCGCTTGCTTTTTAAAATGCGGAACACTAAAAATGAATGATGAATGGGAATAATCTGTTGTAAAATCGCCTCTGGGATCGCCGCACCCCAGTGCGGCAATTGTGACGAGGATCATTGCCCATCATTCCACATTCATCACTTAACTTACAGGAGTGTGTTTATGTCAACAACACGAATTCGCTGTTATACACTGGGGATCATTATGCTGTTGGTCCTGACCCCGGTCCTGACTGGGCAAGTTGGAATATCTCTGGCCGCCTCTCCCCTTGAGGACTTGAAGATTCCAATTGAAACCGTATTGAGTCTTTTAAAAGATCCTGTATATAAAAATCCGGATCAGCGACAGCAACAGCGGGACAAGATTCTGGTTATTACCCGCAAGTTGTTTGATTTTACCGAAATGTCCAAACGGGCGCTTGCCCGCAACTGGAAATCGTTCAGTTCTCTGGAACAGCAGCAATTTGCAGATGTTTTTGCCGACCATCTCAGCAATTCCTATATGGATAAAATCCAGGGTGAGTACAAGGATGAAACAATTATTTTTTTGAACCAGGAGACGGTTTCCGACGGGAAATCCTTGGTTAAAACCAAAATTCAGCGTCAAACCAAAGATATTCCAGTGGATTACAGCATGTATTCTATCGATAATCAGTGGCGGGTATATGATGTCAACATCGAAGGTGTCAGTCTGATCAAGAATTATCGAACCCAGTTTGATCAGATACTGGCAAAGGAATCCCCTGCGCAGTTGATCGAACGGCTAAAGAAGAAAGTTGAAGTTAAAATCGGAAATTAAAACCCGCGCAATAACCCTTGAACCCATCAAAATGAGGTTTTTTTGAAAAAGACAGCGACTATCCTGATCTTATCCTGTATCTTGTTGTTATTGCCAGGCTTTAATGCACATTCCGCCGATTCTTCGGCTTCTCAGACCAGTTCATCTGATGAATTGGATTATATGAACGACGCAGAGCCGCAAGTCATCGTTGCCGATCCGCTTTTTAGATTGAACAGCGCCATATTTGAATTCAACGACAAATTGTATTTCTGGGCACTGAAACCCATTGCCCAGGGGTATATTGCTGTTGTTCCCACGCCGGTTCGTCGGAGCATCAAGAATTTTTTACACAATTTTGGATCTCCGGTCCGCACTGTCAACTGTTTTTTGCAGGGCAAGATGGAGGCTGCTGCATCCGAGATGTGCAGATTTGTTTACAACACAACTTTTGGAATATTGGGATTCTGGGATCCGGCAAAGGACTTTCCTCATCTGAACCCGCATGAAGAAGATTTCGGACAGACACTGGGTCTCTTTGGTGTCGGCAATGGCATATACCTGGTTTTGCCCGTTATCGGACCATCAACGCTTCGGGATTCATTGGGCATGGTCGGAGACTATTTTGTAACTCCCACGGCTTACATCGAACCGAATGCGCTGGCCTGGGCGCTAAAAGCTGAGGAAGCCGTCAATGATCTGTCGTTTCGTATCAGTGAATACGAAGAATTGAAGAATGCGGCCATTGAACCATATTTGTCGTTCAAAGACGGCTATCTTCAATATCGATACAAGAAAATGAACCAGTAATGTTTTTTAATGATTTTATGTCCAGACTGCTTTCACATTAATATTATGCCAGAGATTCTGCATTCCGAAATCAAATCTTATCTAAGCGATCTGAAAACTGCTTCCAGCAACAGGCCGCTTCCGCCTGTCATTCTGATCTTTGGAGATGAACTTCTTTATAAGTCCGCTCTTCAAACCCTGCTGGATGCGATTATTCTTCCGGAAAAACAGGCATTCAGTTATGAGCCTGTGGATGGCATTCCGGAAAACGTTTATCCGGTGGTTGAAACGATCAATACTTATTCGTTTTTTTCAGGGCAAAAAGTCGTTGGTTTTCTGGACACGCGAATATTTTACGCCAAAAAAAACGCCACTGATATCCTCGAAAAAGCCAGGGAAGCCCATAACGGAAAGGATTTCAAAACATCAGCCCGATATTTTTTCAGTTTGCTGTCGGTGATGGGCCTTTCTTTGGACGATGTTCGCGATAAAACATATATCGGACTGAATTTGGATATGGATGTTGTCGGCGATACGGCCTGGTTGGACAGTCTGGTGGATTATTGCGCAGAAAATCCCCCGAAGGAAAACTCAGCCGAAGACCCTTCCAAAATCCTGCAGCAGGCTGTTGAAAAGGGGTTTCCCAAGGGTAATCATCTAATACTGACTTCTGACATGGTGGACAAGCGAAAAAGTCTGTACAAGGTGATTGTGGAAAAAGGCCTTGCTGTTGACTGCTCCGTGCCAAAAGGTGAAAATTGGGCGGATCGGCAGGCGCAGGGAGCCATACTCGCCGAGCAGATGAAAACCGTTTTGACACCTTACCGCAAAACCATGGATAAGGCGGCGTTTCAAAAGCTTGTGGATGTTACTGGATTTGATTTGCGGATGTTTGCAGGGAATCTTGAAAAACTGGTGCAGTATGTGGGAAACCGGAAAACCATAGCTGTTGAAGATATCGAAATTGCGCTTCCCCGTACCCGGCTTGACCCGATATTTGAACTGACCAATGCCGTAACTGACCGGAATTACGATTCAGCATCGTTTTTTCTTAAATCGCTGCTCTCAAGAGGATTTTTCCCGCTTCAGATCATTGCCGCCATCATCAATCAGACGAGAAAAATACTCGTTGTGAAAGATTTCCTGGATAGTCCGGCAGGCAAGTTCTGGCGGTCCGGATTTACTTTTGATCAATTCAAAAAGCAATTTGCCCAGACCATTCTGCCTGCGCTTCAGGCCCATGACGCGATTCTGGTCAACAGACTCGGCGAATGGGAAACCCGGCTGCATTCAAAATCAGAATCCGATGCACCACCACCGGACAAAAAAAAGAAAAAATCAGCTCCGGCAGAGAAAAAATCAGTCCAGCCCGCAACCGATATGCTGCTGGTAAAACAGACTGCCAGCCCTTATCCGCTCTACCTGTCGATGCAAAAATCCGATTATTTTTCCAGGACAGACCTGATTCAGGCCATCATCAGCCTGGACCAAGCTAATCTAAGCCTGAAGTCCAGCGG
>Ga0194044_10001023_pt1 | contig 14219 bp, 6 predicted proteins | sample JunL4417m_MetaG_FD_155460 | JGI IMG/M metagenome (GOLD analysis project Ga0194044, IMG submission 155460) | Anoxic zone freshwater microbial communities from boreal shield lake in IISD Experimental Lakes Area, Ontario, Canada - Jun2016-L442-17m | ecosystem: Environmental > Aquatic > Freshwater >...
GCATAATGTTGCAATATGTATCATCAACATTATGCATGCTGACGGTGCAGGAACAAAATCATCCTTGGCATATGCTTATTGGAAAGAGACTGGAGACTTGTCGGTTTGGAAAGGAATAGCGCAAGATGCGATAGTCATGAACATAGATGACTTGCTTTGCGTTGGAGCAATTGACGACATTATGCTTTCATCGACAATAGGCAGAAACAAGAACCTTATTCCTGGCGAAGTAATATCTGCAATCATCAATGATGCGGAAGAATTCATCGCATCCATGAGAAATCACGGAATCAATATAGTTTCTACTGGTGGCGAAACTGCTGATGTAGGCGATTTGGTTCGGACAATCATCGTTGACTCCACCGTGTTTTGCAGGATGAAACGGGAGGATGTAATAACCAATGAAAAGATTCAGGACGGTGATGTTATCGTAGGCATGGCTTCTTTCGGCAAGGCTACATATGAGGAAGAATATAATGGCGGAATGGGAAGCAATGGACTGACCTCTGCCCGACATGATGTGTTTAACAAGTCTGTAGGAAACAAATATCTTGAAACATTTGACAATACCATTCCTGCCGATTTGGTTTATAGCGGAAACATCAATCTCACCGATAAGATAAAGATTGATGATGGATATATGGATGCAGGCAAGTTGGTTTTATCGCCAACGCGGACTTATGCCCCCATCTTCAAAAAGATTTTTGAGCAGCATAGAAATAACATCCATGGGCTGATTCATTGCAGTGGCGGAGCCCAAACAAAAGTGCTTAATTTCATCGATAATCTACACATCATCAAAGACAATATGTTCGATACGCCTCCTTTGTTCAAACTGATTCAGGAGCAGTCGGGCACGGACTGGCAAGAGATGTACAAGGTTTTCAACATGGGTCATAGAATGGAAGTTTATATCGCTCCTGAATATGCCGAGGAAATCATTTCCATTTCCAAATCATTCAATGTAGATGCAAAAATTATCGGAAGAGTGGAGGCATCAGACAGAAAGAAAGTCACCATCCGATCGCAATATGGAGAGTTCGTTTATTAGCGTTCTCATCTATTGCAAAACATCCAATAAAATAGATCATTAGTTTTAAAATAAGATAAAATGTTAGATAAATTAGAAGCGATTGAAACCCGCTGGAAAGAAGTTGAAAAGGAGTTGATAGACCCTACCGTGATGGAGGACATGAAGCGCTATGCCACGCTGAACAAGGAATACAAGGACCTGAAGGTGATTGTGGACGAGTATCACATCTATCGAAATGTGATGAGCAACATAGAGAGTGCGAAGCAAGTGCTGGCAACCGAGAAGGATGAAGAATTCAGGTTGATGGCCAAGGAAGAACTCGATGAATTGACAGCCACACAAAACAAGATGGAAGAGGAAATCCGCTTGATGCTCATTCCGCAAGACCCTGAAGACAGCAAGAATGCCATTGTAGAAATCCGTGCAGGTACAGGTGGCGATGAGGCCAGCATCTTTGCCGGCGATTTATACCGGATGTATCAGCGATATTGCGACAACAAAGGCTGGAAGACCGAGCTGATGGACATGACCGAAGGAACCATGGGCGGCTACAAGGAAATCATCATCAAGGTGATGGGCGACAAGGCTTATGGCCAGATGAAATATGAGTCGGGCGTACATCGTGTGCAGCGAGTGCCCGATACCGAAACCATGGGTAGGGTCCATACCTCTGCCGCTACGGTGGTGGTGATGCCCGAAGCCGATGAGTTCGATGTGGATCTCAAGGAAGGTGATATCCGCAAGGACACCTTTTGTTCCTCTGGGCCAGGCGGACAGAGTGTAAATACCACCAAGTCGGCCATACGGTTGACGCACATTCCTACCGGCATCATCGTGCAGTGCCAGGACCAGAAATCGCAGTTGCAGAACTATGTGAAAGCTCTGGAAGTCTTGCGTTCACGCATCTATGAGATAGAGCTGAACAAGCGCATGGAAGAGAATTCGAAGAAGCGCAAAACGATGGTTTCTACCGGAGACCGTTCAGCAAAAATCAGAACCTACAACTACCCACAAAGCCGTGTGACGGACCATAGAATAGGCATCTCTAATTATAACTTGCCTAACTTTGTGGATGGCGACATACAGGATTTCATCGATGCCCTCCAGCTGGCCGAAAACGCCGAAAGACTCAAAGAAGGCGTGAACTAAATCGCTCATTCATTATTTGAAATGGATTACCGTTACATTTAATTGCTGTTATTGGTTTTGTTTTGAGTGTTCTTGGAAAATCATGGACTGTTCTTTAGGAACTAGGGACTGTTCTTGGGAAATTGGGGACTGTTCTTGGGAATTTGGAGGCTGTTGTTGAGAAATGAGTGACTGTTCTCGGGAAATTGGGGACTGTTCTTGGGAATTTGGAGGCTGTTGTTGAGAAATGAGTGACTGTTCTCGGGAAATTGGGGACTGTTCTTGGGAAATCATGAACTGTTCTTGGGAAATTGGGGGCTGTTCTTAAGAAATCATGGAATGTTCTTGAGAAATGAGTGACTGTTCTCGGGAAATTGGGGACTGTTGTTGAGAAATGAGGGACTGTTCTTGGGAAATTGGGGACTGTTCTTGGGAAATCATGAACTGTTCTTGGGAAATTGGGGACTGTTGTTGAGAAATGAGGGACTGTTCTTGGGAAATATGGGGCTGTTGTTGAGAAATCATGGAATGTTCTTGAGGAATGAGGGACTGTTCTTGGGAAATATGGGGCTGTTCCGGAAATGAGGGGTGTGTTCTGAAAATCATGGTGCGTTCTGAAAATCAAGGGTTGTTCTGAAACCTTAAAACACTTTGATAAAGGAATAAAACAAGCTAAAACTTGATGAACTTGGTAGCCAAAGGGCCGTTGTCGGAATCTACCTGAACGATGTAAACACCTTTTGGTAGGGTGCCTACATCTACCTGTGTCATGTCGCTGGATACTGGCATAGTAAAAAGCAATTCGCCTAAAACATTCAAGATTTTTACCTTGCTCATTTTCTTGCATTTGATGATTAAGGTGTTGGTAGTCGGGTTCGGCATCAGGCTTACCTGACATTCGAAATCCATTGTTTTTGCCGTGTCGCGCTGATAGACGCGGATATAATCCACCTCCATCTGGTTTGGCATCGAAGTGCTGTTGTCAGGAGCTTTGGTGAAGGGAGTCTTATCCGTTCCGATAGCCAGATTGACGATGATATAAGGTCTGTCGTCATCGCCTTTCGGGAAGGCGGGCTGCAAGTTATAAACGCCACCATGAACGCAGCACCAGGTAACATCTTCGCCCGACAAAGTGATGAGCCGACAGATGCGATATACCTCGACACCATCAATTTTATAGACAATGAAAAACGGTTCCCACTCAAAACTGAAGACATGAAAATCGAGCGAATAATCTATCCCATCATAACCTGCACCAGTACCGGCTATTGCCCCATTATCACCCCATCTCATGCAGCCCATGTGCAGATGTTTCGGGTCTTGGCAGCCGAATTCGAAACAATCTATTTCGGTGCCATGCCCACCGCCAAACACCCAGAAGGCAGGCCAAAAACCCATGCCATAAGGAATCTTGCACCGTATCTCAAACCGGCCGTACATGTATCCTACTCGCGAATGAATCATTCCAGATGTATAATCTCTAGTTGCTGTGTACCAAGTAGTAGTTTGTCTTTTTGTAACAAGTTTAAGTGTTCCATTATTCACAACAACATTGCTGTCAAGAAAAACCATTCCATTGTCTCCATGAGTTCGGCAATATTCACAAGAATCATTACCAGTTGCAGTATATGGAAACCAAGTGATCCACTTTAATGTGTTCAAGGAGTCACCATCGAATTCATCATTAAAAACCAAAACCCAATCTTCGTTCTTGCAAATATTTCCACCTGTAAAATCAGTGGCTTGTGGGTATGCTTTTATTATCAAGAGCATTAAAATGAATATCAATAAATATGTTTTTTGATATTTATTCATTTTGATAATAGTATTTCTTTTCATTGGTAACATGCCAATAAAATAACAGTTGTGCCGGCAGCTCCGAATTTTTATAATCTGTGATTTTATTCCATGAAAGCACATTGCAATCAGCATCCAACAATACTATTTTATCTGATGAAGTTGCCATTGTTTTTAATGCTTGTCTTTCGCAATTGTTATTGTCAAATTTTGGCTTGTCAGCGAATATGAATATTGATAAGAATAAAATAATTCCCAATGCATATAGAGTTCTGAATTTGTTGTTGATATTATTCATTAAATAATAAGTTGATAGGCCATATATGAAAATAAGGCAAATTGTTATTGGCATGATTGTATCGAAACGCAACGTATTAGGGCGATAAATTTTATATCCGCCAAGAGGCAACAACAAAAGATAAAGCAAGCAAAATAAACCTAATGCCTTAAAAAGTTTAAGAATGATTTTTCCATTTTGATCATTCCCATTATTTATGATGATTGTATTTAGTATGACAGCAGCCAAAAGCAAGGACAGTCCAATCTTTTGAGTTAGGTGATTATAAATTCCCAATGGCAATCTCGAATATCTTTCAATGATTGAAATAGTATGGCTTGAGTTCTCGAAATTCTCAGAACCTAATGTTCCGATATATAAAGAGTACAAACTGATAATTGTGAATAGAATAAATGAATAGAATATAAATCTTGAAAGCGGTTGTTTATGATAGTAAACGATAAGCATTGGGCAAGCAATAATCACGATACCAGGAATCAATGGTCCACTAAAAGGCAAAATGATGACGAGGATAAGCATTAGGATTTTTATAGGTAAATTTATTGTCGTTTTATGTCTAATGGAAAAGTAAATAGGCACAAAGAACAAAACCAACAAACACAGAGGAATAGAATAGAAAAAGAAGTATGTTATGGATTGAATGATTACTCCCATATATCCATCATACCCAAAGGTTTGGAATAATGGTGTAATAATAATTGCAGCTAATAATAATTCCTTTTTAAGAATATTAAGAGTACCACTGATTAAGGAAGCAATCAAATAAACAAAAAGGATTTTAAACAAGAGTTTTACTATTGCACAAGAAATATAAATGCTATCTATTGGACTAAAATACCTTTGAACTATTAATGGGAAGGTTTGAAAATAATAAGAAAATGACCAATGAGAGAAAAAGCGGTTTGGGTTTGGGTAACATTCATGACTAAAAAAAACTCCAATGCCAAATGGATCGTGAAAGACTTTATCAACCCTGTTTGCTCTTAGAATTCCTTCGGCCATGTCACCATCCAAATTGCAATGTAAATATTGAACAAAGGAATAACCAAAATCAATTAACAGTAAAACAAAAAGAAGTATGGGCAAATATTTATCAACTATTCGTTTCATTGCTTTTTTTCATGCCACAAAACTACATAATTATTATTAACCGAGGTTTATTTTTCTTTTCCATGAGGGGTAAATTAAAAAGCCGCCCCAAATATTTGAAGCGGCTTTTATGATTATTCAGTTTTGATAATTGCCCATTTCGGGCCATCATCAAAACTTATTACCTGATCAGATTCACCGTGCCGTATTTGGTATATTTATGTACGTCGGTATAGTCCATTATCTTGTAATCTATCCGATAGACGAAGACATCTTGCTTGGCCGGTGAGCCATTGACGCTTCCATCCCATCCTTGGCTGATGTCGGTGGTTTCGAAAACCAGTTCGCCCCATCTGTCGAAGATATACATGTGAAAATCGAGCACCCCTTCGCAATAGGCCGTAAAGTAGTCGTTGGTGCCGTTTCCATTGGGTGTAAAGGCATTCGGCACGAACATGATGGGCTGGCAGAAATCGAGCACTATCTTGGTTCCTGATGCGGTGCAGCCATAGATGTCGGACACGGTAACATTGTAGCTGCCAGGTTCATATACGATGATGTAATGTTTGGTGCTGCCCACAGGCGACCAATGGTAGGATGAAAAGCCGGGAGTAGCCGCAATGGTGAGCTGGTCGCCAGGGCATATCATGGTGTCGGGGCCAAGGCCAAGTTCTATCCTTGGGCTGATATGAACTTGAACGGTATCGTAGGCAGAGCATCCTTGATTGGTAACGCGAACCACATAAATTCCGGATTGGCCTACCACAAGTTTTTGGTTGGTGCTGCCATCAGACCACCAGAAAGCATAACCGGTATTTCCTGCATTGAGGGTGTCGGTTTGTCCATTGCATAAGCTGATGTCGGGGCCAAGATTGACGGTAGGCATGGCCGAATAGGTAACCACTATGGTATCAGTATTTTGGCAACTGCCCACATTCACCACCACTGTGTATGTTCCGGCAGAAGTTACGGTGATGGTTTGGGTATTGGCTCCCGTTGACCATGCATAGTTTGCACCATTGTTTCCAGCATTCAAGGTAATGGTTTGGCCGGTGCATAAATGAATATCCTGCCCCAAGGAAACTACCGGCAAAGGAGTGAAGGAAACGTTGATTGTGTCCTGATCGACGCACAAACCAATGGATGCCGTTACCGAATAGGTTCCGTTTACTGTAGGGTGGATGATCTGTGTAGTTTCACCCGTTGACCATAGGAATATGGCGGTAGGATTGCCAGCATCGAGAGTAACTTGCTGCCCAATGCAAACGGTAATGTCATTGCCAAGATTGACAATGGGTGGAGCAACAAAAGTTACTGCCACGGTATCGGTATCCGAACAAATGCTGTTGCTTACAATGACCCAGTAGTTTCCGGTGGTAGCCACAGTAATGGTTTGTGTAGTGGCTCCCGTTGACCAAGAGTAGGTATCGCCAAGATTGCCAGCATCCAAGGTATAGGTGGTGCCACACAAGGAAGTATCATGTCCAAGATTGACAATGGGAACAACATGGAAGGTAAGCGCCACGGTATCGGTATCCCTGCAGCCTGCCAAATCGGCAATGACCCAGAAAGTTCCTGTAGTTACAGGGCTTATTGTTTGTGTGGTGGCTCCAGTTGACCAAGTATATAATGCACCTGCGTTGCCAGCATCCAAGAGAATGGTTTGTCCATTACAAAGATTGGTGTCGTTACCTAAATTGACAACTGGCAAAGGATTGAATGTAACCGCAATGGTATCGGTATCGGCACAAACAGTATAGTTTACATTGACCCAATATGTCCCGGTTGTACTGACAGTAATGGTTTCCGTAGTGGCTCCCGTTGACCAAAGATAAGTGGCACCTGGATTGCCGGCATCAAGTGTAAGGGTATTGCCGGCACATAGGGTGGTGTCATTTCCAAGATTTACATGAGGCGATGGATGGATGACCACTTGATTGACCACCGTGTCTATATTGCCGGATGAGTCAACTACAATAAGCGTGACATTATATGTGCCGGCAGTATTATAAAGATGTGCAGAATTCCACAGATGTGAACTGTCATTGGCACCAGAAGGAGGATCGCCAAAGAACCAGCGTGAACTGGCAATATGACTTGTTGAACCATTGGTGAAATGCGTTGAATCGCCCACACATGGACTGTTTTCTGTAAAGGCAGCTGTAACTATCTGACATGGATTGAAATCATAGTTATAGTTGGGTAAGCTTAACTGGCCAGTAGGTCCACCAAGTGGAATGCTATTGTTTACATAATTGCAACCCGTTCCTGCCACATTCGGCAAGTTGATGACCGCAAGACTTCCAACCATATATTCGCTCAAATAGATTCTGCAATCTTTTCCCAACTGCATTGGTCCGGTCCATGTGGTTGAAGTTCCCAATGAAACTCTTGAAGCGTTCAAAGCGGCAGCATTTGCAGCGTTGGCATCATACTGATAAACTTGGGTAGGATTGCTCGAGTGGCAGTATAATCTCGTATCATCAATGGAAAATTGAACACCATAAGAATAGGATACACCGGTAATCGTCATGGCATTGGAAACTGTTCCTGTAGCATTATTGAAATCAAATAACTCGACACAATTGTTATATCGCGATGCTTTAGCCAATTTGGTTCCTGAATGGTTGGGTTGGCAGTAGCCGATTTGATTGCCTCCAGATGTTATTGAAATTCCTAATGATGACCCTACATAGGTTGCACTGACGCCGGCAGCAGATAAGGTATAGGCCCTGAAAGTATTGGTGTTAATTTCGTGAGAGATAATCCAATAATCCGTACCGTTCGCTTTCTTAACGCAGCATTGCTGTTCGGATGCTGGTGAGTACATCAAGGTGTTTTTACTGATGGCAATAACATCTCCCAATCCGGCTGCAAGGGTCATGTCAACTATGCTATAACGGATTCCATTTCCTGTACCATCTTGGTCAGCAGTGAAAATATAATAGAGTGTAGTGCTGCCAGGCTTGGGAACTATCAATGATGATTGCGAACTTTGTACTGTTCCTCCCATCAATCCGAATCCATTCGGCATCTGAACATGATTTCGGTTCCAAACTAATCTTCCATCAGTATAAAACAACAGATTGCCGGTAGCTGCATCGCTGATGGTTGCTCCGCCTTCGGTTCCAGCAAACTGCCCACCAAGAGCGGGAACGGGACCTCCACTGTTAAAGTTCAAACCTGCATTGTTGCCAAAATACCAAAAATTCCATTGATTTTGTCCATTGGCCAGATTACATGCCAACAAAGAAAAGATAAGTATTAATCGAAAGTATAATTTGTTCATGTTATTCAGTATAAATTTCAAGATGTAAAATTAATAAATAAAATCGATATTGCCAAATTACTTTTGTTAAAATCACGTTGTTCACTTCAATTTATTCATCTTCGTTTTTCTCAAGATAGACATATTCACCCTCCAGAAGTTGACTATTTTGAAAAGAAAACTTTTTGTGATTTTCTTCTTGTACCGTAGTGAAGCAATATCCAACTCCAAGCCATCCAAATAATTCTGATAGGCAATTGTCATCCGTTCGTTTTCTGCTATCGCTTTATCATGTTCGGTTCTTAATTTGTTCAAGGCAGCCTTGGTTTTAAAGATGTGCTGAACATGAGAACGTGACTTCCTTATAGCTTTGTCCATATCCTTGTTTTCAATGATGTTTTCATAATATGCCATCAACGATTCATCATCCATATTAGGGGCATCCGATTCAAAATTCAAATAGCAAGAGTCACAATAAAACTGAAGATAAGTATGGCCATCCTCAAGCATGATTTCCCCTACAGGTTTAAGATTCAGGTGGTTTTTGCATTCCGGACAAATCACTTCTACTGTTTTATCCCATTTGTATTCATTTCCATTCAATTTTAAATATTCCTTGTCGGCTTTCCACCTTGCCCAATAATTGATGACTTCTTCCAATTTTATCCATCCATCCATTAATCCGCTTATTGATTTTGGATTTTCAATCAGCAGCCGTTCCTTGAAATACTTGATCAGTTCCAGCATTTCAAGCTCTTGCGGTATAAAGGTCAAGCCTAAACTATTCTCGATATTGGCCATCTTTTTTTAATGGAATTTATTATCAATGATTATTAAAGCTACAAAATTAACAAAATGCCTGGAGGGGAACTACAAGAATATCCCATTGAAAGGCTCAGAAAATAAAAACCATCCATCATTCCGATAATAAAGCTACTTTTGCCTTGTCAATGATTGTTGACATTTCTTCCTACGGATTTGTGAACCGGTAAGAGCGAAAGGGAAATTGCCACTTGCAGCAAAATCGAGTTTAATGAATCCCAATAATAATAATAAAAATAGAAGAAAATGAAAAAAGCAATCATGTATTTCGTAACCTGGTTTTGGTACATCACCATGCAGCAGGCAGTAAATAAAACTGTCCCTGCTTTAAGAAACGTATTTCTTGCAAACAATGGGGCAAATAGAGCATTCGTTCGAAGATTTCAAGGGACTGAAAGGTATAAGGACATCAACTTTGTACTTTGTAAAATCACCTATTTCGGCAGAAACCGTGTAGGAGCAATGATCATTATGATGGGCTTGCCAAGCACCGGACATGTCATCACGGCAAGGCTGAACTTGGGCAAAACGGCTCATGACATCACCGCGCAAGCCAGAAACATCAAATCAAAAATCACTGGCAATTCAAATGTAACCTTTTCCCCTGGCGAAATCGCTGCATTAGGAACCGAAATAAACACGTATGAAGATGCCCATGGTGCTGCCAAAGACTTGGCTTATGATGCCATGAACAAAACCTTGAAAAGCTATTTGGTGAGAATACAGGCTGCTGCCGATGCCAATACTTCAGGCGAACAAATCGTGATTATCCAATCTACCGGCTGCATAGTTCAGGGTGTTGGTGGCAGAAGCGAGCAAGTCTTTGATGGGTTTCAAGGCATTGCCAGTGGCAGCATCGTCTTGACGGGACCAGCCGCCTCCGGTCACGCTTTTCACGAATGGTGGTACTCTGCAAATGGAACCGTTTGGGAGCGAATTCAAGGGACGGTGGAGGCTAATACCCTCGTTACAGGTTTAATTGCAGGCCAAAACGCCTGGTTCCGTCATCAAATAATCAATTCGGAAGGCGGAACCGGAATGAGCCAACCAATCAAACTAATGGTCAGCTAATCCAATCTGTAGAACAATCCAATCTTGACATTAAAAAGTCCCGCCACCGCAGGACTTTTTTTATTGATGATAAGTAAAATCGAATCTTTGCACAAGAGTCGCTATTCCCAAGCAAAGAGTCGTTATTCTTTGCAAGATAATCGTTATTCTTACGCAAAGAATCGCTAATCTCACGCAAAGAATCGTTATTCTTACGCAAAGATTCGCTATTCCCAAGCAAAGAATCGTTATTCTTTAGCAGAGAATAGCTATTCCCACACAAAGAGTCGTTATTCTTTGCGAGAGAACCGTTATTCTTTGCTTGGGAATATCGACTTTCTGTCAAAGAATGTCTCCGCCGTTTTCATTTGCCTCCTCCAAAATCACTTTTTCAACGGGAAAAGAAGGAATTGGTGGAATTGGAACCCGTAAGCATTCCAATATCATTTAAGGTTAAAATAAATGAATATATTCAGCAATGCTTATCTTTTAGAATATTGCAATGCTTAAGCAGAATGACATGATTGATAAAATTAGGATAGAAAAATAAGTGGCAAGGCAGGAAAAATTCCTTTACATGTTCCTTCTGTACTGACCGCCCACTTCGAACAAGGCAGCAGTCATTTCGCCTAATGAACAATATTTTGAGGCTTCCATTAATGATTCGAAGATGTTCTTGTTGGCAATGGCGGTAGTCTGAAGGTTTCGCAGAAGAACGGCAGTCTTATCTGCATAATGCTTGTGCAATTCATGGAGCATCTCAATCTGATACTGTTTCTCTTCTTCAGTAGCACGGATAACTTCTTTAGGCAAAATCGTTGGCGAACCTTTGGAAGAAAGGAAGGTATTGACACCGATAATCGGGTATTCTCCGGTATGTTTTAAGGTCTCGTAATACAGGGATTCTTCTTGAATAAGTCCGCGTTGATACATGGTTTCCATGGCACCCAAAACACCACCTCTTTCAGTAATTCTGTCGAACTCTGTAAGCACTGCTTCCTCCACCAAATCAGTGAGTTCCTCGATGATGAAAGAGCCTTGCAAAGGGTTCTCATTCTTAGCCAAACCAAGTTCTCTGTTAATGATTAACTGAATGGCCATGGCACGACGAACACTCTCTTCGGTAGGGGTGGTAATGGCTTCATCATAAGCATTGGTATGTAGCGAATTGCAATTGTCATAGATGGCATACAAGGCCTGTAAAGTGGTGCGGATATCATTAAAGTCAATCTCCTGGGCATGCAAGGAACGGCCAGAAGTCTGGATGTGATATTTAAGCATTTGTGAACGCTCGTCAGCACCATACTTAAGCTTCATGGCCTTCGCCCAAATCCTTCGAGCAACTCTACCAATGACCGCATATTCAGGGTCAATGCCATTGGAGAAAAAGAATGAAAGATTAGGAGCAAACTGGTTGATGTCCATGCCCCTTGCAACATAATATTCCACGTAGGTAAAGCCATTGGAAAGTGTAAGAGCCAACTGGCTGATAGGATTGGCACCCGCCTCGGCAATATGGTAGCCAGAGATGGAAACGGAATAGAAATTTCTGATCTTTTGATTGATGAAATACTCTTGAACATCCCCCATCAAACGTAGGGCAAATTCTGTAGAGAAGATGCAGGTATTTTGTGCCTGGTCTTCCTTTAAAATATCCGCTTGCACCGTGCCTCGAACGACAGCAATGGTCTCTTTCTTTATCTTTTCATAGATATCAGCAGGCAGCACTTGGTCGCCAGTAACACCCAATAGCATCAATCCTAAACCATCATTGCCTTCAGGGATAGGACCCTGGTAGGAAGGGCGTTTTGCACCCGATTTTTTATAGATAGCATCAATTTTTTTATTGACCTCATCAACCAAATTATTTTCCTTGATGTATAACTCGCATTGCTGGTCAATGGCTGCATTCATGAAGAAACCTGTAAGCATAGCGGCAGGGCCATTAATGGTCATGCTGACAGAGGTTGCGGCGTTGGCAAGATTGAAACCGGAATAGAGCTTTTTGGCATCATCCAAACAACAGATAGAAACACCAGCATTACCAATCTTACCATAAATATCAGGACGCAAATCGGGATCATGTCCGTACAACGTAACAGAATCGAAAGCAGTTGATAAACGCTTGGCAGGAAGTCCGCGGGAAACATAATGAAACCTTCTATTGGTACGCTCGGGTCCACCTTCCCCGGCAAACATTCTGGTAGGATCTTCACCTTCTCTTTTGAAAGGGAAAACGCCTGCCGTGTATGGAAATTCTCCAGGAACATTCTCTTCCAGATTCCATTTTAATAAATCTCCCCAACCCTCATATTTTGGCAATGATATCTTTGGAATCTGGGAATGTGATAGTGATTCGTAATGGGTCTCAACTTTAATGTCCCGACCACGAACTTTGTAGGTATAGAACTTATCTTTATAGGATTGAAACTTGTCTTTCCAAGTCTCAATAATCCTTTTGTTGCGCCCATCCAACGACAATTCAATCTCATGATAAGTCTCTTCCAAACCTTTAATCAATCTATCCTTATCTTCCAACTTTGAATGCTTCAAAGTATCAATGGACTTTCGGATGGCATACAATTGCTGAGCTACTTCTGCCTGTTCATTAACCCAAGAATCATACTTGCGATTGTTCTCTGAAATTTCGGAAAGATAGCGGGTACGATTAGGGGGAATGATGTATATTTTCTCTGACATTTCATCTGTAATGTGGAAATCAGACTTCAAATCAGCACCCGCTTTCTCCACCAACTTATCCATAACAGCCTTGTATAGTTTGTTCATGCCAGGATCATTGAATTGTGAAGCAATGGTTCCAAAAACAGGAATCTTTTCATCAGGAGTTTCGAATAATTGATGATTGCGTTTGTATTGTTTCTTCACATCTCGCAAGGCATCCAAGGCACCTCGCTTATCGAACTTGTTCAAGGCAATGATATCGGCAAAGTCGAGCATGTCTATCTTCTCCAATTGCGTGGCGGCACCATATTCAGGAGTCATTACATACAAAGAAACATCCGAATGTTCGATGATTTCAGTATCCGATTGGCCGATGCCCGAAGTCTCTAGAATAATCAAATCATAAGCGGCTGCCTTCACAATATCCACCGCATCTTTTACATACCTTGAAAGAGCAAGATTCGATTGTCGAGTGGCCAATGAGCGCATGTAAACCCGAGGATTGTTGATGGAATTCATCCTAATCCTATCTCCCAACAAAGCGCCACCAGTCTTACGTTTCGAAGGATCAACAGAAATGATGGCTATAGTTTTATCTTTGAAATCAATCAGGAATCTGCGAACCAATTCATCTACCAAAGAAGATTTTCCTGCTCCTCCGGTACCCGTAATTCCTAACACTTTAGACTTTTTAGATAGATCATTAAACTTTAATGTTTCAAATTCCTTATGATTATTTTCAGCACAGGAAATCAATCGGGCAATGGCATGAGAATCCTTCTTGACCAACTCATCAACTTCCCCATTCATGTTGAAACCGGTTGGGAAATCACACTTCATCAACATATCATTAATCATTCCTTGCAAACCCATGGCTCGGCCATCATCAGGAGAATAGATTCGTGCTATTCCATACTTTTCTAAAGCTTCGATTTCCTTTGGAAGAATCACTCCTCCACCTCCGCCAAATATCTTGATATGCTCACAACCTCGCTCTTTCAAAAGGTCATACATGTACTTGAAATATTCATTATGACCACCCTGATAGGAAG
>Ga0194044_10001026_pt1 | contig 14199 bp, 10 predicted proteins | sample JunL4417m_MetaG_FD_155460 | JGI IMG/M metagenome (GOLD analysis project Ga0194044, IMG submission 155460) | Anoxic zone freshwater microbial communities from boreal shield lake in IISD Experimental Lakes Area, Ontario, Canada - Jun2016-L442-17m | ecosystem: Environmental > Aquatic > Freshwater...
ACGTGCGCGAGCTGCCGCGGCGGCTGCCCGGCTGGACGCTGGCCGTGGAGCTCCGCGGCGGCGGCTGGATGGACCAGCAGGCCGCCGCCGGCACGCTCCGCCTTCTGGAGGAGGCCGGGCTCGCCTACGTCTGCGTCGACGAGCCCCAGGGCTTCCGCTCGAGCACGCCGGCGACCGTCGCCGCCACCGCGCCTCTGGCGATCGTGCGGCTCCACGGACGTAACGCGAGCACCTGGGACGCGAAGACCAAGGTCGCCTCTGACCGCTTCAAGTACCTCTACACGGACGCCGAGCTGAGCGAGTGGGTCCCGCAGGTACGCGAGCTGGCCCGGCAGGCCCAGACAGTGCACGTCCTGTTCAACAACAACTACGAGGACTGGGGCATGCGCAACGCGCGGCGCATGGCGCAGATGCTGGGCGTGGAGACGGGACCATCTCAGGCGGCGCTGGACCTCTGAGGCGCGGCGCCGGCCGGGGCTCGGTGCGCCGGCGAAGCGCCGGCGAAACGCCCGCAGCCGGGCGGGCGCCGGAGCCGCTGACGGCGATCCTCATGAGGCTACCTTCTGCACGCTCGGACGGAGTACGATCTGAGCCTGAGCCCAAGGGCCTATCCCGCCAGGTCTGCACGCACGGATGCGCCCGTGGACACGTCGCGGATGCGGCCCCTCCCCGGATGCCCACGTAGCTGGGCTACGAGGGGACCGTCTCGTGACCGCCCCGCTCGGTCCCCGAACGCCCCGCACGCACATCCCTGCCGGGATAGGCCCCAAGCGGTTCGCAGCGCGAAGTACGGACCGTTATCATGAGCGTCGGCGAGCCCCTCTTCCCCGCGGGCAAGGATGGTGACGGTGTCGTTGTACGGTCTCGAGGCCGACGACTGGAACGCTCTTGAGCGTGAAGTCGTCGACCTCTTCACCGCCCTGCTGCGCATCGACACCACCAACCCGCCCGGCGACGAGACGGCCTGCGCCCTCGTCCTCAAGGACTATCTGGCGGGCAACGGCATCGACAGCGCCCTCGTCGGCGAGCTGCCCGCCCGCCAGAACCTCGTCGCCCGCCTCGACGGCGCCCGCCCCGGCCCCACGCTGACGTTCATGGGCCACCTGGACGTCGTACCGGCCGACGCCGCCGAATGGAGCGTGCCTCCCTTCGGCGGCGTCGTGAAAGACGGCTACGTGTGGGGCTGCGGCGCCACCGACATGAAGAACCAGGTGGCCGCCGAGGCCGTGGCGCTGGCGCGCCTCAAGCGCTCGGGCGCCGACTTCGCCGGCGCCGTCAAGTACGCGGCCACCGTCGATGAGGAGGTCGGCGAGCACTGCGGCGTGCGCTGGCTCTGCAAGCACGAGCCCGACACGCTGCGCTCCGAGTACCTCATCAACGAGGGCATGGGCGGCCTGTGGTTGCCGGTCGGCGGCCAGAAGGTCTTTCTGCTGGCCGCCGGCGAGAAGGCCTTCGCCCAGTTCCGCATCCGCACGCGCGGCCGCGGCGGTCACGCCGCGGTGCCCGAGAAGGAGCACAGCGCGGTCATCGACCTGGCGCGCGCCGTGGTCGCCCTCGGCCTCTGCGACCCGCCGGCCATCGTCTCACCGCTCACGGCGCGGTTCATCGACGCCGTCGTCGGCGACGCCGACCTGCGCGCGCGCCTCGAAGACCCGCGCACGGCGCGCGCCGCCGGCGCCGAGCTGCGCCGCCTCGACGCGGAAGTCGCTTCGCTGGTCGAGCCTCTGCTCGGCGCCACCTTCACCCCCACCATGCTCGACGCCGGCAAAGCCGTGAACGTCATCCCCACGCACGCCGCGGCCTGCATCGACTGCCGCATCCTGCCGCAGATGACCGCCGCCGGTACCCGTGAGCTCGTGGCCGCGGTGCTCGACCCGCTGGGCATCGACTGGGAGCTCGAATGGATCGACGTGACCACCCCCAACGCCTCGCCGGCGCCGACCGCGCTCAGCGAGAGCATCGCCCGCGTGCTTGGCCGGGACGTCCCCGACGCGGTGCTGGCGCCCATGTGCAGCGGCAGCTTCACCGATTCGCGCTGGGTACGCGAATACTTCCCCGACTGCATCGCCTACGGCTTCGCCCCCTTCGTCGCCGAGAGCTTCCACGCCATGCGGGGCGGCCGCGATCACCAGCCCGACGAACGCATCCGCGTCGAGGACGTCACCTACCAGGCGCTGTTCTTCGAGCGCCTCGCCCGAGACCTGCTGGCCTGATGGCCGGGCACGACGAGACGCTCAGCGCCCGCGACCGTTTTCGCGGCGCGCTGCTGGGCCTCGCCGTCGGCGAGGCCTTGGGCGCGCCCGCCGAGTTCCTCACCGCCGCCCAGATCGTGGAGAAGTACGGGTTCATCTCCGAGATGCTCGGCGGAGGCATCTACGATGTCGCGCCCGGCGAGAGCGTCGACGCCACCGAGATGATGCTCTGCCTCGCAGAGAGCCTGGCCGACGTTGGGGGTTTCGACCCCGAGAACGTCATCGAACGCTACCGCTTCTGGTTCGAGAGCCGGCCCCACCACGTGAGCCTCACGGTACGCGCCGCGCTGCTCAGCTATCGCGCCGGGACGCACTGGGACCTGGCCTCGCGGCGCGCCTTCGAGATCCTCGGCGGCCCCACGGCCGGCAACGGCAGCCTCATCCGCTGCGCGCCGATCGGGCTGCGTTACTACGCCGACGCCGAGACGCGGCACGATCTCTCCCACCGCGAATCCACGCTCACCCATTTCGACCGCCTCGCGGGCTGGTCGTGCGTGGCCTTCAACGACCTTCTCACGGCGGCGATCCACGGCGACCTGCGCGAGCAGGCGCCCGCCATCGCCGCCACCCTCGCCGAGGAGGACAGCCGCGTGAGCACCATGCTCACCGATACGCTCGTCGCCGAGCCGGAGGAGCTGCGCAGCTCCTCCTTCGTGCTCGACACCCTGCAGACGGCGCTGTGGACCGTGTTGCACGCCACCACCTTCGAGCACGCCGTCTGCGCGGCCGTCAACATGGGCGGCGACACCGGCGCCGTCGGCGCCGTGACCGGCGCCCTGGCCGGCGCCGTGTACGGCGAGGCGGGCATCCCGCCGCGCTGGCTCGCGCCCCTGCAGGGGCGCGCGCGGATCGCGGCGGTCGCCGACCGCCTCGCCGACCTCGCGCTCGCCCCCGGCGACTGACCGCCGCGCCGTCAGGCGAACAGGCCCCGCGCCTGACCGCCGCGCCGTCAGGCGAACAGGCGCGCCGACAGCTTTTCGGCCGGCGCGCCCCTTCGCCGCCCGCGCGGCCGGGTTGCGTTCACTCCGTTCACTCCGTACATTACGCCGTTGACGAAGATCGTGACGGCGTACGTGAGGAGGCTTTGGCGTGGACCAGCGCACGCGCGGCGAGGAACAGCGCCGGCTCGTGGAGGAGTTCGGACTCCTGTACGAGCAGATGGGCAGCACGCGCATGGCCGGCCGCATGTCCGGCTATCTGCTGATGTGCGACCCGCCGGTCCAGTCGCTGACCCAGATCGCCGAAGCCCTCGGCGTGAGCAAGGCGGCCGTGAGCGGCGCCGCGCGCGTGCTGCTGCAGTTCGGCGTCGTCGAGCTCGTCGGTGAGCCGGGGCAGCGCGGCGATTTCTACCGCGCCCTGCCCGGGCAGATGGATTCCATGCTGCGCCTCGACCACGTGAGCACCCTGCACGCCCTGCTCGACCGCGGACTCGCGTCTGTCGCCGACGAGGACCAGACGCAGTCCAACTACGCCCTCATGCACGACCTGCGCGATTTCTCCGTGTTCCTCGAGACCGAGATCCCCGGCGTGATCGCCCGCTGGCGACGCCACCAGGCGGAGTCCGCCGCGACGCGCCCTACCCACCACTCCGACAGCGACACCCCCCGACGCTCTGGAGGCTCCACGTGAGCTGGCTGACCAAGATGTCCCTGCGCAACCGCTCCATCGTCGGCCTCGTGGTCGTCGCCGTCGTCATCTTCGGCGTCATCTCGGTGAGCTCGCTCAAGCAGGAGCTGATCCCCGACCTCACCTTCCCCTATCTGACCATCTTCACGGTCGACCCGGGCACCTCGCCCAGCGATGTGGAGCGTAACGTGACGACGCCGCTGGAGCAGACCCTGACGACGCTCAGCGGCGTCAAGCAGTACGACTCGTTCTCCAACGAGGGCATGAGCATCATCACCGTCCAGTACGAGTTCGGCGCCGACATGAAGGCCAGGGAGGCCGAGGTGCAGCAGGCGGTGTCGGGGGCGCGGCTGCCGCCGACCGCCATGCCCCCCAAGGTCGCGGTGCTCAACTTCAACTCCATGCCGGTGGTGCAGCTCGCGGTCACCTCGTCGCTGCCTCCCCAGGAGCTCGCCACGCAGCTCGGCACGCAGGTCGTGCCCAGCCTCCAGAGCATCCCCGGCGTGCAGGCCGTCACCCTCTCGGGCGTGGAGCAGATGCAGTTGCAGATCCAGCTCAAGACGGAAGAGGTCGTGCGCCTCGGCGTCGATCCCACGCAGATCGCCGCCACCATCCAGCAGGCGAACATCACCACCGGAGCGGGCTCGGTCACCTCCGGCAGCCTCGTGTACCCCATCTCGGTCAACGCGCGCGCCCAGACCGTGGCCGCCATCAAGCGCCTCGTGATCGCGCCGGCCGGCGCCGGCGCCCTGAGCGTCGCGGCGGCGGGCGCGAGCGCCGGCGGCGGCGCCATGGGCGCCTCGACCTCCGGCGCCGCCGCCGGCGCGCCCTCCGCTGCAGCCGCCCAGCCGGTCACCCTCGGCCAGATCGCCGACGTACGCATCGCCCCCGCGCCGCTCACCGCCATCACGCGCACCAACGGCAAGTCGTCGATCGGCATCTCCATCAGCAAGGCCTCGACCGGCAACACTGTCGACATCGCCAACGCCGTCGCCGACGAGCTGCCGGCCATCACCGCCGACCTCGGCGGCAAGACGAAGATCACCACCGTCATCGACCAGTCCATCTACATCAAGGAGAGCATCACCTCGCTGCTGCGCGAGGGGCTCATCGGCGCCGTGTTCGCGGTGCTCATCATCTGGGTCTTTCTGCGCAGCTGGCGCTCCACCCTCATCGCCAGCCTGTCGATCCCGCTGAGCGTGATCGGCGCGCTCATCATCCTGTTTTCGCGCGGCGAGTCGCTGAACATGCTCACCCTCGGCGGCCTCACGATCGCCATCGGGCGCGTGATCGACGACTCCATCGTCGTCATCGAGAACACGTATCGCCACCTTCAGGAAGGCGACGACGTGCGCACGGCCGCCTACACCGGCACCCGCGAGGTCGCCGGCGCGATCACCGCCAGCACGCTCACCACCGTCGCCGTGTTTCTGCCGCTGGGCTTCGTCCACGGCATGGCCTCCGAGTTCTTCCGCCCCTTCGCCCTCACCGTCACCTTCGCCCTCCTCGCCAGCCTGCTCGTCGCCCTGGTGGTGGTGCCGGTCGCGTCCACGTGGGTGCTGTCCAAGCGCCAGGTCGGCCACCGCGACCCCGACCAGGTGACCCGTCTGCAGCGCGCCTACCTGCCGGCCCTCAAGCTCGCCCTCGACCACAAGGTCATCACGCTCGTGCTGGCCGTCGCCATCTTCGTCGGCACGATGGCGCTGACGCCCCTGCTCAAGACCAACCTCTTCGACAGCTCCGCGCAGAACTCCATGACCGTCACCCAGACGCTGCCGCCGGGCACGAGCCTGGACGCCACCATGGCCTCGGCCGCCAGGGTCGAAGCGATCCTCGCGGCCACGAAAGGCGTGCGCATCTACCAGGTGACCGCCGGCAGCACCGGCAGCCTCTTCGGCGCCGGCGGCGGCACGAGCGCCTCGTCCAGCCAGGCCATATTCACGGTCACCACCGACCCCGACATGGACAAGCTCGCCATCGTCGACGAAGTCCGCGCCGAGGTCGCCAAGCTGCGGAACGCCGGTGAAGTCACGGTGACCGGCGAGGACGCCTCCAACTCCATGGGCGGCGGCTCCACGATGGAGGTCCGCGTCTCGGCCGGCGACTTGGCCGTGCTCAAGGAGGCCAACGACATCGTCCTCCAGCAAGTCAAGACCGTGGAGGGCCTCGCCGACGTCAAGTCCAACCTCAGCGAGGGTCGCCCGGCGGCCACCGTGGCCATCGACCAGGCCAAGGCCGCCGCCGCCGGCGTCAGCCCCTCCGCCCTGAGCCTTTACACGACGCTGGTCCTCAACGGCTACCCCATCGGCGTGGTGCCCACCGCCGACGGCCTCCTGCCGGCGCAGGTCATGGTGCAGGACATCAAGCTGCCGCCGATCCCCGGCGCCGTGAGCGCCATGCTCATGCGCCTCCCGGTGCCCGGCAACAAGGGCATGGTGCCGCTCGGCGAGATCGCCACGATCGCCGAGGTCAAGGCGCCGGTGCAGGTCACGCACGTCAACGGCGAACGCACCGCCAGCATCACGGCCGCCGCTGTGGGCAACAACATCGGGGCGGCCTCCAGCGCCGTCACCAAGGCGATGGAGGGCGTGCAGATGCCGGCCGGCGCCACCTGGGAGCTGGCCGGCGCCACGCAGGCCACCAACGACGTCTTTCGCACCCTGGGCATCGCCATGCTCATCGCCATCCTGCTCGTGTATCTCATCATGGTAGCCACCTTCCGCAGCCTGCTGAACCCGCTGATCCTGCTGGTCAGCATCCCGTTCGCGGCGGTGGGCGCCATCATCGCCCTGGTGGCCACCGGCACCGCGCTGGGCATGCCCAGCCTCGTCGGCCTGCTGATGCTCATCGGCATCGTGGTCACCAACGCCATCGTGCTGCTCGACCTCGTGGAGCAGTTCCGCCGCCGCGGCATGGACGCGCGCAGCGCGGTCATCGAGGGCGGCCGGCGACGCCTGCGGCCGATCCTCATGACCGCCGTGGCCACGATCCTCGCGCTCACGCCGATGGCTCTGGGCATGGGCAAGGGCGGCTTCCTCTCCACGCCGCTGGCGATCGTCGTGATCGGCGGGCTCTTCACCTCCACGATGCTCACCCTCATGCTGGTGCCGGTGCTGTACCTCGCCTTCGACCGGCTGCGGCCGCAGCACGCCTACGACAGCGAAGAAGGGCGCGCCCTGCCGCTCGAAGCGGAGACGGCGCCGGGCTGAGAAGCGCCGCGGACGAGCGTCTGTGGGAGTACTCTTACGCGGGGCCGGCGCGCAGCGCCGGCCCAGCACGTGTCCCTCGCCGAAAGGAGTCGAGCGTGGCAAAGCCAGCCGCCAGGAAGGCCACCGGAAAGAAGACCCGCGTGAGCGCCCCCAGGACGGCTCCGGCCTCTACGGCCGCGGAGCCCGAGGCGCCGCGCAAGCTCACCAGAGCGCAACTCATCGATGAGCTCAACAAGGACCTCGCCAAGGAGTATGCGGCGTTGATCCAGTACGTGCAGCACGCATCCGTCATCACCGGGCCGCAGTACGACGCCATCTCGGCCGAGCTCACGGTGCACTCGGGCGAGGAGCACCAGCACGCCATCACGCTGAGCGACCAGATCGACTTTCTCGGCGGCCTGCCGGACGTGAACGTCGCCGACATCCACATCTCGCCCGACTCCAGGACCATGCTCGAGCAGGACCTCGTGGGTGAGCTCGACGCCATCGCGCGCTACCGCGAGCGCATCGGCCAGGCCGAGATGCTGCGGGAGTACGGCCTGCGGCGCGCCCTTGAGGACATCCTCATCATCGAGGAGGAGCACGCCCGCGACCTGCAGAGCGCCCTGGATCTGTAGGGCGCCCGGCGGCGGCGGAGACACGCGCGGCGGCGGGCCTGAAGGCCCGCCGCCGCTCAGGCGGCCCCGGGCAGCGGACGCCCCGCCGCCCGAGCCTGCTCGCGGCGCCGCTTCCAGCCCGGCGCCAGCGCCAGGAACAGGCCGGCGCCCACGAGGCCCACGACCAGCAGCATGGCGAACGCCTGGCGCCCGCCGAAGGCGTCCATGGCCCAACCGCCGAAGGCCGGCCCCAGCGCCGCGCCGCCGTTCCAGGCGACCGTCCACACGCCCATGTAGCGGCCGCGCACGGCCTCGGGGGCGAGGTCCGACACCTCGGCCGCGGCCACCGGCGAGAGCAGCGTCTCGCCGAGGCTCATCACGACGATGAGGATGATCAGCGACCACAGCGGGCCGGCGAAGGCCGAGCCGCCGATGCCCAGGGCCAGCGAGGCGCTGGCGATGGCCAGCAGGACCATGCGGTTCTTGAAGCGCGTGGCGCGCACCAGCGGGTACTGCACGGTGGCGACGATGAAGGCGTTGAGGGCCAGCAGCATCCCCCACTCCCCGTAGGGCACGCCGAGGAAATCGGTGATGTAGACCGAGTAGATCGAGCCGAAGTTGCCGATGCAGAACACGGGCAGCACGGCGACCAGGCAGAACACGATGAACACGCGGTCGTGGAAGACGATGCGGTAGCCGCTGCGGCCCTGCGCGTCGCGGTGCTTCCGCGGCGCCGTGGCGCTCGCCGGGCGGCTCTCGCGGATGGTGAAGTACATGATCGCCACCATCAGCGCGCAGCCCGCGGCGGCGGCGAGGAACAGCTCGCGGAAGGTCACGCCGAAGCCGAGGGCCAGCCCGGCCGCCGCCGGACCCACGACGACGCCCAGGTTCATGGCCACGCGGCTGACGCTGAACGCCTCCTGCCGCTTCTCCGGCGGCAGCAGGTCGGCGATCATGGCGTTGCTCGCCGTCTGGAACAGCGGCCAGCCCAGCGAGCTCTCGATGGCCACCAGGATGGCGACCTGCCAGACCTCCGTGACAAAAGCGAAGCCGGCGAACCACACCACGCCCATGCTCACCGACAGCAGGATCACCCAGCGGCGCCCGAGGCGGTCGGTCAGATGCCCGCCCCAGAACTGCATGGGCATCACGGCGACCGGCACGAGCCCGAAGACCACGCCGACCATCGACATGGACACGCCCAGCTCCCGGTGCAGGTAGATGCCCTCGAAGGGGAAGGCGAGCGCCGCCGCCGCCACGTAGATGAAGATGCCCAGGGTCAGCACCCAGAACTGAGCGGGGAAGGAGCGCAGCTCCAGCAGGGAGCGTTTCAGACGGGACGACACGCGCTCATGCTATCGGAGTCGCGGTGACCGGCGCAGCCCGGCTATCCGCGCTTCGCGTGCCGGAAGGCGAGAACCGGCGGCGAGCGCCGGCGGCCGCGCAGCAGCGGGAACGCCACGGCGCCGAGCAGTCCCGCGACGAGCACGAGGTCAGTCGACGGGCAGGTCCATCACTCCGACCGCGAGGCCCACCTTCTCCATCTCGGCGATGTAGGCGGCGGGGTCGAGCACCTCCGCCGGGAAGACCCCGCGCCGCGCGATCTCGCCGCGCGCGAACTGGGTGACGGCGCAGGCCGCGGAGGCGCCGGTCTGAAAGGCGGTGCCCTGCACGCCCCACTTCTCCCACGACTCGTCGTGCGACGTGGTCTGGTAGCGGAAGCGCCGCACGGGCTCGCCGCCGATCGTGCCTTCGCAAAGCGTGCCGACGCAGACGGCGCCGTGCAGCTTGCCGGCCAGGTCGACCGGTCGCGGAAAGCGCGCCGCCACAAACTGGAGCGGCGAGATCATGGCGCCCTTGTAGTCGACCGGCGCGCGCTGGTTGAGGCCGAGGATCCTGAAGACGCGCAGCGCTTCGACGAAGCGCTCGTCCAGGCCGATGAAGAAGATGGCGTTCCTGAGCCCCTTGCCCTTCAGGTACAGCGGCATGAGCTGGGCCTCTTCGTGGTCGACGTTGCACAGCTTGAGCTTGCCGACGGGCGCGGGGAAGTCGAACTCCGTGAAGACCGAGAGCGCCTCGTTGCGCGCCTCCCTGCCGTCGCGGAACACACACGGCGGCAGCAGACACTCCTCGATCATGGTCTCGACGTTGAACGAGCAGGCCAGCTCGTAGCCGTCCACCGTGGCGTTGTCGCCGTCCAGCACCGTCAGCGACTCGACGGTGTCGAGCTCGTCGTGCAGGGCGCGCGCGAACATGTCGCTGACGCCCGGGTCGATGCCGAACGACACGAGGCCGGCCAGGTCGCGCTTCTTGAACTCGGCGTCGAGGGCGAGCTGTTCGTCGAGGTCGGCGGTGCCCGTGATCTCGCGGGGCCCGCCGGTGCCCATGTCGAGGTAGTGCCTCTCGGCCTCCAGGCAGGCCTCCATCACCGGGAGGTCCCAGGAAGTGGCCAGGGCGTTGAGCACGAAGTCCACACCCCTCGCGGCCTTCACCAGGGCCGCTTGGTCGGAGGCGTCGAGCACCAGGGTCTCGGCCTTGCCCGGCGGCAGCTTGGCGGCCACCTCGCGCAGCCGGCCTTCGTCGATGTCGGCGAGGACGACCGTCTCGACGGCCGGCTCCCGCGCGCTGACCCGCGCGTTCACCTCGCCCACCGCCCCCACGCCAAGTTGAAGGACGCGCATGCTCCCACCCCTTTGCCTCGTGTCCGCCGGTCCCCGGGGCTGCACAGCGGGAGTCGTACCCCGCCAGCCGCTCGATCTCGTCGAGTATCACAGAGAATGTGACTGGTTTACAGGGGAGATTTCTCGCGAAAGTTACGCGCGTCTCTGGCCTGAAGTTACTCTTTCTTGACTTGACGCAGTCACGCCGCTAGGTTTTGCGCATGTTTCTGAGCGTCCAGCAGGCCGCGCGGCGGCTCGGCGTATCGCCGGTCACGATCCGTCGCTGGACGGCGACCGGCTTCCTCCCCTGCACGCGCACCGCCGGCGGCCACCGCCGCATCGACGACCACGACATCGACGACCTCTCCAGGGCCATCGGCGACAGCAACCACCTGGCCGCCCAGCTTGCCCGCGAGCGTGAGGTCGACGTGCTCATCAACACCTCCATCGCGCTCGCCGGCAAGATCGACCTCAGCGAGCTCCTGCTGGAGATCGCGATGCGCATGACCAGCCTGCTCGACTGCCACTTCTGCGCTGTCTCCGAGTATGACGCAGAGGCCCAGAGCCTCATCACGCTGGCCGATTACGACCACGCAGGGCGGCGCCTCCCGGACGCCAGTCCCTACAACCTGAGGGCCTTCCCGCTCACGCGCAGGGTGCTGCAGGACCAGACGACGGCGGTCGTCAACGTCGACGACCCCGACGCCGACCCGGCCGAGGTCGCGGAGCTGCGCCGCGAGGGCGATCGCAGCCTCCTTATGGTTCCGCTGATCGTGCAGGGCGATACCATCGGCCTCCTTGAGGTGGTCGATCAGAAGCGCTCCCGTCAGTACTCACGCCAGGAGCTCCGCCTGGCGGGGGCCATCGCCGGGCAGGCGGCCGTGGCCATCAAGAACGCCAAGCTGTTCGCCGAACGGCGGCGCAGCGACGAGGACATCTGCAGCCTGCGCCGCGTGCTCGCCGATCTCACCGCACGGATGCCGGCGGTGAGCGCCGCGGGGCGCCGTCCGGAGCTCCTCAGCGCCGTGGCCGGCGCCGTCTGCGAAGCCTTCGGCGCCATCTCCTGCGTCGCCGGCCTGGGCGGCGAGAGCGCCGGCGCCTTCGGCGCCGGCCGGCTCGCCGCCCGCCCCGACTCCGCCGGCTCCGAGCGCGGCGCCAACGCCAGCCTCGTCGTGTCGCGCGACCCGTCGGGACGCACCGACCTCACGCTCGCCGTCACGCTCGGCGAGCCCCCCGGCGAGGGTCAGGTGGAGCTCCTCGACCTCATCGCCGCGGTCACCGCCGGCGTGGCGGCGTCGGAGGGCGAACCCGCATGAGGTTCGCGAGCGCGCGCGACGAAGCCGCGCCGAAACTCGCGCGCGCGACGAAGCCGCGCCGAAACTCGCGCGCTCTCCTCGGCCTTCCAACGCTCAATACTCGTGAGTAGCTGCGGTTTCTCCCCCCTGGACACACGCGGAAACCTCGCACGCCTCGCGCGTCGAACTCCGTAGCCTGTTGACGCTGGGCAGGTTCGCCGGTACGGTTTGTCCATGTATTTGAGCGTACAGCTGGCCGCCCGCCGCCTCGGCGTGTCGCCGCACACCATCCGCCGCTGGACGGCCTCCGGTTTTCTGCCCTGCACACGCACAGCCGGGGGGCACCGGCGCATGAAGCAGGAGGACATCGACGAGCTCACCCACCTCATCGGGGGGAGCAATCATCTCGCCGCCCGCCTCGCCCGCGAGCGCGAGCTCGAGACGCTCGTCGAGACCGCCATCGTCGTCTCCAGCCGTCTCGAGGTTCCCGAGCTGCTCCGCGAGATCGCCAAGCAGATGACCACCCTGCTCGACGCCCACATGTGCGTGATCTCCGAGTACGACCCGGCGACCCGCACCGTCTCGGTGCAGGCCGAGTACGACGACCTCGGCAACCGCACCGTCGACACCATGACCTACACGCTCAGCCAGTTCCCCATGGCCCGCAGGGCCATCGAGGACCACGAGAGCATCACCGTCAACGTGAGCGATCTCCACGCCGACGCCGCCGAGGTGGCGATCATGCGCCGCGACGCCGACAAGTGCCTGCTCATCCTGCCGATGATCCACCAGGGCCAGGCCATCGGCCTGCTCGAGGTGCTCGACCACCAGCGCGAGCGACGCTTCAGCCGCCAGGAGATGCGCCTTGCCAACGCCCTCGCCGGGCAGGCCGCTGTGGCCATGCACAACGCCAAGCTGTTCGCGCAGCTCAAGCGCAGCGACCAGGACGTGCTCGCCCTGCGCCACGCCATCGAGGCGATCGCCGCCGGGCACGCCGCCCTGCTGAGCCAGGCCTCGCCGACCGCCGTGCTCCAGGCGGCCGCCGACCTGGCCGCGCAGGCGCTCGACGCCGTGTCCTGCGTGGCCGGCTGCGACGGGGTCAGCGCCGGGGCCACGGGCGCGTCGGGCGGCGCCGGGGCGTCGGGCGGCGCCGGGGCGTCGGGCGCGTCGGGCGGCGCCGGGGCCACGCAGACCGACACAGCCTACGTCATCGTCTCGACGGCGCCCTGCGGAGAGAGCCGGCTCGCCCTGACCCTCACCCTGAGCCGCGCCGCCGGCGAGGGTCAGGCCGGGCTCCTCGGGCTGATCGCCGCCATGGCGGCCGGCGCGCTCGCCGGTCTGCCCGCGGGCTGACGTCGGTCGCGGCGCCGCTCGCCCCTCGCGAGGCGTCGCGCTCGCCGGTCTGCCCGCCGCCTGACGCCCCTCGCGGCGCCGCACTCCCCTCGCGGCGCTGGGCGCGGCGCCTCCGGGCCACCCCGCTCCGGCGCCGGACGCGACGCCCGCCGGGTTTCCTCCGACATGACCATCCCCTTCCGTCCGGTCGCGCGTTCAGCCTCCGGATCGACGAGCGGCGAGCAGGCGCGCACGGCGCGCCGGGCGCGCCGCACCCGCGGACTTCGCGCGCCGCGGCCGCCGGGGTTGCGGGATACGCCGGGCGGGGTACTGCTATGAGGGAAGATAAGGAATTCCGGCGAATCCTTATCTTCCCTCCGGCGGTCGAGCCTGCGGAGGGCAGCAGGCGACCCAGCAGTTAAGGAATCCTTATCTTCCTTTTCGTACTACCCCGCGCAGGAACTGCCGGGGTCGCCGCGCCCGCCGGTCGCGGCCGCCGGGCGCCCATTCGTGGCTCACCGGCGCCTGAGCGACGGTGATTGTCACGTCCTCCGAATTCGTCCCGCTCCCGCGCCGTCCGTCCCGTCGGCCTGCTATCCTCTTGCCATGCCCGCGGCCGCTCCTCCCCAGCTCGTCGTGCTCGACACCGAAACCACCGGTCTCGAGGCGGAGCGCGACCGCATCATCGACCTCGGCGCCGTGCGCCTCGGCCCCGACCTCGAAGTGCGCGAGCGTTTCGTCACACTCGTCGATCCCGGCGTGCCGATCCCGCTGTTCATCACGCGGCTCGTGGGCATCACCGACGCGGACGTGCGCGGCGCCCCCGCCTTCCCCGCGGCGTTCGCCGCCCTGCGCGAGTTCGCCGGCGACGCGACGCTCGTCGGCCACAACATCGACTTCGACCGCGATCATCTGGCGGCCGGCGCCCGCAGGGCGGGCCTGCCGCCGCTGGCCAACGCCTGGTTCGACACGCTCGAAGCGGCCCTCCTGCTGTACCCGGAGCTCGACAGGCACGCCCTGGCCATCCTGGCCGCCGAGCTCGGCATCGAGCGCCAGGCGCACCGCGCGCTTCCCGACGCGGAGACAGCGGCCGACCTGCTGAAGCATCTCTGCGCCCGGGCCGCCGGCCTCGGCGCCGAGGAGCGCGGCCTGCTGACGGCGGTCCGCTGGGCGCCGCTCGAGCTGCTGGACCGCTTCAAGGCGGCGCCCGACGAGGCGCCGCCTTGAAG
>Ga0194044_10001027_pt1 | contig 14194 bp, 12 predicted proteins | sample JunL4417m_MetaG_FD_155460 | JGI IMG/M metagenome (GOLD analysis project Ga0194044, IMG submission 155460) | Anoxic zone freshwater microbial communities from boreal shield lake in IISD Experimental Lakes Area, Ontario, Canada - Jun2016-L442-17m | ecosystem: Environmental > Aquatic > Freshwater...
TTCTGGGATGATTTCGAAAACAAGCTCTCCATGGATGATGCGGCCATAATTAAATGAGTTGTTATGAATTGTGATTCACAACAGTAACCTTAGCACGCTCACGTTGCTTGTTTTAAGGCAACATCGCATTTGAATCTTAAGCTATAAGTTTGTTCAGGCCGAGAGTTCTCGGCGCATACCTCTCTTTATGGCGGAATAAGTTTTCCTATCCTTCTTTGCCAGCATTTCGGCATACTCCATGGCTCTATCAAACAGGTTTTCAATGTGATAGGCACCATCGATGATTTGCATCTCCGCGGCCTGTTCTCCTCCTATTTTAATACCGGTGAGCATGAGTTGCCGGAGAGCTTGTCGGTTTGGAAGGAGGGCTACTATCTTTTGCATTACCGGGGTGAATGGGATCTGAATATCAATCTCTGGGAAACAAAACCATCCTTTGTCTTTTCGCATGAATCGAAAATCGAGCGCCGAAGCCAGAATGGCCCCAGCCGCATAAGTATGGCCCGTCAAACAGCCTACTGTCGGAAGGTTTAACAACGCCCACCTGATGTAGAATTCGTCGAGAAGCGAGGCGAATTCCTGATGATAGCCGACGGGCTGAGTGATAAGCCATTCCAAGTTTATGCCCGTGCTCCAGACTTTGTCATGGCTGCTGGTCAGAACCAGGGAAGCATTGTCCTGGGAAACTTCAATCTCGTCTAAGACTGCATGGTATTCCCCGAGCACGTCCGCAGTAAAAGTGTTGGATTTTTCACCGTTCGTCATGGTCAAAACGTAAACCGAATTTTCCTTCCGCAAATCAAGAGTGGACACAGGATGAAACCTCCTTAATGACAGTTACGTCCGTTACAACATAGTGGGTAGATCCGCTGAGGTTCGGAAGATTTTCATAATTCTCCGTTCCGAGTTCAGGCGGTCTTTTCAAATTGGGTTTGATCTCTCTACTCATCTTGTTGAAATCGCCCCTAAGGGTCAAGTGAAAAAACTCTTGCGTCTGCAATTCAATCGCCTCACCCGGATATGCACTTGCGTGAACGATATGCATATGTCATTCTGAGCGCAGAAAAGAATGTCTTTGCCTTGTTGAGGATGGAGGCGATTTTTTTTACTCTCCGGCCTCTGTTCGAAATTACTTACCGGATTCGGCGGACATGGCCGATACCACGGTATGATTATCGGCTTTGCTACAATCTCCAGAGAGCGACACCCAGGAGGAGAAAATTTGGTCGACCAAATCCTCAAAGTGATTTATCATCCTCTTTATCTGACCGATTATCCTACAGCTTCTTGCGAAACCCCCGAACGGGTCGCGTCAATAATGGCCGTTCTGGAAAAATACTACCCGGTCATCCAGGCCTTGCCGGCGTCTGAAACAGACATACTTTCGGTTCACACTCCAATGCTATTGCGTTCGGTTCAGGAGAATTCGGATCTGTACAGTGCAGCGGTCATGGCCGCAGGCGGGGCAATAATGGCAGGGCAACTTGCGTGCCAAGGGCAAACTGCCTTTGCCGCGGTGCGGCCACCTGGCCACCATGCAAGCCCCTCCAGTCACTGGGGGTTCTGCTTTTTCAACAATGTGGCCATTGCAGTCGAAAAGCTGATACGGGCTGGAGAAGTTTCTCGGGCCCTCGTCTTGGATATAGACCTTCATTTCGGAGATGGAACCGACAATTTTTTCATGGACAGAAAAGATGTGGTGGTTGCCAACGTGCAAGACAGCAACCGCGAGATGTTCTTGCAGAACGTAGATCGGGCTTTGGGTTCTCACGATTACGACATTGTAGCCATCAGCGCCGGTTTCGACAGGCACCTGCAAGATTGGGGGGGAACCCTGACTACCGAGGATTACTTTACCATCGGGAGAAGTGTTCGTGACTATGCTGATGCCAAATGCCAAGGCCGGTCCTTTGCCGTTCTCGAAGGTGGGTACAATACCGATGTGTTGGGAGAGAACGCCCTCGCGCTATGCAGAGGGTTGGATTCATGATGCCCGAATTGACCGATTGATACCATGTGAACCGGTTTAGGAAGCAATGAGCATGACGAATGCATTAAGATCAAAGGAAAGTAACACTGAAAATGGACTGTCCTCGAGTATCAGCCTGTCCATACGTCCAGGAAAACTGCACAATTTCTTCACGATCCTTCAGCAGGGATTTCTGCTCAAAGCACGCCTCGGAAAGGGTGTCCGCAATATCTTGTGCGATCAATTAGGCATAAATCAAAGGTACTTCGACACTCGGATCAACACAATCTTTCTTGATGGAAAACCTGTCGATGATGTGGATTCGGCTATAGTCGGAGAAGGTTCATCCGTTGCCCTTTCCGCTTCCATGCCTGGGTTTGTGGGCGCAGCGTTACGGAAAGGAGGCTTTTACGCGGCGATGCGCAGCGAGATCACCCACGTGAAGGAACAACAATACGATACAAGTGTTGACGGCCTTTTCACTCTGAAGCTCTATAATTTACTGCTCCCTGAAATAGGACCTCTTTTTCTGTCTTCCGGTATCATTCTGGACGTAAAGATTGTCAGAGATTTCTTGAAAACCACGTCCTCTGCATTCTGGGCGGGGTGTCAAACGATCCAAGTCAATAACCACGAGGTTGACTCGAGCTATTTTTTTCGTCCGGAATGGCAGGACATGAGAGGATTGGTCTTGCTCAGAGTGATTGTTACTTCTCTGCCTGCCTAAAACATCTTTACCACAATATTGCTAATGATGTTAGCTGCTTCATCCACACGGTCGGCACTTCTGTTGAAGTGTCTATAGATCTCCCTGAGAGAGAATATAAGGTGCGTATCTTGCTCGGAAAACAATTGCTTCAGTGCCATCAAGTAATTGTCGTTCATTCTGTTTTCTATCCTTTTTGCACGGAGAGCATAATCAACAGCCACATTTGGATTCTTCTTCAGGTGCCTCATTGAAGCCACGAGTTGCTCTGCCCCATTTTGGAGTAGGGAAGCCATCTGGCACAGATGGTCGTTGCTCTCAATCTCGAATACTTTCATTTCTTTGACGGTGTTCTTTGCATGGTCAACTACATCGTCAATAGCTCGAGACAGTGCAAAGATATCCTCTCGGTCAATCGGGGTAATAAACGTTTGATTCAATTCATCAATCAATATCCTCCGGATATCGTCCGCCTCCTGTTCTATCTGATCCACTTCTTCCGCATCGCCCTGCCCCTGGAGAAACTTTGTTAGGGCCTCGCAGCCTTTCAAGGTTTTTTCAGTCTGACTCAGGAGAAGATCAAAGAAGTCTGCCTTCCTCTTGTGACCGAAGATAGTCCAAAAAGACATCGGATATTCCTCTCTCTTACGACGCGGTAATCCGCATAAGCAAACCGAAGATCAGAGCCGAAAATGCTGCGGACACTGGAACAGTAAGTAACCATGCATATGCGATGTTGGCAGCCGCGGACCACCGCACCCCACTCAGTCTACTGGATGAACCTACACCCATGACTGAAGACGCCACCACCTGGGCCGTACTGACAGGCCAACCAATTAAAGAAGCTCCCAATATGACCAAAGTCGATGTCATCTGAGATGCGAAAGAATGAACAGGCTCAAGCCGACAGATACCGTACCCCACGGTTTTGACAATTCGCCAGCCGCCTACTGACAACCCGACTGCAAGAGCTGCGGCACAGCTTATGCAAGCCCATTCTGGAACGATCATGCTTTCTGCCGTCGAACCTTCAGCTATTAGTACCAGTAAAATCATCCCCATGGCCTTTTGCGCATCGTTGGAACCGTGGCTGGCGGCCAAAAAGACCATAGAAGGTTTTTGCAGAACAGTGAATAGGTTTCCTACACTCCTGTGTGCCGAACCGAATAAAGCCTTAATCGCATAGAAAATAAGAAAACCGCCTGCCATACCAATGCCCGGGGCAAGCAACATAGGCAGGAATACGCTCTTGGTCACTTTGTCCAGTGCCACTCCACCGGGCCCCATAGCTATAAGACCCGCTCCGATGAGTCCGCCCACCAGGGCGTGAGAACTACTGGAGGGTAATCCCAGGAACCATGTAATAATATTCCAAATAATAGCTCCGCCCACCGCACTGATTACCAAGCAGTAGATATGTCCCGCTGTAAGATGGTCCAGCATTTCCGTCGTCAAGATACTGCCTGCCATGGTGTAGGCCACAGCGGTTCCAAGCAACAGCGCACCTGCAAACTCCGCCGAGGCTGCGATGGCGAGCGCCTTGACCGGGTGCATGGACTTGGAACAAATAATAGTTGCAACGACATTAGCTCCGTCGTGAAATCCATTCACGAACGCGAAACAGATCGTCATTCCAACAGATATGTACATGAGCAGTTCGTTCAATGTCCGGTCTCAGAGTTCAAATGACTTACTCCTCGGGAAAAACAGAACTGGGAAACTTCCTGGTTAAAAGGTAAATTGGTTCAGTCATGGCCTAATTCTTTCGTACCCTATCGGCTGGCAACTGTATGGTATGCTTCACAATCGGGTCATGATCGTTCCAGGCGATGATTCGCAGGGATATTCCAGGACTTGTTCGAACATTCTCCCGGGCGGCACTTCCAGGCTGATGACTGATAAAACATTATCGGTTTGATTTCCAGTAAATATTTAACAACCACAGCAGAAAATCACGAACGAATGCTCCTAGCATGGTAACATGGGCATAGTTGAAATGTTTTGTTGAAATTCGTATTATTCATGACCTGTGTGCAGGTCTTCCTCATAATGAAACAGAAGAGGCCTTAAAAAATGGAAGGCAGAGTTCATCAAGTTGACGATTCCCACCGTGTCATGACCCCTCAACTGGACATGCCCGAACGGCTCTTACTCGGTCCGGGGCCATCCAATATGCACCCTAGAGTTCGTCAGGCATTGGGAATGAACGAGGTGGGGCACCTTGACCCGCGGTTCATCGGACTCATGAATGAGTCGCAGGAATTGTTGCGCTACGTCTGGCAAACCGATAACCGGTTCACCATACCTGTGAGCGGTACAGGGAGCGCAGCCATGGAAGCCGCACTCGCTAACTGCGTAGAACCCGGGGATATCGTACTGGTTGGTGTGAATGGCTATTTTGGGGAAAGGCTCTGCGATATGGCTTCCAGATACGGGGCCAACGTCCGACGACTGGAGAAGCCCTGGGGTGAGATCTTCGATCCGGAGGAAATCGCGATCGGATTGGAAACCCACCGCCCTGCACTATTAGGTCTCATCCACGCGGAAACCTCCACAGGAGCCTTACAGCCAATGACAGGAATCGGAAAGCTGTGTCGCGAATTCGATTGCCTGCTCCTCTTGGACACCGTGACCAGCCTGGGGGGTGTCCCTGTCTTCCTCGATCGCTGGCATGTGGATATGTCCTACAGTGCCACCCAAAAATGCCTGAGTTGTCCACCGGGTCTGGCTCCGCTCACTCTAGGTGATCGGGCACTTGCAAAGCTGAACAATCGCAAATTAAAAGTGGCAAACTGGTATTTGGATATGAGCCTTGTGGGGAAGTACTGGGGGCAAGAACGTACCTACCACCATACTGCTCCCATCAATATGAACTACGCCCTTCGCGAGGCCTTGCGCCTCATAGCGGAAGAGGGTCTTTGGGATCGGTGGGAAAAGCATACGGCAAATGCAGAGATGCTCTGGGAAGGCCTCGCAGACTTGGGAATCGGTTGTCACGTCGAAAAAGAGTTCCGCCTGCCGAGCCTCACGACTGCATTGGTCCCCGACGGTGTCGACAGTAAAGGTGTGTGCGCTTTTCTATTGCAAAATTATAATATTGAGATAGCGGCAGGCCTTGGACAACTGGCAGGGAAGGTCTGGCGCATAGGTCTCATGGGCTTTAACAGCCGCGCCGAGAATGTACTGCTGTTCCTGGCTGCCTTGAAAAAAGCGTTGGAAACATGCGGGTAGGTCTGGCCGGAGCGCAGGCGAAAACGGTTGCACGAAGGCGACAGGCTATTGCTTCTATTGAGGCGATTCGGTATGGCGGTCACAAGAAGTGTGGGCACCCTGGTACTTCACACCTATGGACTACACTCCTATGGGGCTGCTCTTTTCATCGGCCAGCGGGAAGCCTACCACGAATTCTGAACCGCCGCTGTGAGAGCAATCCTCTGAAAACAAGCACTGTCTGCAATACTCTTCATCTACGGTGGATTGGTCCTCAGAAATCAGGTGGGGACATCGATCACTTTTGAACGTCAGGTTAAACCCGTACAGCTCTGAAAACATTCTGATCCGTAGCAGGTCAATTCCTTTTCCCCCCGCATTGAAAGAATAGGGCCGCTTACTTGCGTAGTTCTCGGTATCCTGAATAGGGTAAAATCCTCCAAAAATCAACTCCTTATCTTTGTCTGGAATTCCTATGCCTGTGTCGGTAACCGTTAGAACGTACCTGTTCCCTTTGACTCGACCGTTCACTTTTACCAGACCTTTATCAGGAGTGGCTTCAATCGCATTTCGAATAAGCCCCTCCATGACAGCATGAAGAACATGACCCGGAATCAGTAGTTCTCCATCCTGAAGTTCAAAATCCAGGTTAACATCCCGTTTTTCTTGATCGGCATTGGAACGAATGTAATCAAAAAGTGGCCGGCCGAATTCTCTCATATTTATCCTTTCAAGTTCATCCTGTCGAATGGGAAAGGTTTTTTCGAGCCATTTATGGATGACCGACGTGGCTTTTTCGATCTCCGGCGTCCACTCTGTCTGTACCTCCATAAGATCAAGTGCGGCCTGCAAGAATTCGGTAATGTACCGCCTCTCCCAGGAATATCCGGTCATTATAATGCTCTCCACCTGGGACTCGAGCCTGTTGAGACTCTGGACATGCCGGTTCATGCGTGCGAGAGGGCGATCAAAGTCCTTAATTGCCATATCGTCGAGCTTTCTCTCCATAGTTGCCAGGGTGCCGCGGATAATGGCCAAAGGAGTTCTCAGTTCGTGTGAGAGATGGTTCAATATTTTTGACTTAACACGGTTAAGATTTTCCAACTCCCGGTAAGACTTCAACATTTCTTCAAAGAACGAGGCGTTTTCCACTGCTAAAGCCACGACGCCTGCGAGCGACGTTAAAACATGGACGTCGTCTTCAGAAAATTGGCCTTCCTTCTTATTGAGCACCACCAGGCAGCCGATTGTTTTTTCCCTGGTATGCAGAGGTACAATGATCTCGTTTCTGATAATGAAGCCGGCGCGGTCTTCAAACGGCTTGAAGAATTGGGGATTGCTGGTGGGATCGTTAAGTAGTGCCGGTTCACCGCTGTTGAACACCTGGCCGCTGATACTTTTGTCGAGCGGCAGCCTTAAATCCGCGCTTTTGCCTTGAATCAGCCCTTGTTCATCCTGAACTTCCTTCCAGTAAAGGTCGCCCCGGCGTTCGTCGTGGAGAAGGACTCCAGCCGCTTCCGAATCCAGGGCTGTGCGGAGTTCGTTTATTACGACGTAGAGCAGATGATCCAGGTCCATAGTCGTGGCAAGTGCCATGCTCGACCTGTAGATCATCTCCAAGTCGTCGCGTGAATTCTTTAGCTTCTTGTATACGGTGGCATTATCTATGGCCAGTGCCATGCTGCCGGCCATTGAACTTAAAAGGGCTTCGTCCTGTTCGGTGAAGTCGCCTCCAATCTTGTTCATAGCCATCAGGACCCCTATGGTCTTATCTCTGCTATTAAGGGGAACCTGAAGTACCTTACGAATCTCGAAACCGCTTCTATTAGTCATTTCTGGATAGTAGCGCGAATCTTTCGATGTATCGTTTACTCTTGCCGGACGGTTGTTCTTGAAAACCCATCCGGCTATGCTGGAATCGAGGGGGAGTCTCAATGCCTCTGACATTGGTGCCAGAATTTGCCTCGTGTCCCTCAATTGTCGCCAGTAGAGGTCTCCTCGGTGCTCGTCGTGAAGAAGGACTCCAGCCCCCTCTGTGAGTAGGGCTTTGTTGACCTCGTCGATGATGATAACCAGTAACTCGTCCAGATCCATTGTGGAGGCGAGTGCCTGGGAAATGTTGCAGAGGACCGAAAGATCGAAAAGCTCCTGATCTTCTTGATCCATCGCGGTGTCGATGAGATCCCCGGCTATCTTTTCCAATTCATTGACACGTTTTTCCAATTCCTCATAAGTCGGTTTCGGCATCGAGCGCTCCTTGATTTCAGGTGTGACCATGGACATGTTGTTTTTCAGCGCCGACTTGACCAAGTTGCATGACCACCTCTTGCCCATGCAAGACCGGTCTCTTTTTCAGAAATATCAAGGAAAATACCAAAGAAACTTCGTTCTTCACAGCGCGTTTGTTTGGTGACCCGCTTCATGACTCTCCTTATTTCTGAAGACAGTCGTTCGGCCCGATAATTCGTGCTCGACAGATATCACGGAAATTGTTCACTCCGGTAAAAAACTCGCGCATCATGATAACCCACAGGTACCGCCCCTTGCGCGTCAACCTCAGCAGGCCTTTATCGTGAACCAGGGCACCAATGAGGTTAAAGAAAGGAATCTCCTTCCAGAGAGTCTTTCTAAACTTTCCATTGAATTTTCGTTCCGATTTACTTATGTCCAGAGAAGCGCCGAACAATTTCATCATGAAATCATAATGAATTTGCTCAGTGGTTGAGAAGTCTTTCTTGGCCAATAACGGAAATTTTCCTCTCTTAACCTTTTCGAGGTACTCTCCAATAGAAAATGTATTCGCATAGCAGGCGCCGCCGATGTATCCGAAAGATCCGCTGCCGGTTCCCACGTATTCGTCGTAATCGACTATGTATTCGTCTATCATGCTATTCTTGCGTGAGAAGCACCACGATGTTCCGAAAATGTATTCTTTTTCGAGTATTGAGACTATTGAGCTATAGAAGAGCTTCTCTTTGCGATAGCTTATCGGCCCGAACCTCTTTGCAAGCTCCTTGCGAGTGATGTCCGAGACCATGAGCGGATAAAAGGTAACCTGGTCGGCCTTGATTTCCTTGATGATTTCAAGATCACGTTCAAGCATGGTATGTGTCTGAGAAGGAAAATTGAAAATCATGTCCACGTTCAAGGTATCGAACCAGCCCATAAACTTGGTGAGTCTATCCTGGATTTCTCGGCCACTGCCGTACTTGTGGTATCGTTCCATCTGCTTGAGAAGCGAGTCGTCGAAGGTCTGGACTCCAACCGACAGCCGGTTTACTCCGCCATCTCTCAGTACACCGACTATATCATCAGTCAGGTGATTGGGATTAGTTTCCAGGGACACTTGCCGAATGCTGAACAATTTTCGTAAATCACCCAGGAGCAAGGCCATTTCTTCGGGCAGCACGGTAGGGGTTCCTCCGCCCACGTACGCTGAAGTAAAATTAAAACCCAGATCGGCATAATAGCGGATCTCTTGTCCCAATGCCTTGAAGTAATCTCGGGCAAGATCCCTATCTAGGCGGATACGGTTAAAGGAGCAGTAAGGACACAACTCTTCGCAGAAGGGTATATGCAAGTAGATGAGATACTCAGACCCCGATTGCGGCTTGGGGGGAACCACCTCGTCCATCTGGGTAAAATTCAAGACTTTTGAATATTTACGTTTAAGGTAAACGGTTAACGCATTCTCAACGATCATCAGGCGGCGCCCCTTTCCCTACTGGTATCACACACCGTAACTGATTTCACAGCGTTGATTACCATATGGGGTGCTGTCTGTTATGGGGAACAAGCTGGTGCATCGATATTACATGAAGATATTATCTGAAAATAGCACGCATGTTGTTGAGGCGTCCAATTCTTAGTGCCTTTTCAACCTGGGAGGAGACAGGTCGAGAATCGGACCTATGATTTTGTCAAAGGCGTCTGTAGTAGGAGATGACGGATATTCAAGAACAAAGGGTTTACCTTCGTCGGAAGTAACAACGAGTCGTGGATCTATGGGAATTCGGCCTAGAAAGCGAAACCCCGTTTCGAGTGCCAGTCTCTCTCCACCGCCGCTATCGAAAAGTTGGTGAGTTGCCCCGCATTCGGGACAAACGAAACCGCTCATGTTCTCAATGATGCCGAATACGGGCATCCCCAGGCTCTTGCAGAACCGGATGGACTTCCTCACGTCTTTGAGTGCTACCTTCTGGGGAGTGGTAACTATGACGGCCTGCGAACGAGGCGGCGCCATTTGGCATATGGAGAGAGGTTCGTCACCGGTGCCCGGGGGAGCGTCGACAATGAGAAAGTCAAGGTCTCCCCAGTCAACTTCCGCGATGAATTGCCTGATCATACGGTGTTTCATCGGACCGCGCCATATTACCGCTTCGTGGGTCTGGTCTTTGACAACAAATTCCATGGACATTACCTTCAAGTGATCGTTGTACCTGACAGGAACCATCCCTCTTTCATTCACGCCTGGAATTTGTGCTCCCTCCAGCTTCAAAAGCATCGGTACGCTCGGCCCGTGAATATCGATATCCAGCAATCCTACTTCACGGTCTGAAGCCGCCAGGGCAGTTGCAAGATTTACCGCTACAGTGCTCTTGCCCACCCCACCCTTGCCGGAGAGAATCATTAGGGTATTTTCAATTCTGGTTAGGCTGTCGGCCAGCATGAGATCATCTCGAAGTTCATCGACTTCTTCTTTGGAAAGCGCTGGTTTTCTCTTTTCGTCTGTCATGGGTTTCCCGCTTTTAGTAATACAGAGTTTCAAATAATGTTGATGCTGTCCAGAAGCTTTTTCGCCTTAACCCGGTGGACATCCAGGCCTACTTCTCGAACTGATAAGCCTAGAGCCAACCCCACCAGTTGAGTGAGGAAAAAAGTCGGGATTTTTTCTCCATCCTTGGTTTTGCGAGACAGAACTATTTGTCCCAAGTCGAACTGTTCGAAGCAGGACGGGCAGATCACCGACAACGCCTGAATATTCCTCTCCTGAATATAGGAAAGCTTTTGCCTTGTGATCGCATATCCGGCATCCTGGTCTACGTTCGCACCCAGTGGCGAACCGCAGCAAAGGAACTTTCTGGAAAACTCGGTCGGTTCCACCCCTATGATGGAAAGGAGGTGGTCCATCTTCACTGGAACGTACGATTCGGAATCGGAAAGTTCTTCGGGGTACATGACCTTCGGAGGCCTGAAATAGTGGCAACCGTAATGACATCCGACTCGAATGGGAATGTCTCGGACTTTCTCTTTTACAAGCCTTTCCACAACAACGTCCTGGTAAAGGACATCCAGTATATGGGTGACCTCAACGGTTCCTTGAAACGAGTGGTTATGTTCCTCCAAGGCCCTGTTTACCTTGCGTCTTTTAGACTCACTCTGCTTCAGGACTTGATTTGCTTCTTTGAGCGTATTGACGCATCCGGAGCACAAAGTCAGGAGGTCAAGCCCCGCTTCTTCGGCAAGGCAGATGTTTCTGGCGGCGAGCGCGAGCCAGGAGTCGTAGTGGACCAGCTTCATACTGGTTGGTGGTGGGCAGCAAGAAAAAGCCATATCCACCAACTCGATGCCGAGCCTTTCACAAACCTGCCGAGTAGCCGCTTCAAACCCGGGATACTTTATCGGAATGGCACATCCGAGATACAGTGCATATTTCATGGTTACCTTATTGGATGTTCTTTCAGCCTGTTCAGCGAAATATTTAGAATTCTATCACTGCATCGAGACCGGTTTTCTTAAGTATTTGCCGTATCTCATCTACCGGTGCAGGGGGAAGAGGGGCAAGACCGTGATGGGACCTCATCTCGTCAAGTTGGTGAACTATCATTGAACGGCCGGTCTTTGCCAGCAACTCTATTGCTATACTTAACCTTCCCGGAATATTTCCCCTAAGGGCAGCGGAATTTCGTAGCGCCACCAGCAGATCCGAAATTGGAATCTTCTGCGGACACCGATCCTCACACACATTACAGGTGCAGCAGAGCCAAAGTTTTTCGTCTTCCACAAGCTGATCATAGCCGAGCCCAAGACATTTAAGGATCGTCTCCCGGGGGCCGAAGGCGGGAGCAACCTCCATGGCAGGGCAGGAGCCGGTGCATCGAGCGCACTGATAGCATTCGTACAACTCTTCTCTTTTGAAATGCTTCCAGATCTTAAAAACGGTCATGATGCCTCTCTCTTCTTGCATATGGTTTTCTTGAGCTTGTCGGCAGCCTCTTGAATCTTCTCGGGCGTCAGTTTCTTTAGGCCTTCTTCCATTTCCTTGATCACCCTGGCAAACTGTGCCCCTTCGGATGCAGATACCCACGAGAGCCTCAGACGATCCTTATTAATTTCAAGCTTTTCCATCCGTTTCCAGAATTTTTCAACTCGACGAGCAGTATGCTGGTTGGCGTTGTTGTAATGACAATCCGATGGGTGACACCCAGAGACCAAGACCGCCCCTGCTCCTTTAAGAAACGCTCTTTCGATCCACTGCGGCGAAACGCGTGCCGAACACATTGTCCGGATAATCCGAACGTTGTGAGGATACTGAATGCGAGACACGCCAGCGAAGTCCGCACCGGCGTAAGAACACCAGTTGCAGGCGAACGCAATGATTTTCTTGTGGGGATCCTCTGACAGTGCTTTATCAAGCTGACTGACAATTTGCTCATCGGTAAAATGAGCCTGGTCGATTGCCCCGAATCTGCACTCCGGCACACAAGCGCCGCATCCTTTGCATGCCGCCTCTATTACTCGAAAATACCCCAGGTCTTTATCCCCTTCTATGGCATGATAGGGACAAACTTTCGCGCAGAAGCCGCACGCTGTGCACTTTTCGAGATCTATCCTTGCGGTGATTGCCGGTACGCTCACCTCTCCCTTACTCATCAAAATATTGGCCCTGGAAGCTGCTGCAGAAGCCTGCGTCACAGAATCCTTAATGTCTTTTGGGCCCTCGGCAGCACCGGCCAAAAAAACCCCTCCGGTGGTGGTATCCACCGGCCGGAGCTTCGGGTGAGCCTCCATGTAAAATCCGTCAGTGTCAGTCGAGAGATTCAACAGCCTCTGGAGTGTTGGAGCATCCTTATGGGGCTTTATGCCGACCGACAAGATGACCATGTCCATGGAGTAGCGATAATGGCTTCCCAGAAGAGTATTTTCACCGAGGAGCGTAAGATCCCCCGTATCGATATCCTCTATGATTTCTCCCGGAATACCTCGGATGAACGACACCCCTTCTCGACGGGCCCGTTGGAAAAGATCCTCGAAACCTTTCCCAAAGGCACGGATGTCGATGTAGAATACGTAGATTTCCGTTTCCGGCCAGTGCTCCCTGATGAGGAGTGCATCCTTGATGGTGTTCATGCAACATACATTACTGCAATAGGGGTTACTGCGCTTGCTTCTGGATCCGATACACTGAAGGAACGCCACCTTTGACGGTCGTTTTCGGTCGGAAGGACGGATAAGTTCGCCGCCCGAAGGCCCTCCTGCATTGATAAGACGTTCAAACTCCAATGTGGTGATGACATTTGGGAACTTTCCATAACCGAGTTCGGTGAGGGCCGTAGGGTCGTAGACGTCCACTCCGGTCGCAACCACGATGGTGCCCACTTCAATGTCCAGAAGTTTGTCTTCATCCGCGAAGTCAATGCATTTGGGATTACAGGCTTGGAAACACCTGTCGCAGGCAACAATTCCCTGGTTGTTAAGGCATCGGTCCATATCGATAAGGAATCTCGATGGAACCGCCTGGGCAAAAGGCATATAAATCGCCCTTCGAATAGAAAGTCCCGCGTTGAACTCGTCCGGTGCCAATTGCGGGCAAGCCTGGATGCAGTCACCACAGGCAGTGCATTCTTTCTTCACATAACGAGCCTTTTTCAGGACTTTCACCTTGAAGTTTCCAATATGGCCCTGAACCTCTTTGATCTCCGAAAGGGTGAGCAGCTCGATGTTGGGATGGCGGCCCACGTCACTCATCTTCGGGGCCAGAATACATATGGAACAGTCCATGGTAGGAAAAGTCTTGTCAATCTGTGCCATGCGGCCGCCGATACTTCCGGTTCGCTCCACCAGGTAAACCTTGTATCCCGCGTCAGCCATATCCAAAGAGGCCTGAATCCCAGCAACACCGCCGCCTATGACCAGGACCGAACGAAGCACCGGAACGGTCAATTCGAACTGGGGAGACAACTTGGCAGCACGGCTTACAGCCATCCCTACCAGGTCCTTGGCTTTGGAGGTCGCACCATCCTTGTCGTGAAGATGAACCCAGGAACACTGTTCGCGAATGTTTGCCATTTCAAGAAGATAGGGATTTA
>Ga0194044_10001031_pt1 | contig 14171 bp, 12 predicted proteins | sample JunL4417m_MetaG_FD_155460 | JGI IMG/M metagenome (GOLD analysis project Ga0194044, IMG submission 155460) | Anoxic zone freshwater microbial communities from boreal shield lake in IISD Experimental Lakes Area, Ontario, Canada - Jun2016-L442-17m | ecosystem: Environmental > Aquatic > Freshwater...
GCCATCCTTCTACTGGAGTGGGCGCTTTCCGGCATGCGGTCTCGGGCATAGACTTCTTGCATCATCCCTCGGCGTTCTAACAAGGAGGACGCGTGCCCTACTCACGCGAGAAGATGGGTGAGCTGCTCGTCCGCAGCGGCCTGATTACAGATGAGCAACTTAGTTCTGCTTTGGCCCACCAGAATGAGTACGGTGGCATATTGGGGGAGATACTCGTTCGTGATCTGGTTGTCAGTGAGGGCCAGATAGCTGAGGCGCTCGCTCAGCAAAAGGGGTTCACGCATGTCAATCTTGCCGCGGCCGACATTGATCGCGCAGCCGTGGTTCTTCTGCCCTGGCGAATGGCCCGGATGCGCAGCGTTATTCCGATTGGATTTGATGACGGTCGACTGATTCTCGCGATGTCGAATCCCTTGGACGTCGAGGCAATTGATGAGGCAGAGATCAGGACCGGCTACAAGGTCAATCCAGTGGTCGCTACTGCGAGTCAGGTTCAGTATGCGATCGAGAAGTACGCCCTCGCATCAGATGTAATCATGCAGCTGGAGCAAGGCGAAGAAGATGAGGCCCAGGAAGACGACCCGGCGGAAACGTCTCCAGAAGGTGACGTTCCCGTCGTCCGAATCGTTAACCAACTGTTGCGTGAGGCGGTTTCTGATCGCGCCAGCGACGTCCACTTTGAGCCGGAGGAGGGACGCGTTCGAGTTCGCTATCGCATTGATGGCGTGCTCCAAGACGTAGCGTCTCTTCCCAAGAACTCACAAGCCGGTCTCACCAGCCGGATTAAGGTCATGGCCGACATGGACATTACGGAGAGGCGCAGGCCCCAGGACGGCAGGATTACCCTGCAAATCGACGGCCGGGCTCTGGACTTGCGTGTAGCGACGCTGCCCACGCCGCTCGGAGAGGGCATCGTCATACGCGTCCTAAACAGCGGGGTGTCGTTTCACACAATCGACGGATTGGGTCTTTCGGAGGCCAACTACGAGAAGTTTTGCAGGATGCTCCACAAGCCCTACGGGTGCATCCTGATTGCCGGTCCAACAGGTTCTGGCAAGAGCACCACGTTGTACGCCGCACTGCAAAGTATCAATGACCCTCGACGCAAGATCGTCACCATCGAGGATCCCATCGAGTACCGCATGGAGGGACTTTCGCAAGTCGCCGTGAACAGCCGTGTGGGTCTCACGTTCGCGGCTGGACTCCGCACTCTTTTGCGCTTCGATCCCGACGTGGTCATGGTCGGAGAGGTGCGGGATGCAGAGACGGCTTCGATTGCGATTCGCGCCGCGCTGACGGGCCACCTTGTTCTCTCGTCCATCCACACCAACGATGCTCCCTCGGCCCTGACGCGGATCACCGACATGGGCGTTGAGACCTACGTGACCTCGTCGGCACTGTTAGGAGCTGTCGCACAACGGCTCGTACGCCACCTCTGTCCCAAGTGCAAGCGAGCAGTCGTGATTCCTAGGGAGCGTTTGCTTGCGGCAGGGTTCAATCTGCGGGAGATCAAGACGCTTACTACATTCGAACCGGTCGGTTGTGAAGCCTGCCGCAACACGGGATTTGTTGGCCGACTCGGCGTGTTCGAGATCATGGAGATGGACGAAGAGCTGATGCGTCTCTTCCTGAAGAACGCCCCTTCCGAGGAGCTTCGTGCTCTAGCGATCGCCAAGGGTATGGTCACGTTGCGCCGAGATGCACTCGATAAGGTCGTTGAAGGCATCACGAGTCTCGAAGAAGTCGACCGGGCGGTTGCCTAGTCATGACCCGCCGAGAACCACGCGCGATTGTGCTCGTACTGGACAGCGTGGGAGTGGGGGCACTCCCGGATGCCGCGAGCTACGGTGACGAGGGCTCCAACACGCTTGGCAATGTTGCCACAGCCGTTGGCGGGCTGATGATGCCCAATCTGGGTCGCATGGGCCTTGGCAACATCACCGCCATTCAGGGTGTAGCGCCCGAAGGTGCCCCGACAGGTTCCTGGGGCAAGAGCGCCGAGGAGTCCGCAGGCAAGGACACGACCACTGGTCACTGGGAGATGATGGGACTGCAGCTTCGCACTGCATTCCCGACCTACCCGCAGGGCTTCGGGCCGGCCATTCTGGAGGCCTTCACCCGCGAGACCGGGCTTGGTTGGCTGGGCAACTACCCGGCGAGCGGGACGGAGATCATTCAGTGGCTGGGTGGCGAGCACGTCGCCACTGGCAAGCCGATCATCTATACCAGCGCCGACAGCGTCTTCCAGATCGCCGCGCACGAATCGGTGATTCCCATCGAGAGGCTCTACGAAATCTGCTCGATCGCACGCAGCCGTGTGCTTGTCGGCGAGGATTCGGTCGGGCGCGTTATCGCGCGGCCGTTTGTCGGGCCCGATGCGTCGGGAGTCTACGCGCGCACGCACCGCAGGAGGGATTTTGCGCTTGAGCCCTCGGAGCCCACAGTGCTCGATCGACTCGCCGAGGTCGGCATCGCCACCTACGGGATCGGCAAGATCGGCGAGATATTCGCGTGGCGCGGTGTGTGCGAATCGCCGCATTCGACCGACAACATGAACGGGTTTGACAACCTGGTTGAACGAGTTGGCGGCGATTCTCTTGGGTTTGTATTCGCCAATCTGGTGGACTTCGATATGGTGTGGGGGCATCGCAACGACGTCGATGGCTATGCCAGGGGACTCGAGGAACTCGACGCGCGCATTCCCGAGCTGCTCGACGTCATGATTGACGGCGACCTCCTGATTGTGACCGCCGATCACGGGTGCGACCCCACCACTCCCTCGACCGATCACACCAGAGAGTACGTGCCGTTGATCGCGCATGTGAAGGGTGTCGACCGCGGCGTTTCACTCGGTACACGCACCACCTTCAGTGACATCGGCGACACGGTCTTGGACTTCTACGGCCTTGCAGGTGCGTGCGGTCGAGGCACCTCGTTTCTCCCTGAGGTGCGCGGCGCATGAGCGTGGCGAGCTTCAAGGAGCTCATCGAGCGCAAACGCGACGGTCACGAACACACACCCGCCGAGATCGCGCGGATCATCGATGGCTACACTCTGGGTGAGATGCCGGACTACCAGATGTCAGCTTGGCTGATGGCGGCGCTGTTGCGCGGTCTTTCTGCCGAGGAGACCGTGGCGATGACCGACGCGATGGTGCGATCTGGCGATGTAGTCGACCTGACTTCAATTCCCGGCATCAAGGTCGACAAACACTCCACTGGCGGCGTGGCCGACACCACCACGCTTGTACTTGCTCCGCTTGTATCGGCCTGCGGATTGCCGATCGCGAAGACGAGTGGTCGCTCTCTTGGGCACACAGGTGGCACTCTGGACAAGCTCGAGTCAATTCCCGGCTTCCGAGTGGAGCTGGCGCCCCAGGAGTTTGTAGAGCAAGTGCAGCGAATCGGGATAGCGGTCGTGGCTCAATCGCCACGCATCGACCCGGCCGACAAGATGATCTACGCACTCCGCGACGTTACTGGTACCGTCCCCTCGATTCCGCTGATCGTCGCCTCGATCATTTCCAAGAAGATCGCCGGCGGTGCCGACGCAATCGTTCTCGATGTGAAGGTCGGCTCCGGCGCATTCATGAAGACTGAAGCTGATGCGCGTCAGCTGGCCCATGAGCTCAGTGCCGTAGGCGAGGCGCTCCTCTGTCGCGTTGTCTGCCTCATGAGCAACATGGATCAGCCGTTGGGAATGGCCGTGGGCAACGCACTTGAGGTTACCGAAGCCATCCGGACGCTTCGAGGCCAGGGTCCGGAAGCGCTGACTGAGCTGTGCCTGGAGCTTGGCGCGCGGATGCTGGTCTTGGGGGAGCGCGCGGCCGATGAAAGCCAGGCCCGTGAGCTGCTTGTTGAGGCGATCTCCTCGGGCCGAGCACTTGCGCGTTTTCGCGAGTGGGTTGCTGCACAGGGGGGCGATCCTGGTGTGGCAGATGACCTCACCCTGCTGCCGAGGTCGAAGGTTAGCCGCGAGGTGTGTGCGAGCCAGATGGGCTATGTCGCTCGCTTCGACGCCGAGGGCATCGGGCGCTCAGCGGCAGCACTCGGCGCGGGACGGGAGCAGGTAGGCGATGTCATCGATCCGGGGGCCGGCATGGTTCTGGCAGTGCGGGTGGGGAGCCGCGTCCAAGTCGGTGATCTGCTGTGTACGATGTACGCCGCACACGAGTCGCTGCTGGATGCCGGCGAGGAGCGATTCGCGCGCTCGATTCACTTCGCATCCGAGCCGGTTGCTGCGCCGCCGCTCTTCCACGAACTGTAGCCGGCGACAGGAGGGGAGGGATCGCGATGCAGATTGTCGTGGGGCACGCGAATCCCGATTTTGACGCCTATGCTTCTACGGTTGCCGCCATCCGGCTCTTCCCTGGGGCGAAGGGCGTGTTTCTCGGCAGCCAAAACGCCAACGTCCGTGCGTTTCACAATCTGCACGAAGAGTTCTTTGACTTTGCGGACTTGAAGGGTCTGGATTTCGACGCCGTCACGCGGGTGGTGATGGTCGATACTCGCGATCCCGACCGAGTGGGCGAGATGGGGCAAGTCGTGCGTCGCCCGGGCGTAGACGTTGTGATCTACGACCACCATCCTCGCCAGCAGGGTGACTTGGAATGCGCGGATGATCGCTCGGAACCGGTCGGGGCCACCACATCGATATTGGTGACAGAGCTCAGGCAGCGAGCGATCCCGATCACCCCGCTTGAGGCAAGCGTGATGCTGCTCGGAATCCATGAAGACACTGGATCGCTCACCTTTCCCGGTGCCACCGCCTATGATGCCGAGGCGGCCGCATGGTTGATGGCAAACGGCGCAGATCTGCAGGTGGTCAACCAGTTTCTCGCCAAGACGCTGGAGCCCGAGCAGCGCGAGCTTCTAGCTCAACTGACGGCATCGCTCGAGGTCTGGGACGTAAACGGCCAGCAGATCGCCGTGGGTGTAGCGGCGTCGGAGGATTATGTCGACTCCGCCGGCGTGCTGTCGCACTACGTCGTCGAGGACATGGGCTACCGAGTCGCGATAGCCATCGTGTCCATGCCTGACCGCATTCAGGTGGTCACCCGTAGCAGGCTTTCCGAGGTCGACGTAGGTGCAGCGATGGCCCGTCTCGGCGGGGGAGGTCATCCCCAGGCAGCGTCTGCGGTCTTTCGGGATGCCGAGCTGCCAGAGGTTCTGAAGCGCGTGCGCGAGGCTCTCGCGGCCGAGGTCTCGCCGCCGTTGCGAGCCGTCGACGTGATGAGTCGCGAAATCCGCTCGCTGCCTCCTTCGTCGACCATGCGCGAGGCTGGCGAGCTGATGGCGCGATGGGGACACGGTGGCGTGCCCATCACCGAGAACGGCGTGCTGGTGGGACTCGTCACCCGCAAGGACGTGGACAAGGCAATCCGCCATGGTCTCGCGCACGCCCCCGTCACCGGCTTCATGAATCGCGACTCGATCACCGTCACGCCAGCCACAGACGTCTCAGAGCTTGAGCAACTCATGGCCGGACGCGGTATCGGCCGTCTTCCCGTGCTCGAGGCCGGGCGCTTGGTCGGTATCGTCACGCGCAAGGACGTCCTGCGCGCCGAGCACGGCGAGGCCTATCTTGTCGCGGGGCTTCAGGGCGTCCATCCGGGGGCGATGAAGCGGTTTTCCGAGAGCGTGGAGCGACTGCTCCCAGCACAGGTGGCAGAGGCACTGGGAGCGCTGGGGAAGCTCGCTGACCAACGCGGCGAGAAGGTTCACGCTGTGGGTGGATTCGTGCGCGACATGCTTCTTGGTCGGCCCAACTTCGATGTCGACGTGGTGGTTGAGGGCGACGGCGTCGCTTTTGCACAGGCGTACGCCGAGGTTTTCGGCGTTCCGGTCAAGATCCACCGGCGTTTCGGAACTGCGGTACTCGTGCTGAGCAAGGAGTTCCACATCGATGTGACCAGCGCGCGCACCGAGTACTACGCGCGACCGGGCGCATTGCCCACGGTTGAGCGCTCATCGCTTCGCCAAGACCTCTTCCGACGCGACTTCACCATCAACGCGATGGCTGCGTGCCTTGAGCCATCGTGCTTTGGCGCAATCGCCGATCCGTTTGGCGGTCTGCGAGACCTCGAGGCCGGAATCATCCGGGTCTTGCACGGGCTGTCCTTCATCGACGATCCCACGCGCATCTTGCGCGCCGTTCGCTTTGAGGAGCGTTACGGATTCGCGATGGATCCAGGCACCGAAAGCCAGGTTCGTCGCGCACTGGAGCTCGACATGCTCTCCGAGGTCTCCGGTGCACGGTTGCGCCAAGAAATCCTCGGCATCCTAGCCGAGGAGTCGCCGGCAAGTGCGCTAGAGCGACTCGACCGGCTGGGTGCGCTGGCGGCGTTGCTGCCGGAAGGCGCACGTGCAGCCGCGGTTCCGGATGCAGTGAGGGCGGTCGATCGGGCGCTCGGCGAGATCGGGCCACTGTTCGCGCGGGCACCTCGGCGGAGGGTTGCACTCGCATCCGCGCTGGGAGCAGGTCGCGATCGGGGGGATACCGAGCGGTGGCTGCGCCACTTCCGGTTTGGCCGCGATTACGCCGAGTCAGCACTCACGCTGGCCGAGCGTGGAACGCGTGTGCTCGCGCAACTGCAGGATCGCAGGGGGATGCGCGACAGCCGGCTGCACCGGCTCCTTGCTCCGCTGTCCCCGGAGGCGATCGTCAACCTGTGGGCGCGCGGAGACGACCTGGCGCGGCAGCGAGTGGATCGCTTCGTGCGAGTTGTGTCGCACGTTCGTAGGGTGGTTTCCGGTGCTGACCTCATCGACTTGGGCGCGGCGCCGTCGGAGGCCTTCTCGGCTATACTGGCGCGAGCCTTGGACGACCGCTTGGACGGTCGCGCCGTCGGTCGCCGAGCAGAGCTAGTAAATCTCAAGCGACTCGCGAGCCGAGCAGGGCTCATCGAACCGCGAAAGGATCGTGCGTGAGCCTGAACCTGAGTCCCCAGACAGTACAGACGATTCTATGGCTGGTGCTCCTGATTCCCTCGATTACGATTCACGAGTTCGCGCACGGCTACGCGGCGTACCGCTTAGGGGATCCCACAGCGAAGAACGCCGGGCGTCTCACGCTTAACCCTATCAAGTCCATCGATCCGTTCGGGTCGATCATCCTGCCGCTGCTGATGTCGATTACGGGTGGACCGATCTTCGGCTATGCCAAGCCGGTGCCTTACAACCCGATGTACTTCAAGAACCTGCGCCAGGGCGAGATCATCACCGGGTTTGCGGGGCCGGCCTCCAACCTTGGGCTTGCGCTCGTGGGCTCAGCGATTGCGTGGTCGGCGATTCCAGCGGCGGTGGTTTCTGCGCCGTTTGGTCAGGCTCTCTACCTGATCGGCTACACACTCGCGATGACCAATCTCGTGCTGATGTTCTTCAACCTGATTCCGATTCCGCCGCTTGACGGGTCGAGCATCGTGCCGATCTTTCTCTCCGATGCCGGAGTTCGAAAGTGGTACGAGATGCAGCGTTACGCCATGGTGTTCCTCTTCGCAATCTTGTTTGGCGTCCCCTACGTCTTCCACGTGAGCCCGATTGGATGGTATTTCGACCATACCGTCTATCCGGTGCTCAGCCTCCTGATACCTGGGTAGCGCAGCGGTCAGGTCGCTTGTCCGTAGGGATTGCTTCGTGTTGACTCGCCGAGCGCAGCGTCATCTCGGCACTCAATCGTGGGATCGAGAGACGGTCGCACTGGTTCTCTGCTCCTCAAGGAGACGCGATCTACGCAAGTCGGTTCTTGATTCCCGCAGGCCCGGATCTCATCTCGATGTCTACCGTCCTTGGTTCGATGGTCAGCGGCTCTACACTAAGTTCACCACTGATGAGGATGGAGATCTGTACGTGCTTTCGTTCTGTCGTGATGGTGAGAATCACTAGGGGAGTGCAATGAAGTGGCCGAAGGCGGAAGGTTCACAATGCCCCGGGTGCGGAGCGCCCGCGATAATCGAGGTCTCTGATCCCATTCAGCAGATTGCCGCCGGCCGGGCGTATCCCGTCTCTGGGTTTCGCTACAATCGGTGTTCTGCTTGCGGGGAAGAATACTTTGCTGCCGGCCAACTAGATGACATCCAGCGGGCGGCTAATGCGGCGGCCCGCGATGAGCTTGGTCGTCTCTCTGGCGAGGACATTGCGACAATTCGGCGCGCCCTGGGCCTTACGCAGCGGCAGCTGGCCGAGCGACTCGCGGTGAGTCCAGGGCTCGTAGCTCGCTGGGAACGGGGCACAGTCCTCGCGAGTGCCATGGCCGATAGGTATCTTCGGGACCTCTCGGCCCACCCGGAGCTGGTCGACAGAGGCAACCTCATCGCCCGCGAGGGCCGCGGCCCATACAAGCCGCGTACGATATAGGAACTGCGTTGCGCGCGGGCGCGGATTCTTCTGATGCCGGCCGTGCGCCAGACCCACCGCACCCGCACCTCACTACGCTATGATTGTCGGCACCCAATCGACGACTTTGTGGAGCTGCCTCGCATGGCCAAACAACGCACCCTCACCGGATACCGCCCTACCGGCAAGCTCCACCTCGGGCACTGGTTCGGCAACCTGCAAAACATGCTGCAGATGCAGCATGACTACGACGCGTACTACTTCATCGCCGACTGGCACGCGCTCACCACGCACTGGGCCGACCCGAGCGACGTCCGTGCGTTCTCGGAGGAGATGGTGCTCGACTGGGTTGCGGCCGGTCTGGATCCGGAAGTCTGCACCATCTACCGCCAGTCCGACGTCCCCGAGGTCGCCGAGCTGACCCTGTACTTCACGATGGTCACCCCGATGTCGTGGCTGGAGCGCGTTCCCAGCTACAAGGAGCAGCGCGACCAGATCACCGACAAGGACCTGGGCAACGTCGGCTTCTTCCTCTACCCCGCGATGCAGGCCGCTGACATCACCATTGTGCTTGCCGACGCAGTCCCGGTCGGCGAGGACCAGCTCCCACACCTCGAACTGACGCGCGAGATCGTGCGGCGCTTCAACAACACGTACGGTGAGTACCTCGTCGAGCCCAAAGCCATTATCGCGAAGTCGGGCGCGCGAGTTCCAGGCACCGACGGCCGCAAGATGTCCAAGAGCTACGGCAACTCGATCTTTCTCTCGGATCCCGAGGAGACACTGCGCGCCAAGGCCATGTCGTTCATGACCGATCCAGCTCGCAAGCTCAAGACCGACCCCGGCGACCCCGCTATCTGCCCGCTGCACCAGGTGCACAAGCTGATCGGCGAAGCGGATGTCATCGCCCAGTTTGACGCGTGCTGCCGCACCGCCGAGTGTGGCTGCGTCCAGCACAAGCGTGCGTTTGCCGACGACCTGGTCGCCTACCTGGCTGCCTTCCAGACTCGCCGAGCCGAGCTCGCCGCCATCCCCGGTTTCGCCGAGGAGGTGCTGGCAGCCGGTGCAGCCAAGGCTCGACCGATCACCAGCGAGGTCGTTCGCACCTGCCGCGAGCTGGTCGGTATCGATGCTCGTACGGAGCTCTCGGCTGGTATTGAGCGCCGCGATGGGTCGGCCTCGGCCGATCTGCCCACCCAGGCCGACAGCTAGCGGGGCAGGCACCGTGGCGTACTCAGTCAAGACAGACGTCTTTGAGGGTCCCTTCGACCTGCTGCTGCATCTCGTCTCGCGCCAAAAGCTCGATGTGGGTGCGATTTCGATCTCGACAGTCGCCGACCAGTACCTCGAGCACATCGATCGGATGGCCGACCTTGACCTGGACGTGGCGAGTGACTTCTTGCTCGTAGCGGCGACGTTGCTAGAGATCAAGGCCGCATCACTGCTGCCCAAAGAGGAAGCTTACTTTGGCGACGAGCTCGATGACCTGTCTCCGGATGAGGCACGCGACATCCTTGTGGCTCGTCTGCTCGCGTACAAGCAGTTCAAGAACGCCGCCAGCGAGCTCGCAGCGCGCATGGAGGCTGAAGACAGGATGCACCCGCGGCAGGCAGGGCTCGAGCAGGAGTTCCTAGGACTTATGCCCGACTACCTGGAAGGCTTGACGCTTCGGGGTCTGGCCGTGATCTGTGCCGACCTGATGCATCGCCGAGAGGTCTTTCTTCTTGAGGCCGAGCACGTCGCTTCGATGCCCATCTCGCTGGAGCTTCACGCCGAGAGTGTGCATCGGCAGCTGATGAGGCGTGGCAGTGTGCGATTCAGCGAGCTGCTCGACGGCAACACCACGCCGGAGATCGTGGTAGTGACGCTTCTTGCGATTCTGGAGCTCTACAAACGGGGCCGTGCCGACGTGTCTCAAGATCAGCTGTTTGGCGAGATAGTGGTCACACACATAGATGATGAAGAAGCGGCGCGCCGTGGCCTGCCTGATCGGGAGGACGACTAGCTCATGACTGAAGACCGCTCACTTTCCGGAGCCCTTGAGGCCTTGCTGTTTGTGTCTGACGAGCCAGTATCGGCGGTCCGTCTTGCTAAGCTGCTCGAAGCCGCACCAGGAGCAGTCGAGTCTGCACTGGCGAACCTCGCCGAGGAGTATCGCGAATCCGACCGCGGCTTTCAGCTCCGTGAGGTGGCCGGCGGGTGGCGTTTCTACACGCACCCGGCACACCATGACATCATCGAGCGCTATGTTCTGTCGTGGGACACGCGGCGATTGTCGCAGGCAGCGCTCGAAGCGATGTCGGTGGTCGCCTATCACCAACCAGTGACGCGCCAGGGCATCAACGCGGTTCGGGGCGTCAACAGCGAGGGCGTCGTTGCTTCGCTCGTGGAGAAAGGCCTCGTTCGCGAGGTTGGTCGGGACAGAAACGCTGGCAACGCGATTCTGTACGGGACCACCCTGAACTTCCTTGAGAAGTTTGGGCTCAAAGACATCAGCGAACTGCCTCCAGTGGCCGAATTCGCCCCCGACGAGGTTACCGAGCGCTCCATTCGCGACCGTCTCTCAAGCGGGGATGCCCCCTTGGCGGCTCCCGATCCTGACGACGAGCTGGAGATGATTGACTAGCGTGGCAGCCGACGAGAACGATGACCGAGCCGCTGCCGACCGACCTCTCTCAGACACTGGCGAGCGAGTGGTGCCGATGCGCCTCCAGAAGTTCTTGGCGCGCGCGGGCGTGGCTTCTCGGCGGGGGAGCGAGGACTTGATGACCGCCGGACGAGTGCGCGTCAACGGCGTCGTGATGACTGAGCTCGGCACCAAGGTCGACCCGACCGTGGACAAGGTGACGGTGGACCACAAGCCGGTCTGCCTAGCTGAGCAACCCGTGTATCTCGTCTTGAACAAGCCCGCAGGTGTCGTGACCACCATGAGCGATCCGCAGGGACGTACCACCGTCGCCGCGCTGGTGCCCGTGCGGGAGTATCCGGGGCTGTTTCCCGTTGGTCGGCTCGACTACGAAACGACCGGACTCCTGTTGTTCACCACCGACGGTGAGATCGCCCACCGCCTGCTTCATCCCAGCCGACACGTCGAGAAGATATACCGCGCCCTCGTGGACGGCAGAGCTACCGAACCCGAGCTCGATCGGCTCCGAGAAGGCGTCTCGCTCGACGACGGGCTTACCGCGCCGGCGCGTGTCCGAGCGATGCGCTCCTCGGGCGGTACGACCTACTGCGAGATTGCGATCAGCGAGGGCCGCAAGCGTCAGGTGCGTCGGATGTTCTCGGCAGTGGGGCACCCGGTTCTTGAGCTGCATCGCGTGCAGTTCGGGCCCGTGGAGCTGGGCGACTTGAGCCGCGCGTCATGGCGGCTTCTCGATGATCGCGAGGTGGCCGCGCTGCGCGATGCGGTCGGGATGCCGGGGGAGGTGCGCTGATGGCGCTTGTGGTCTTCACGGGAGGTGCCCGCAGCGGCAAGTCCGCGGCGGCGCAGAGTCTCGCCCGTCGTAGGGCGCTGGATGGTGCGAGTGTGGTCGTGGTTGTGTTCGGCATAGTCGGCGACGATGCCGAGATGGCCGATCGAGTGGCGCGCCACCAGGCCGCACGGCCGCCGGAGTTCGTCGCTGTGGAGGTTTCGGATTCGCAGTCCGCGTTCGCCGGCGTCGGACCCGAATCGTTGCTGTTGCTCGACTGCCTAGGCACTCTGGTCGGGATGGTGATGACCGAGGAGTGGGCGAGCGATGCCGAGGGCCATGATCTGCTCGAGGCGGGCAGCGATCTCCCGCCTGGCTACGCGCAAGCGGTTGAGACGCGGGTCGACGAGCTGGTCTACGCGATTTGCCATCGTTCCGGCGACTCCATCGTGGTGACCAACGAGGTTGGCGACGGCGTGGTACCGCCGTACGGAAGCGGGCGGCTGTTTCGAGACGTCCTCGGCCGAGCAAACCGCGCGCTGGTCAGCCGAGCAGACCGCGCGTACCTGACTGTGTGCGGTCGGCTGGTCGACTTGAGCGCACTGCCGGTCTCGCCTGCATGGCCCGAGGACTGATACCCTCTCATCTCGCTCGTTCACTGTCTGTCGGCTGGACCGCTCGCGCGGATGTCGGTCATCGTCTTGGAAGGACCCTCGTGGCCACTTTTGAAGAGCAGCTCACCGCGATTGTCTTTTCTGTCACCCCCACCGAACCGTCGGCGGATGCAAAGGCCTGGGCGCGACTCGACAGCCTCACCAAGCCCCCGCGTTCTCTGGGGCGTCTGGAAGAAATCGCGGCGCAGGTCGCGTGCGTCCAGGGAACTGATCGTCCCAACGTTGATCGCAAGGCGATTCTGCTGATGGCAGGCGATCACGGTGTGGTCGCCGAGGGAGTCTCGCCGTATCCGCAGGATGTGACCTGGCAGATGGTGGCGAACTTCACCACGCATGGTGCTGCGATCAATCAAATCGCCAAGAGCGTACGCGCCGAGGTGATCGTGCACGACGTTGGCGTGCTCAAGGATCTCAGCTCGATGACCGGCATCGTGCATGTCAACGTGGCTCACGGCACCGCCAACATGGCGCAAGGTCCGGCAATGAGCCGCGAGGCCTGTGCCGAGGCTGTACTGGTGGGCGTCGCTGCAGCTCGAGCGGCTGCCGAGAGGGGCGTGTCGCTGCTCGGCACCGGCGAGATGGGTATCGGCAACACCACAGCTGCCGCCGCGCTCGCGTCGGCGCTCACCGGCGCGGCGCCCGAAGATGTCGTAGGCCGAGGAACCGGGCTCGATGACGAGGGCGTCGCACACAAGGCCGAGGTCGTCACTCGCGCGTTGAGCGTCAACGACGTGGCGTCCCTCGATCCGCTCGGCGTCTTGGCTGCGGTTGGCGGGCTCGAGATCGCTGCGCTTGCAGGAGTGGTCATCGGTGCCGCCGAGTGCGGCGTGGCCGTGGTCAGCGACGGATTCATTTCAGGAGCAGCGACGTTGGCGGCATTCAGGCTGTGTCCGGCGGCCCACGAATACGTGATCCCGTCGCACCTGTCTGTGGAGCCCGGCCACGCCGTGGTGCTAGACGCGATGGGTCTCGATCCCGTATTCGACCTCAACATGCGCCTCGGCGAGGGCACCGGCGCGGCGCTGGCCATGGGCGTCATCGATGCTGCGTGCGCCATGATGTCGGGGATGGCCACTTTCGAGGAAGCCTCTGTGGACGGCGCCGGAGAGCCCGTGATCGCGTGAACAAGGCGCATCCACTGCGCGATGCTGGCTTGGCCATCTCGCTGATGACCATCGTGCCGACCAGTGCGCGTATGCCCGAAGACGGCACCGTGCCGCAGGTCGCTGGTTGGTTTCCAGCGGTGGGATTGGCGTTGGGGGCGGTGGGTTACACCCTGGTGAAGGTGGTGGGCGCCTATCCGCTGCGCCACGCCCAGCCGTTCTTGCTGGCCGCGCTGATAGTCACCTTCTGGGCGATTGCCACGCGGATGATGCACTTGGACGGACTCGCGGATGTCGCTGACGGCTACTGGGGCTCGCATGATCCCGCCCGCAGGCTCGAAATCATGTCAGACAGCCACGTTGGAGCTTTTGGCGCCAGCGCAATCACGCTGGTGCTGATCGTGGAAATCATGGCAATCGGATCCATCAACTTCGCCCCACACGAGTTACCTCTGCTGCTGGTCCCTGCAATCGCGCGGTTCTCGGCGACGGCAGGTTGTTGGCTCGGCAAGCCGGCCCGACAAGGTGGGCTCGGTCGATCGGTGATGGCTCGGCCAACGGTTCTCGGGGCTATGCCAGCGCTGGTAGTGTTCGTGGGCGTTGCGGCCGTGTCGTGGTTGATCTACGGCGTCACCGGCGCCGTCCTGT